>Ga0209752_1000326_pt1 | contig 23375 bp, 18 predicted proteins | sample METZYME_3_250m_FD_187548 | JGI IMG/M metagenome (GOLD analysis project Ga0209752, IMG submission 187548) | Marine microbial communities from oxygen minimum zone in mesopelagic equatorial Pacific - METZYME_3_250m (SPAdes) (version 2) | ecosystem: Environmental > Aquatic > Marine > Oceanic...
ATTAGACGAGCTTCCAAGCCGATGAGCGAACGACGTCTTATCATCAGTCGTGAAACGGAATTGCTCAGGTCTGAGTGAAGGGGTCCAGACATGGCCGAACGCGTTTTCAACTGGATGTTGTTTTACCCAATTTGCTATGAATGGCACCGGCTCTGATGTGAAGGCAGTCGAGGTTGTCCACGCATTGCCATCGTCAAACCAAGCCACCGCGTCAGCCCGTTGGCCTGATAAAGGAATCGCTGCTCTTGACTTAATGGAAAACGCAACAATTTTTGAGTCGGGGTCACGCTGGGTCCGAAGAGCGTCTGCCAGTGTGGGAACTGTAAGGTTTGAGGGGCCATGCTGTTCACGCCCTCCACTGCCATAACGTACGACATTGGTTGCTGAATCCGCAGTACAACGTACACGTCGTCCGACAGTTGTGTCCCACCAACCGTCGAGAATCATCCCGTGGGTGGCCGGCACTGTACCGGTGGAGATTGTGGCATGTCCCGCACAGGTCAGTGTTCCGAAGTAGGAGTACCGGGCTTGCCGAAACCACGCTCCTTCGTTTACAAGACGTCGAAGGCCGGCAGTCCAGTTGTGTTGATATCGTTCAATAGCATCGGCGCGCATTTGATCGACCACTAGCACGACGATCAATTTTGGCGCTTCAGCGAAGAGATTTCCGGCGTTGCTGTAAATTACCAGCGCAACAACCACCGCACAGCAGAAGTTAAGTTGCCCCATCACTGCAGGTTGCCCGCTAATGGCCAGACTAGGAGAATAACAGGTAGTCCGACGGCCACCACGAGTATTTCCAAGGGTAACCCCATCCTCCAATAGTCACCGAATTTGTACCCACCTGGCCCCATGATGATCGTGTTGTTCTTGTGGCCGATGGGCGTCAGGAAAGCACACGAAGCAGCGACTGCAACAGCCATCAAGAATGGATCTGGACTGACTCCGAGCTGTTGGGCAATGCTGAGCCCGATCGGTGCAGCGATCAACGCCGTAGCAACATTGTTTAGTACATCCGACAGGGTCATAGTCACGACCATGAGAATTGCAAGGACGGCGACTACAGGTAATCCTTGTGACCAATCGACAATGCCTTGTGCGATCAAGGCCGTCCCGCCACTTTCTTCTAGCGCAGTTCCTATCGGAATCAAGCAGCCAAGTAAAACGATGACCTCCCATTGTATCTTCTCGTATACCTGGGACGGTGGCACGATACGGAACAGTAGATAGATGACGGTGACGGCTCCGAGCGCAACTGGTAAGTAGAGTAGGCCGACACTCGCTGTGAGGACTGCTGCGGCGAAAGTTAGAACTGCCAGCCAAGCCTTGTTCCGCTGAACTACTTCGAGGGGCTTTTCTTTCCGGTCGGCTAGCGGGAGGCAGCCCAGCCAGTCTACAACCCCGTCCAGGATATCTTCATTACCGATGAGCAACAACATGTCACCAGCCTTGATACGTAACTTGCGAACCCGATCGTGAAACTCTTTCCCGTTACGTGAGACACCGAGTAGAGTCACCTTGCGCTGCCAGAGGAGTCGGAGGTCATAGGCGGAACGCCCAACAATTCGCGCACCTTCCGGCACAGCAACTTCAAGTAGTTCGGGTTTTTCGCTTGTGACACCTTCGTGCTTTGCACCGCCCGCGTATTCCAAACCTGCCGAGCCGATGAATTGTTCGATTGCGTGAGGGCGACCCTTCATGACGATTACGTCGCCCTTGCGTATAACCTCAAGATCGATCTTGCCAGTGAGACGCTTGCTTTGGCGGACAAGACCGGTAAGATCTTCCACATCGTGCTCATCTCTTGCGATCTTTCGCAGGTCCTGCAGCGTCTTGTCGATCGCTATTGATGAGTCCTTCACTTTGCCTTCAGCAATGTATTTGCTTAGGTCCATCAAGTCTTCGGCGCTGTTGTGTTTCCTCCGTTCGACCGGAATGAATTTCCACCCGATAATCGTGACATAGGTGACGCCGACGATCGCTACAATGAGTCCGACTGGCGCGAAATCGAACATACTGTAAGAGCTTCCCAGGGACTGCTCTCGGAAGGTCGCAATAACGACGTTTGGAGGCGTGCCGATCAAGGTGACCATCCCGCCGAGAATGGATGCAAACGAGACCGGCATAAGACTGAGTGCCGGACTCCGTTTAGCCTTCCTCGCAGCTTGCATATCTACTGGCATCAATAATGCGAGTGCTGCGACGTTGTTCATGACCGCACTCAGTGCAGCGGCGACTGTTGACATGATAGCGATATGTAGGCGCAGTTTCCGCGAGGCGCTAATCAGATAGCGTGCTAACACCTCAATCGCCCCTGAACTCTTCAGTCCTTCGCTGATGACTAGCACCAGTGCGATGATCACCGTCGCAGGATGTGCAAATCCGTCAAACAACGCATCCTGAGGTATCGCTCCACCCATGGAGGCAACAATTAGGGCGCCAAAGGCAACGACGTCGTATCTGATCCGACCCCACAAGAGTAGGGCGAAGACTGTCAGAATCACTCCGAAAAGAAGTAGTTGATCACCAATCATCGAGATTATTGTCCTTGGAGCAGAATATCCAGAAAGTGAGAAGGCTGTGGCTGTTGCCAACACCTGCAGTGTCGTGTTTCAGCATACATGGATAGTGTATAAAATACTTCCTGTAAGTGTGTCAGTTTCACTTGAGTGAATGGAGTGTTAGTCATAGAACACTTGGTTCTCAAAGGAACATTAGCTGTGCCGAAATTATCCGAAGCGTTACCAGGAAGATCCACGGCAATGCCTGTGCCAGACTCGCACTTTGTTAACGGTAATCCACTTAAGCCACCGTTTCCGAAGGAATTAGCGATGGCTTTGTTCGGTTTGGGCTGCTTTTGGGGCGCCGAGCGAACATTCTGGCAGATCGAGGGCGTGTACACGACTGCAGTCGGGTACGCAGGTGGTTACACGCCTAATGCGACGTATCAAGAAGTGTGTACTGGGCAGACGGGTCACAATGAAGTCGTCCGGGTCGTCTTTGATCCCGAGTCTGTGAGTTATGCACACTTACTGAGAGTTTTTTGGGAATCGCACAACCCGACCCAAGGGATGCGTCAAGGCAATGATGTGGGTACCCAGTACCGATCAGGTATCTACACTTACGAAGACACTCAGTTAACGACTGCGCGGATCTCACGTGCAACTTACGAACAAGCGTTAGTGCAGGCTAGACATCGTGGCGCGATCACGACTGAAATTCTCGATGCACCATCGTTCTATTATGCCGAGGATTACCATCAACAATATCTTGCTAAGAACCCTCTTGGTTACTGTGGTCTTGGCGGTGTCGGTGTTGATTGTCCGAGCTGGGCATCTTCGTAGTCGACAACAAATCAGGTCTTAGTGTCGATGGTTAGGGATTCGGGGGTGTATTAACGCCCATATCGACCTGTATTTCGAAACGCCTAAAGTTTGAGTACTTTGCTTCGCAGTTGACTTCAAGATTTCGCTTGGCAAAAGGGCTGAAGGTCAGTGGACGAAGTCGAACTTTGTACCGCTCGGTCATTGTTTCTGGTACGAGGAGGCCTAAGTGTTCGTCGGCTTGGTATTTCACACGCATTTGAATTTCAAGTTCAACCTCTTCATCTTTAGCTCGAAAATCAGTCTGTATCACACGTCCTGTTGTCGGTTCAATCCACACCGTGCCATAACTGAACAGATTTCCGCCTTGACCATTCTTAACTAATGCAGGAGCAGTGTGCTCTTCAAACTCAAGTTCCCATACAGAGATTCCATCAATTTTTCGGTCTCGTTTTTTCTTAAACAGGAAGCGATGCTGGTCCGACGCTGCGAGCAATTGCAAAGCCATAGTAGGGACGTTCATGTTTCGACTGATCCCACCGATGTTGTAGCGTGCGCTTTCCATGATGAGACGACGACGCACAGGCCCAGTGATGATTGGTGATTCTCGAAACACGTCTTCGAGGCGTTGTTGTCGATCTTCTACCGGTGTTCCATTGACTGAGATAACATCTCGGAAGGCGAGCCACGGCTCCTGCTCACCTGGCATGCTAAAGACGAATAGGTCGGAGACCAGCCGACGATTGTTAATACCGTCAGTCACTTGCAGGTAGTGTTCCTCGGCGATAACGACGCCGAGATCTCGTTGATATTGATCCACGTACTCCGCAGCCAAGCTTAGTACGTTTTCTAACGTGGATTCCTGTGCCCCTGAGGAACTTGTTCCAAATATGCTGATACTGCCAATAAGGACAAGGGCGATTTTTGAAAGCCAATGCTGGATTCTGAGGTGCTCCATCGTCGTCTTTCCTGATGCAGTCGGTCTTGGATATGGAGTTGGTGGTACCACTGCAGTTACCACCTCGAAACAAGACCTTGTGAAGCACGGAAATTGGTCGGGGCGCCCGGATTTGAACCGGGGACCTCCTGCTCCCAAAGCAGGCGCGATACCAAGCTACGCCACGCCCCGATTGATTTGGACACGGTCATTACAACCTATCATACCAAGCGTACCAATCGAAGCACGATGGTCTAGCACCTTCCGTCACATTTTCGTGCGGTCTGACAGTGAATGTTTTTTTGGTCTCATTTTCTTGTTAAGAAACTCAAAGAATCTATTTGTACGGGCGGGGGTTAACGAGGGTGTGTCTCGTGCTGCCAAGTTGCAAGGAAGGCTCGTAGTTGACGAAACGCCTGCCCGCGATGACTAACTGCAATCTTTTGCTCCGGTGAAAGCTCGGCAAAGGTGCCTGCGAGCGGTGGAAAATAAAATATGGGATCATAACCAAAGCCGGCCTTTCCACGAGGTTCAGTTGCAATAAAACCTTCAACTGCACCTTTGGCTTCGAAGATTATTTCCTTGTCTATTAATGTAAGTGCGCAGACAAATTGCGCCGGACTTTCGTTGCCTCCACAGTTGGAGAGTTGCTTGTAAATCTCAGAAAATTTTTCTTCGTAGGTTTCGCCGTTAAATCGCGATGATCGGACTCCCGGCTGACCGTCTAGCGCATCGATAGCAAACCCGGAGTCCTCAGCAACTGTGAGCATGCCTGTCTTGGCGGCATAGTGCTCAGCTTTGATACGTGAATTTTCAGTAAACGTCTGACCCGTTTCCTCGATTTCACCGATGGCAGGAAATGAGCGCAAAGTGAAGAATTCTATCGGTAAACCATCGAGAATTATCTTGATCTCGTCGAGCTTACCCTGATTGGTGGTTGCGATCAGTAGTTGCATCAATGAGAAACAATCCAACGATGTCACGTTGAAGTTCGATTAAATGTCGAGTGCCGATGTCAGCCAGTTCCAAAAGTCGGTCCAAGGCGTCTCGCCCGAACGGTTCCGCTTCTGCCGTACCTTGTACTTCGACAAAGCGACCATCACCAGTTTTGACCACATTCATGTCAACATCGGCACTAGAATCCTCTTCGTACGCCAGGTCTAGTATGGGTGTGCCACCAACGATACCGACACTCGTGGCCGCTACATAATCTTGTACCGGCATTGAGTCGATGATGCTTGCTTCACGCATCTTCTGCAGAGCCAAGACGAGTGCTACAAATCCACCTGTAATGGATGCCGTTCGAGTGCCGCCATCGGCTTGTATCACGTCGCAGTCAATCCAAATAGTCCGTTCACCGAGAGCCTCGAGCTGAGAAACCGCCCGCAACGAACGACCGATGAGGCGCTGAATTTCTTGAGTTCGCCCACTAACCTTGCCTTTCGACGCCTCGCGCGTGACACGGGTGGTTGTGGCTCGAGGTAACATTCCGTACTCCGCAGTGATCCATCCCTTGCCGGAACCGCGCAGAAATGGTGGCACTCGATCTTCAATGCTGGCAGTGCAAATAACTCGTGTCCGACCTGCTTCAATTAACACCGAGCCTTCAGCATGGAGCAAGTAATGCGGTGTTAATCGAGTTGGACGAAGCTGTTCAGCATTACGGGCGTCTGAACGAATCGATTCATCCATCAATAAACTCCTATGTAAACCGTGCGCGGTTTCTGTTTCTGAGTGCTGCAAGCTTCCACAATAATCGTTGCCTTATAATGGCTCAACCCACTTAAGGGATTGTGCTAACGGACGACGTAAATCTATATGTCCGGCTAAGGTGTCAACTTCTTGACCTTCTATAAGAATTTGTACGCCAGTAATCGAGGGAAGATTAACCGTCAAAGTGTTTACGATAGCGTAGATCGTAAACAATTCTTCCAGTGAACCACCCGAGTGCTCGGTGTTAATTTCACGGCTAAAGTCGACGAAAGCATCACCTCGGTCTGAAATGTAAACACCTAACAGTGTTGTTCCTTCTGGCAGCGCCGACGTTAGTGGAGGCTCTGGAGGTAAAAGTTGCTGTTCGATAAGCAATCTCGCTTGATTTGTGGTTGCCACGTCTTCGGGAACGGCATGCTCCCGTCCGACTAAAACTGTGCCTTGTTCGGCAACATAAAACAGCGTAGCTGGGATTGTAGGTAGCAATGCATCGGGATCGTCGACCAGTGGAGAATTCGACGTGGTGCTGACGGGATCTTGTCCCGTCTCGGATAGCGTGATGAATAACAGCCAGGCTGCAATTGCACCCGTGACGATAATCGCGATGAGCGCTGTCATAGACCAGCGGGTCACGGCTCTTCCTCGGCTGGTGGCTGGTTCGAACGTTGTGACGACTCGGTCTGCCAACGATCACGTAAAGATTCCCGATAGGTCACAACGCTTTGTAATAATCCTTGAACAACTCGATCTTGAAACGCCAGTGATGCTAGTTGTTCCTCTTGGCGTGCATTTGAGATAAACCCCATTTCCACTAACACAGCAGGCATGTTGGCACCTACTAAAACGCGGAAGGGAGCCTGTTGCAATGTGAGAGCATTCATATTAATTCGCCGCCGAAGTTCGACGTCTACAAAGCCTGCCAAGAGTGCAGAATCCTGCACATGAGTAACCTGCGCTAAATCCCAGAGAACGATTTCGATGTTGCGAGTACGACCACCTAACAGTGGCACAGTGTGACTCTGTCGATTTTCACTAAGAGTTTCTTCACCGTAATCATTAAGCGATAAGGAGTACACGACAGCCCCACTGGCTGTCTCACTTACTGAAGAATTTATATGCAGGCTAATGAATAAATCAGCTTTATTGTTATTAGCGATGGCTGCGCGTTCGTCGAGTCGGACCGTCCGATCGCTGTCGCGTGTCATCACAACCCGAAGTCCCAGGCGACTTTCAATTGCTTCTCGTAGTCGTCTCGCTACTTGGAGCGTGATGTCCTTTTCTTGGAGTCCAGCTTGGCCTTGAGTGCCGGTATCATTACCACCATGGCCAGCGTCGATCACAATGGTTCGTAATTCTGGCGCTGGTGAGAGATCGAGATCAGGACTTAGGTCAGCCCTTGTATCGGATGATGGTGGTTGAGGCTCTGAGCGTCGACCAGAGGCGCCAGCGACACTCCGTGCAACTGCCGTCTGGGACAGGATGTTCACCACGAGTTGAGTAGATGCACCGATGCCAATTAATGACGATTGATGCGAAGCAAAATCTGAGCCTAGATTAACCGCGATCCAGTTCGGTTGCTCCGCACGACTAATACCCATGATTAACGAGTCACTGACTGATTCAGGTAATGCTAAATCAAGCAGATCGGCTTCGAACTTGACTATGATGCGACCTGCCTCCTGTTCAACCGTGTGCAGTGTTGGCGGTGACATTTCAAATGACACTTGAGCTTCACCGTCCATTTGCGTGTAGCGTACTTCAATGTGTGGTACGCGGATGTCACCTACAATCACAAGGCTGGAATCTGAGCGCACTTGAAGTGGCATATCGAGTAACAGCGAAAGCACCTGATTGATAAATTCAACCGGCACGAACCACGCATTTTCGGTTTGAACCGGTGGTGTTGGCAGAGAGATGATACGTCCTTCGACTGACGTCAGACTCTGAGTTGAAGTGAGCACCACCACCTTATCCTGATAGGTGATCGTAACGCCATGCACCAGAGTATCTTCACGAACCGTCAGATTAAAAAGAGTTGCAAGGTCAGCTAGAGATACCATCTGCCGTTGGTTGATCGTCGTAACTGGAAGTCCCCGGGTTCCATCTCGGGACAGCAGAGTCAGCTCTTGCGTTGGTGTCTGATGCGACGTCGTCGCCGAAGTGACGAATAGACTAACCATTACCGCGACGCACAATCGTTGGCAAGACATAGAAATCCTCAATCTTTGATTGCTAGATAGAGAGACGTTCATCATAACGTACGGCTGAGAAAGCTTTCCCGGTCTTACGAATAAGTTCAGCCATGCGGTGTTTTGTGGTTTAGGTAGGCTTAGAATGAGAAGCTCGCGTCCAGTTGGCTACGGAGTAACAGGTTGTTCTTGTCGTTCGGTGCGGTTATGAGTTTCTTTGTGAAGATGGTGATGAGGTCAAGACGAAGCCGGGGATGCACCCTGTAACGTAATGCTGCTCGATTCAGGCGAACATTTGTCCCCTCACTGTATGAGTACGTGAATGTTGACACCACGGCATCTTGTTCGATTTGTGCGTAGGTGTATTCGAGTTGGTAGGTTTTAATTTTGTCGGCATTTCCGTATGTGGCAGTGAACCAGAAACCATTATTTTCTTCAGTTGCTGCTCGGGTGTTCGTGATCCAGTTAGCAGTGAGCTGTAGGGGATAGTTACGTCGGCCAGTGTTCAGGGTCGCTTTGGCGATGAGGTCTATTAGATTAAAGTCTGATTGGAATCCGATGATTTTCCCAGTGTTGTCCCGTTGAGTGAGGTTCGTATTGCGGCCGATACCCTCTGTGTCGACGAAAATTGCCACTGAATCTATTCCAGAAAATAAGTAATCGGCTGCAACGAACTGAACAGAGTGTCCGGAGTCAAACCTAAAACTAACATCACCATAGGTGGCGAACATGAGCGTATCATCACGCTGTTTCTCTTCGTGAATTGAGACTTGCGATGTGACGAATCGATAGGACATTGCTCCTGTTGTACCACGTACTTGCTGGTATAGGCCCTCCCAGTTAACGTCGATATCCCATGACATTTCCGTACGAGTGACCGGTAAGCCAAATTTACCTACACCAATTGTTAGGACGGGCACAGCATTTGGGTTGTAAGTCATGAATGCGCGATCCAGGCCTATCGGTTTGCGCGTCAATAGCTCTGAGAGCGTCTGGTTCGATGAAAGGGGGTCGTCCATGTTACCAGTGCCAAGTCTGACTCCTATTTGAAAGTCATCATTCACTTGACTGTTGAGAGTCAGCCGTGCGCGTATTTTTAAACGCCGCTGTGTCACACCACTCTGAGACACGTCAGGCGAACTGTTTTCGAATTGTCGTAACTCTTCTAGACGTTGGCGAAAGTCCATACCGATGGAGAGACGTTCCCACCAAGAACTGGAAGTTTGCGCATGACTTGGCGCGGCAAAGACCATGCAGGCCAGCATGCTAGCGCCTAGGCTCCACAAAAATCTCATCAAACAGATTTTTCACAAAGTGCGAACTGATAGAGTTTGAAGGTCAAGCTTCCCAAATAATATCATGCGCGGCGGTCGTCTTAGAACGCCTTAAGCAATAAAATGACTCTTCAAGGGTTGCAAGACATAGTCGATTTCATCTATCGCATCCGGCGAAAATGTGTAGTTGGTATCCCTTCCTATGTGAGTTTTGAACACACCACGTTGTTGCATCAGGTATGCACGCAGTCCCGGCACGTATTGCTCAAGATTTGTAATCATAAGAAGTTGACTAAAAAGTTCTCGGACTTCGGCCTGCCGATTTTCGAGATGCAGTTGCCATAATCGTGTATAGACTTCAGGGTATTGAGGGCCGCCAGTCATTGTGCCGTCCATGCCGAGCCTCATTTCATACGTCCAAGCCCGCGCTCGAGTTCCTCCAAAGATTCGCTTAATAGTATTTGGACGATGGACTTTAAATTGCTTCATGCGGGCGAGTGTGTCGCCGTATTCTTCCTTCACATATCCGAAGTTCGGAAAACGCTCACTCATTTCGATAATGAACTCGACCGTGGGTTCGACGCGATCAGCCGCACCGCCGGTAGTCTGAATAAAAATTGGTTTATCGGTAGCGTGACACAACGCAGTGTAGTACTCACGGTAGTCGTCAATGGAATGTGCTTCGCTGGGGGGCATGGCAATCATCGCGTCGCAGCCGACAGCAGTTGCATGGTTTGCGTACTCTAACATTTGGTCCGTGTTGGTTCCTTGTACGCCAAGAATCAACGATACCAATCGGTCACGCGAGGCATCGGCTAGGACTTCCATGCCGTGCAGGCGTTCCTCATGCGTGAGATAGGGTAGGTCGCTTGAGTATTGAGGCCAGACCAGACCATTGATCCCTCGTTGATCTAGAAATTCGACTTCAGCAGCGAGATCTTCATAGTCGATCGCCTTCTCGTTGGTGTACGGAGTGGCCACGATCATGAGCACGCCACGAAGCGGCTCTCGTGATGCCGCGATCACGGTATTGTTTGGACTTTGACTGGCTGTCCGCTCGTGATAGAGCGCCGTGGCGCCCACGGTGGTCAACCACTCGCGACGCGTTAGATTTGAGATAAGTGTCATCTGAACCTCCTAAACATCTATCTTGTATCCGACCGCTCCGTGAACGGACGAGGGGTTTGAGCAAGTGCCCAACAGTATTTTACGATCATCAGGCCAAATTCTTGGTGTTTCTGCTTGACACTGTCTCGCACAATGTCCACACTGCAATTTTAGTGCGCCATCACCGGTGGTGCGTTGGTAATAATCTAGGGAGTTTGAAGTCAAGAGGAGGCTTGCATGTCACTGTCACGTCGTGCGTTTGTTCGTACTCTTGGTATTGGTGGAGCTAGCGCATTCTCTACTGCGTGGGTCATTGGTCACGGACGTGAAGCGTTGGCGTGGGGACCCGACCCGGTTGAAGAAATGCTTCAAGCGTCTGACGATACTGTAATTATCCGTCTTAGCGGGAACGAAAATGCCCGCGGGCCTGGCAAGGCAGCGCTTGATGCTCTTAACGGCCGGGCCGACTTTAAGGTCGGTCGCTATCAGCGTGATATTTCGAGGGAGGACCTTCCGGCAGCGATCGCGAAGCGTTTAGGCCATGGCGCCCAAGCTGAAAATATTCTGGTCTCCACCGGTTCATCGCATATTTTGGAGGCTGGGGTTCGGGCATATGTCTCGGTTGGTCGGCCACTAGTTACCGGGACGCCCTCTTACGGGAACCCGGCCCGTACGACCCGAGCAATGGGTGCTGAAGTGCGTGAGGTCCCGGTCGATAGCAACTTAAGGCTCGATTTGGATGGGATGGCCGATGCAGCTCAAGGCGCTGGGTTGGTCTTCCTGTGCAATCCGAATAATCCTACATCAGCATCGCACTCGGCCGAGACAGTGTCAGCATTTATTGAACACGTCGTCTCGTCCTCGCCAGATACTGGAATCTTGGTCGATGAAGCTTATATCGACTACGCGACTGACCCCTCGGTCGCGTCGGCCATTGCCGAGTCTCTTACGTATCCGGGTGTGTTCCTTGCGCGCACCTTTTCGAAAGCATACGGAATGGCCGGGCTTCGACTAGGGTATGCGGCCGGACAGACAGAGACCTTGGATAAGCTCAGCCGCGCTTGGGGGTTAGGCGAAGTCAGCCTGCTTACGGCTAGCGCTGCTATTGCGTCCTTGAATGATCCGGATCACATGGAATGGGAACGAGAAGAGAATCGAAAGGTGCGTGAATTTACGATCAACGAGTTAGGGCAAATGGGTTTTGAGTCCGCTGAATCTCAAACTAATTTTCTGTTTGTAGACATCGGTCGATCGGCTGCTGAGTTCCGCGAGGCCTGTCTGGCTCTTGGTGTCTTGGTTGGTCGTGACTTTCCACCGATGGAGAAAACCCACGCGCGCATTTCGCTCGGGACGATGGAAGAAATGCAGCGAGCGTTAGAAGTGTTCCGTCAAGTACTCACTAATTGACCGACTCGAATCGTTTGACCGCACGTCTGTGAGTGACAGTTGACGATTGGGGCGTACCTGGGTATCCAGGTGCGCCCTAGTCTTTTATGTGATCGGTCGCTTGAGGGTTCGCCGACCTGACATTCCGAAGGTAGTGATCAGTGACTTGGGCGACTTACTCAGACTGAGTCCATCGCGGGTATTCGCCAGAGATTACTTGAAACGCACAAGGGTAATGTCGATGTGACGCATGCGATTCTTTGCTTGACGCCACTGCACAAGGATAGGACTTTGGAATCGTCCTTGAGCGAGGTGCCCACGCTGTGCTGAGTTTCCATTCGTGACTAAGACATTGACCGAGCGTTTCATGCGAAGAAATCGGCTGGCGGGTGCTCCAAAAAATCGCGAAGCAACCTGCTCTATCATCGAGTCATTTAATCCCAATGCATCTACTAGCTCGTTAAAAATCCTCACCAAGTCATACTTTGCATATCCGATGGTTTTATTGGGAATGGCGCGAGGGTCTGCCAGCAGGTGACGACTTTTCTCGGCCATGAAGCGGAATGGATCCCGAAGCACCTCGGCAAGGTCATGCCGCATCAGTAAGGTTTCGTACTCGTTCACCGTGAGACCAGCTTGGCGTTCACCGGGTGAGAGTGTGAGATGGATACGGCCTTTTGTGACTCCGTACCGATCAATCATCTCCTGACACTGTTGAAAAAGTCCCAAGCGAGGATCCTTGAGGTTGACGGATTCTACAGGATGCGCTGACATCGGCACCGCCAGGCGATCACGTGCCACAATTTCCTCAGTGCTGAAACCAAGCACTGTAGTACAGCGCCGTCGTGGGCGACCTTCGTTGATGCCATCGAGGTCAATAAAATAGACTGGCTCACCTTTACGCCGCCGGTACGTGACACAACTTCGCAATCCGGCGCTGATGAATGCTAAATGAGAATCGGCGTTACAAGGCTCGACACGGCGCTGTTCCTCGGTCAACTCTTCACGCAGGTGCAATTCGTCGTGCTGGTACCCAGCGCCTTCTGGAAAGATTTTCTTGAAGAAAGACAGGTACGGCGCGACACCATCCTGTTTACGATTTAAACGTCCGGCGATGCCTTGGTCTAGATAGCCGGCGGTGGTGTGGTATGAACAGTAAAGGGCTCGAGGGAATTCTCCCAATACGTCGCCATGTGTGTCTGCGATTTGTTTGTCCACATCCACGAGATCCAGCCGTTCACGTGGACTGATCTCAAGGGTAATCTCTAAGGGCATAGCTACCATATCATGTGGTTAGTTGTTGGTCAGTCTACCTTAGCTTGTCGCACAATACCAACGGAGCCATTTGCACGGCTCTTGGGTTGATGTCGATTCTCCCCATGTCATTCCTGAGCGTATCTGGCGCCAATCGAGGTATTATGGAAGAACTTGGTTGAACCCCTCAGTGAGGTTCAGCCTTATATTTTGGCGCCAGAAACTTTCGCGTAAGACTGTATCACCTGGTGCAATAAAAGGGAGAATTCTGTGAGTATGAGATGGGTGAAGCAAAGGTGGCAGGAAACGCTAATCATCATGTTAGTCAGCTGCATATTGTGCGTGACGACATCAGCCGTGGCGCAACAGGCAAACAATGGAGAGTGGCGTTACTGGGGAAGTGACGCAGCGAGTTCACGGTACTTGCCCCTAACGCAGGTTGACGCAAATAATTTTGAAGATCTTGAAGTGGCTTGGGTCTGGAAGGGTGATAACTTCGGCCCTTCTGCCGATAACATCCTCCGCGCCACACCGATCTATGTCAATGGTAGGCTTTACAGTGTAGCGGGTCAGCGTCGGACCGTCGTGTCCATCGACCCCGCTACGGGTGAAACCCTTTGGACTTTCCGGGAACCACCGACTAAGCGGTGGGAGTATTCGATGCGGAAAAATTACGGCAAGGGTGTTGCTTACGCTGAAGTGGATGGTGAAGGTCGTATCTATGTTGTAACTCCCGCGTTCTTCCTGCATGCGCTAGACTCCGATACGGGTTATCCGATTGAAAGCTTCGGTTCACATGGTACTGTCGATCTGTTGGCAGATTTCGGTTATGACTACGATCCAGAGGCAGGGCTTCCAAAAGAAGTTGGCTACATTACTAATTCTTCACCCCCGATTGTTGTCAATGACGTCATCGTGGTCGGGAATGCCCATGAGCAAGGGTATAACCAAACTCGCCGCGAAAATGTGCCTGGCCACATTTTGGCGTATGACGCCAAGGACGGTGGACATAAATGGAAATTTAATGTCATTCCACAGCCGGGTGAGTTCGGCCATGAGACTTGGGAGAGTGACGCGTGGTCTTACACGGGCAATGTATCCGCGTGGGCGCCTCTATCCGCAGACCCTGATCTTGGCCTCGTCTATTTTGTGACGGATCCTCCGACCAACGATTATTGGGGCGGCTTTCACCCTGGCGACAACTTGTTTGCGACGAGCATAGTGGCTTTACATGCAGAGACTGGTGAACGAGCTTGGCATTTCCAGACAGTCCATCACGACATCTGGAACTATGACAATCCGACAGCGCCGAATCTTGTGGATGTGATGATTGACGGTGAGAAGGTTCCGCTTCTGGTGCAAACCACAAAGCAGTCATTTGCGTACGTGCTGAATCGTGAAACAGGAGAACCTGTGTGGCCGATTGAAGAGCGAGAGGTTCCTGAATCCATGATTCCAGGTGAGCAGACGTCACCGACGCAGCCCTTTCCTACACGGCCAGCGGCGTACGAGATGCAGGGTGTTACTGTCGATGATCTGATCGACTTCACTCCTGAACTCCGTACGGCGGCCATCGAAGCCATAGACGAGTTTCAGTTGGGACCGCTGTTCAACCCACCGTTGCATCGTGATAACGATATTAACAAGCGTGCTTCACTAATCTGCCCTGGAGGCAATGGTGGTACCAATATCCCAGGGGGAGCCGCCGTCGACCCGGAGACCGGTATTCTCTACGTTGCGTCGACTAAAACCTGCGGAGCTCAATTCCTCGTGCCTGGAGCCGAGATGGATGCACGGGATCCCGATCCCACAGGATTAACCGTCATGGCGTGGGCGAGTGGTCCTGGCCGAGGGCCTCGTGGACCTGAGGGATTACCTATACTAAAGCCACCATACGGTCGGATCACGGCGATCGACTTGAACACGGGTGAGCACCTCTGGTGGATTCCGAACGGTGACACTCCGGATCAGATCAAGAACCATGAGGCGTTGCAGGGGCTCGAGATTCCCAATACTGGTCAACGGGCGCACGCTACGGCCTTGGTCACCAAGACGCTGTTAATGTACGGTGAAGGTCGAGGCGCGCAGGCACGTTTTCACGCCGTCGATAAGGAGACGGGGTCCCGGGTCGGAACAGTGGAGCTGCCAGCGCCATCGAACACGGCGCCGATGACGTACATGCACGACGGAAAACAGTACATTATTCAGGCTGTTGGTGGTCGTGGCTATACGGGTTCGCTCGTCGCGTTAGCATTGCCGTAATAGTGTCGGCGGTCCATCTCAAGCACGCCTTACGTCGCTCTGTAAGAGTTGTCGGCGGCACTGTGTGCGGTGCGGCGTTTGCCGGGAGCTGTGGAGGTGGCGGTTCGCCGACGGGCACAGCCGCATTTGCCGGGATGCTCACCGGGCTCGGGATTGCGGTGGTGTGGGGTGGCTACCTTGTTGTGAGTGGACGACCGGAATTGACGCCGGTTGCCGCCTCGGTGGCCATGGTGGTTCCATTCTTCGTGATTCCCGTTGTGAGTATGTGTTCGACTCCACCTTCCAGTGTTCTACTCCGTGACGCTTTTGCTGAGGACTCGTTTATTGAGTGATGCCGGAGTTGTTCAGCTGTGGTGCAGTAGCTTAAACAACATTCCCTTCCCGGACCCCGTTGCCTCGAGCGAATCGGTCAAACGCGAATGGTGCTAAGTCAATCTCTCCAGGAGACCGGTCGGTGATGATGTCTGCCAGGATCCGCCCAGCAGCTGGTGAATGCTGAAAGCCGTGTCCACTGAATCCACTGATGATGAAGAACCCAGGGCGTTCCGGAACTGGCCCAATGATCGGCATTGCATCTGGTGTCATCTCGTAGAGGCCTGCCCAAGCCGTGCTGATGCCGGCGTCGGCCAAGACAGGTAGGCGTCGTGCGGCGACTGGCGCAATCCGCTCCAGAAGATCCCAGTTCACGCTTTGCTCGAAACTTGAAGGTTCGTCAGGGTCTCCCATGCCAAATAAGATGCCCGTGCTTTCACGGTGAAAGTAGAACGTGGTATCAAAATCGATGGTCAGAATGCGCGTGGAAGGTGACGTGCGTGCTTCAAGGGCGAGGCCTTTGGGGTCGGGCGGGACGTCAGCAATAAAGATATGACGTCGGAATGGTTGCACAAGAATGTTGGTCGCCACCATCTGGCCAATCTGATGAGACCAGGGACCTGCCGCATTGACCACAATCCGCGTCTCGATTGGTCCAGCGCTCGTTTGAATCTCTGTAATCCTGTCAGCGTCGAGTCCAATACCTGTCACTTCGACTTCACGCTCAATCGTGACGCCAAGCTGCTGGGCTGCCTTCGCAAATCCCATCGTGACGCTATTGGGATCGGCAATGCCATCGCGCCCACAGAAAGTGGCGGCGCGAAGATTCTCACGTGTTATCCCTGGTGCCCGTCGACAGGCTTCATCGACATCCAGCCACTCAACGGGTACGCCGAGGCGCTGTTGCAGTTCAAAGTTTTTTCTGAAGGTGTCGAGCGTGCTCGCTTCGGAAAGCAGGAACATATAGCCGTCTTGACGGAAATCAATGGACTGGCCGAGTTCATCTTCAAACCGTTCCAGAATATCGATCGACTCAAGAGACAGGCGAATATTGGATTCACTTGAAAATTGAAGACGGGCTCCCCCAGCGCACTTTCCGGTTGATCCTGCTCCCAGCAGTTGTTCACGTTCCAGGAGGACAATGTTCTGCATGCCGAGACGAGCGAGGTGATAAGCGACACTCACACCCATGCATCCGCCTCCGATGATTACCACATCCGCTGAAGATCGCATTTGCTGTTGTCCAGATTCCTGATGGCGCCCCGTTAGCGTACCGCGAACATCGCGGGTTGACGGATAATTTTATATCCGACAATGAGGAGAGGCGAGAAATGGTGGAGGCGGTGGGAGTCGAACCCACGTCCGAAAGTACAGATACGAGAGAATCTACATGTGTGTCGGCCCTTGAAAGTTCGCCGGTAACGTTAAAGCGCCGCCCAAACCGTTACTGACTAGCCCCGATAAAATCTCGTCGTGACGCGTCGGTGCCGCCCGTCACGACCAGCCTGCTAAAATGACATTCAGTCCCGCCTCACAGGCAAGGACGGGGTGAACGTCGCTGCTCTTAAGCAGCGAGTGCTAATTGCGAATCTGCAATTATGGTTTTTTCCATCGGATTTACGAGTCGATAGTGCTCGACATGCATCCCGCGTTCTCATACCTCCGTCGAAGCCGTGTCGCCCCCGATTGGACCCTCAAAGTGTACGTGGCCAGATGACCACACCTGTGTCCTATTGTAGTCTTGAGATAATTGCGGGTCAATTGGTTGAGTGCGTGAGACTTGCAGCGTTTCAAGATGAGCGCGCGCGTTAAACACATCACGTATAATGGCCGCTTGCCTGTTTCTGTTCAATTCGGTGTGTCGTGGGGGATAGGTGGTTCGTCAGATGCAAGATGACTCGCGCAATATTCGGTGTTCTTACAAAGCGAGCCAGTTTTCCGAGTCCGTGATTCGGGAAATGACTCGCCTGTCGCAAGAACACAACGGTATCAATTTATCGCAGGGGTTTCCTGATTTTCCTGCGCCAGAGATGGTTAAGGAAGCGGCCTGCGAGGCGATCCGTGCTGACATCAACCAGTATGCCGTCACGTGGGGAGCCAAACCACTGCGGGACGCGATTGCTAGGGAATTTAGCAAGCGCTATGGCGTACCGGTGGACGCGGACCAACAGGTGACTGTCTGTTGTGGTTCGACGGAAGCGATGATCACGACGTTACTCGCCTGTGTCGATCCTGGTGACGAGGTGATTGCATTTGAACCGTTCTACGAAAATTATGGGCCAGATGCGATCTTGTCAGATGCGGTGCCCCGATATGTGACTCTACATGAGCCTGACTGGACATTCGATCCTGACGAACTTGCGGCGGCATTTAACGAAAAAACGCGCGCCATTATTATTAATACTCCGAACAATCCGACCGGAAAGGTTCTGTCACGAGATGAGCTGGCGGTCATTGCCAGGCTGTGCCAGCAATGGAACGTGCTAGCAATCACTGACGAAATTTATGAGCACATTGTCTACGATGGGCACCGTCATGTACCGATGGCCACTCTCGATGGGATGGCTGAGCGGACAGTTACGATCAACAGCCTATCGAAAACCTTCAGTGTCACAGGGTGGAGGGTTGGTTGGGCAATCGCCCCAACAGCGCTGACCGGTGCTATTCGCAAGGTCCACGACTTTCTGACGGTTGGCGCGGCAGCGCCACTCCAGGCCGCTGGTGCGGCTGCTCTCAGTCTTCCTGACGCGTACTATCAGGAATTGGCATCTGCCTACCAGCACCGCCGCGACCTGCTCCTTGCTATTCTGGAGCGCCACCACTTCCATTGTTATAAACCACATGGCGCTTATTACATCATGACGGATCTTCAAGCGTTTGACTGTAGCGATGATGTTGAGTTTGCGCGCTACCTTGTTCGTGAGGTCGGCGTCGCTGCCGTTCCTGGTAGTAGCTTTTATCGTCACGCTGAGTTTGGTTGCACGAAGCTCCGTTTTTGCTTTTGTAAAAAAGAAGAGACCATGCAAGAAGCGGATCACCGTCTTGCGAAGCTGTCGATGGATAGGAGCCATGAGTGACACCAGTGCGAGACATGACTGAGTGAGCCGTCATCTCGGCGGGTATATGGCTGTGTTAGAGTAGTGGGCACGCCCTCCAGTGACATTAAGGTCACCACCCTAACTACTGTTGTTTGGTTGCCACGTCACGAAATTTGGGTGTACTGCGGTCATTTTCCGCAGCGAGTGAGTTCGAACATCCTGCGAGTGAGTCAGTAGGTTCTTCGAGAAGGTACATGCAGTCACCGCTTCAGCGTCTTATCCCTTACGTGCTTCGATATCGTCTTCGTTTGACGCTTGGTCTTGCCTGCGTCTTCGGGACTGCAAGTGTTTCACTGTTGTCCCCGTTGGTGCTCAAATACGCGATAGACGATTTATCAGCGATGGTGACACGCGTCAAACTCGCGCAGTATGCGGGTTTGCTCTTGGGAATTGCGGTGACAGGTGGGTGCTTTCGGTTCCTAAGTCGACGTGTGATTGTGGGTGTCAGTCGTGAAATTGAGTACGACCTGCGCAATGACTTTTACGCCCATCTACAACGATTGTCAGTGTCATATTTTCAGTCTGTGCGGACTGGCGACATCATGTCACGCGCGACGAATGATCTCAGTGCTGTGCGAATGATGGTGGGACCAGCCATCATGTACTCAATGAGCACGCTCATCGTGTTTGTTGTAGCAATTGTCATGATGCTGTCGATTGATATGCGCTTGACGTTGATCGCGCTCGTCCCTCTCCCTTTGGTGACATTGTCCGTCAAGTTCTTTGGTGCCGCCATACACCGTCGATTCGAGCACATTCAAGCTCAATTGTCCGAGATTAGTGCAATCGTTCAAGAATCACTTTCCGGTGTTCGAGTCATACGGGCTTATGGACAGGAACGAGCCGAGCTCGATCGGTTTGCTCAGGCCAATCAGGAATACCTAAATCGCAATCGTGGTTTGATCATGTTACAGGGACTGTTTTCTCCAAGCCTGTCATTATTCCTTGGACTAAGCGCGCTTTTTGTCCTTTGGCTTGGTAGTCGCTCGGTAGTTTTCGAGCGTATCTCTGTGGGTGAGTTTGTTGCGTTTAATGCTTATTTGGTTATGTTGTCATGGCCGGTGATTGCATTTGGATGGATCACCAACATGCTGCAACGCGGGATGGCGTCATGGAAGCGCATATTACCAATTCTTGATACTGTTCCGGAGATCACTGACACGACACAGACAACCAATCCAGAACAAGTAGAGTCCATCAAAGGGCGCCTCGAACTTCGCCATCTAACGTTTGCCTACGGTGATGGTGACGGCTCACCGGTGTTACGTGATGTTTCGCTACGTATTGATCCTGGCCAGACAGTGGCACTTGTGGGTGCAACGGGATCCGGAAAATCCACACTGTTAAATCTTATCCCACGATTGTATGACCCACCACCAGGCACTGTGTTCCTTGATGACGTCGATGTCCGAGAGTTACCGCTCGCCAGTTTGCGTGGAGCCATAGGCTTTGTGCCCCAAGAGCCATTTTTGTTTTCGGATACGATCGCCGAGAACATCGCGTTTGGATCGTTCGATAAAACTACTGATAAGGCCCTTGATCAAATTGAAGTCCAACGCATGGCTGCGGTTGCAAACTTAGATACCGACATTAAGGAATTTTCAAATGAGTATCAAACGATTATTGGCGAACGTGGGATCACTTTATCAGGCGGACAGAAACAGCGTACAGCGATTGCGCGAGCACTCATGGTTGATCCACGCATCATCATTCTCGACGATGCCCTGTCGGCTGTGGATACGTATACGGAAGAGCGAATACTGTCGCAATTAAATTCGGAATTACGCGATCGGACAGCACTCATCGTTTCTCATCGAATTTCCACCGTACGTCAGGCTGACCTCATAGTCGTCCTTCAAGATGGTTCTGTTGTTGAACGCGGTTCTCATGATGAATTGCTTGCCTACGGAGGCGTTTACGCCGATTTGCATCGCAAGCAATTGCTCGAGGATGAATTGGCAACCTCGTGATGACCATACACGATGAAGAAGTACTCGGTAAGGCCTACGACGCACGTTTGATGCGGCGACTGCTGGCCTATCTGAAGCCGTATCGGAGTAGCGTCGTCATAGCGCTCTTGGTGATCATTGGTCATTCAGTTTTACAGCTTGCACAGCCTTATCTCATGAAATTGGCGATTGATCAGTACATTGCCGAAGGAGACATGGCTGGACTGAATCGGATTGCACTGGTGTTTCTGTTCGTTCTCATCGGTGCATTCGTTCTGGAATACGTGCGGACCTACACGCTGCAACTAACTGGACAGCGGATTATGTTTGATTTACGGATGGAAATCTACAGTCATCTGCAGCGGCTTGATATGCGATTCTACGATCGTAATCCCGTTGGTCGACTCATGACTCGTGTAACGACCGATGTCGATGTGCTCAACGACATGTTCGCTTCAGGAATCGTGACGGTCTTTGGTGACATCTTCATGTTGGTCGGCATCATGACCGTCCTTGTATCAATGGACTGGCGACTGGCGCTTATTGCGTTTTCGGTTCTACCACTGATCATTTTTATCACGCAATGGTTTCGCCGAAATGTACGTGAAACCTACCGCACGGTTCGATTGTGGATAGCGAGGATTAACGCATTCTTACAGGAACACATTAGTGGTATGGCTACCGTACAGTTGTTCCGTCGTGAAGCACTCAGTTATGCGCGATTTGAAGAGATCAACCGCACCCATCGAGATTCAAATATTGCGGGAATTGTGTACTACGCTGTTTTCTATCCCACGATCGAAATCATTGGCGCGCTCGCGGCCTCACTAATTATTTGGTACGGTGGTGCGTGGGTACTCCAGGACTCTCTCACACTGGGTGTGTTAGTAGCCTTTCTCCTGTATGCGCAGCGATTTTTCAGACCAATCAGCGATATGTCAGAAAAGTTCAACATGTTACAGGCAGCGATGGCATCTTCCGAACGTATTTTTACATTACTCGATACTCCAGTGCTCTTGAAAAATCCAAAGAATCCAGTGAGTCGAAGCGGGCAGGCACTTGGACGAATTGAATTTGATCGCGTTTGGTTTGCGTATACTGAAAATGATTTTGTTCTTCGCGATGTGTCTTTTGAGGTGGCACCAGGAGAACGTATCGGGATTGTTGGTGCAACGGGTGCTGGGAAAACAACGATCATCAACTTGTTGATGCGATTTTATGATGTGACTCGTGGCCGCATTTGTCTTGATGGAGTGGATATCCGAGAACTGGACCTACGTGGGCTTCGGCGTCTCTTCAGTCTGGTATTGCAGGACGTTCATTTGTTTTCAGGGTCGATAGCTTCGAATATCCGACTTGGGGAACAAGGCATTTCTGACGCGGCAGTCGAACAGGCCGCAGCCAGTGTACACGCCGACAGATTCATTGCTCCATTACCAGATGGCTTTTCTAGTGTGGTTGCAGAACGTGGTGCCAACTTTTCTGTTGGCCAGAAGCAAATCCTGTCCTTCGCTAGAGCACTGGCTTTTGATCCTCGTATTCTCGTGCTTGACGAAGCAACATCAAGTGTCGATACGGAAACAGAATTACTGATTCAGGATGGTTTGCAAGTGTTGATGGCTGGTAGAACGACGATTGCGATAGCACACCGTTTGTCGACAATTCAAAATATGGATAAGATCCTCGTTCTACACAAGGGCCAAATCCGTGAAAGGGGTACCCATCAGAACTTGCTTACCCAACGAGGTATCTACCATCGTCTGTATCAGTTACAGTACAAAGATCAGGAGTTAACTGCTGGCCTAGAGTAAGGATGTGTTCCCTACGGCTGTTTTGTTGAAGGCGTTGGCTGTGGTTTCAAGGGCACCGGCGACGAACGAAACGCTTCTTCAAGTTGAATAAATAGGTCATTGACTCGCCCTGGTTCGCTATCTGCAGGGTTCCAGCCGAGGCGAAGAATACGGATCTCCAGGTGTCGCCGTCCAAAATCAAGCGCTTCGTAACAACTCCACATGTAAATATCGATTAGTCGTCCCTGAACTGCTGGGCCGGTATCAAGAACTGTGTAGACACCATCGTATGGTCCTGCTGAACTAATCTCGATGACGGATCCTACAGGTAACAATTGGGGATCGGCAGCCGCAATACCCGCTCTAACTTTCACACCAGACTTAGTAGTTGTACCTTTGCAATAGGCTGTGGAACTGAAACGTAAGGTCGCCCGAGCTTCAGGTTGACTCGTGGGCACAGGACTGGACATTTGCTGTGAGTCGACAAGATGTGAATCAACACGAGCTGTAAAGTACACTGCCACACTGAATGTTGCCAGCATCAAGGTGATGATGATACGCCCACGTACATAGGACATTAGATTCATGCAAATCTCCGTTGACCTTTCAGTAATCTTTTCATCTAAACTATCAAAAATGTCTAAACCCAGTTGGAAGAGGTGCATCGCCGTCAGGCTGGCGCAGGATCAGGTCGGCTTCATTTGTTACGGTGCCAATGTGTGTCAGCGTAACTTTTTCAGCAAAACGACGTGCTAGAGTCACTCGTGAACGTGGGGTAGGG
>Ga0209752_1000330_pt1 | contig 23241 bp, 25 predicted proteins | sample METZYME_3_250m_FD_187548 | JGI IMG/M metagenome (GOLD analysis project Ga0209752, IMG submission 187548) | Marine microbial communities from oxygen minimum zone in mesopelagic equatorial Pacific - METZYME_3_250m (SPAdes) (version 2) | ecosystem: Environmental > Aquatic > Marine > Oceanic...
ATATGTGGGAGCGCGCCAGTGAACTTCGCGAGCTTGTAGAGGTCGCGGTGGTGGACCGGCCCGGCTGTGTCTTGCCTGAACTGAAAGGCTGGCGATTTCAACGAGTGGTAACTGAATCTCCGGATATTTCGAGTTCCGGAGTGAGGGCCCTAGTTGGCGACCGATCCTCAACTCACCACAGCGTGCCCGCGGCAATTAGCGACTACATCCTTCGCCAAGACCTGTACCAACATGGCTGCTCAGAGAACCGACGTCTGCGGTGAAAGTCCTCGCTCGGAGCGAGCGAAGGTGCGAGGATGCTCGGCGATGAACGACTCCATGGAGCCAGAGGCATTGCCATTACTGTTGCTGGCGGCGACACGAGGCGCAGCAGAGCTTCAAGCCACGGACGTCGTAGCCCTCGATGTGGGCGATGTCTTAGGTATCACTGACTGGTTCGTCGTTGCTAGTGCACCCAACCTGCGGCAGGTTCGACGGATAGCTGAAGAAGTAGAACAAGCTGTCAAAGCGGCGGGAGGCGATGGGCCGCGGCGAACCGAGGGGCTTGAAGACGCGACGTGGATACTGCTCGATTTTGGGGTGTTTGTCGTTCACGTCTTCTATGACGAAACGCGATCTTTCTACGATATCGAGCGACTTTGGTCTGACGTTCCTCGGATTCGATTTAACGAGGACGGAATCCCTGCGAGTTAACGGAACCTAAGTCACACCGTCTCGTCCATGACATTTTCCATTCTATTTCCTTGAGAAACTGATGACCGGCGGCACAGTGAACCTGTCAAGCTGTGACTGTGAGCGTCCCCGTGGTTCCGGAGAAATTTTCGTCGACTGACATCATCACAGCTCGAGCGATGATCGAGGATTGGGCAAACCAAGACCGGTTCGATTTGGCTGCATGGAACGCCGAAGCGGCGATTTTGGTGTATGACCGACCGCTGCACAAGCGACTGCTCGAACTGCATGACATGCGAGCACTCGACTTTGGGGCGCCCGGGTCCTATCACTCCATCGCAGCAACGGAAGACCGTGTGGTTCTTGTCGGCGAATTCGGGATAGGCGCCCCAGTAGCGGCGGTAATCGCTGAAGCTCTTATCGCGAGTGGAGTAAAGCACATTGTCTCTCTGGGGACCGCTGGCGGAATTCAGACAGATCTACATGCGGGACAAATCATTTCGGTTCAGGGCGCGATTCGAGATGACGGAACATCGCACCATTACCTGCAAGCTGACGTTGTTGTTGGACCTGATCCTCGACTCACAGCACATCTTGAGGCATCACTGGGCGATGCTCTGGGTAAGAGGGGAGTGGTGTGGACTACTGATGCACCCTTTCGAGAAACCGTCGCCGAATTACAGTGCCACCGAGAGGCAGGAGTGCTAGCAGTGGAGATGGAGGCAGCAGCGCTTATGGCGGTCTGCGAGTTGCGTGGCGCAGCGTTTGCTAGCACGGTTTGCATTTCGGACCTACTCAGCGAAACAGGCTGGCAGGCACTCTTTTCTGACGCCCCGGTGCGTCAAGCTCTTGAGAGCATGTATAACGCCGCTGTTGCGACGTTGATTGAGTTCCGATGAAGATACGGTTCGGCTTCACGTGCCGTGGAACAGCCGATCTACCCATTGAGAAGTTTGCGGGACTGTGTCGTGATCTCGAGAGACTGAATTTTGATTCGATCTGGCTTCCCGAGACCATGCTGACGGGTTCGTTTGACCCTCTCGTAGCCTTGACTCACGCGGCCGGTTCAACCGAGCGACTCAAGATTGGAAGCCATGTCGTGTTTCCCGGCAGGGCGCCCGTCCGCCTAGCGCGCGAACTGGCCCAGCTCGACCGGCTGTCCGCAGGGCGCCTGCTACTCATAGCGGTGCTCGGTCTCCCCGATGCACGAGAAGTTGCTGCCCAGGGAGTTACATCGTCGGAAAGAGGTTCGATGCTTGACGAAATGGTGCCGATTATTCGGCGCTTGTGGAACGGCGAGACGGTCAACCACTCCGGAAGCTTCTTTGAACTTTCGGAAGCTTCGATCGATCCCCTTCCTGTGCAAAAACCGCTGGAGCTATGGTTCGGCGGCTCCCTCAGGGGAGCTCTGCGTCGAGTCGGTCAAATTGGGGATGGATACATTCCGGGTCTGTCAACACCCGCCGAAGGAGCAGAGAAAAAGGCGCTTGTGGAGGCTGCCGCTAGCGAATTCGACAGAGCCATTGATGCGGAACATTTCGGAGTGAACTTAAGCTACAGCAGAGGACCCCTGACCGAAGCTGCGCGCGATGCCCTTGTCCAACGCCGCCCAGAAGCCGATCCGAATCAGCTGGTACCAGACTCACCTCACGCGCTAATAGAAATGATCGACGCTTGGATAGATGCTGGCTACTCCAAATTCTTGCTTAGGCCGGTTACGGTGCCACCCGATTGGACCGAAGAACTAGAGCAGCTGGCATCTGAGGTACTGGGCCGCCAAACATGAAATCACTTGCCCGTGAGATGTGGGAAACAGTAGAGCGTTACCACCAGCTTTGCTATTGGGCTCCCGAAGTTCGCGAAGAAGCAACTGAAGTCGGTTTGAAAGGTTTCTTCATGAACTACTTCGCGACACGAGTAGCACCACTTGGAGCTGTATCTCCGGAAGTCGTTCAGTCACTGTTTTTTTATTACGCACCTCGGCGAATCCATCGCGCTATACCGGACGCCTGGGAGTATGCGACACCTGGAGTGATCCTCGACGCACGATATCGGGGCATGGATCGGGCGCTTCGACGGGAACTTCCCGGACTGATTGATAGCTCCGAAGTTTCGTTAGCTGCTCAGATCACGCGCGATGCCGTTGAAGCCGTCGATGGAACGGGAAGGACGCTCTTCGCCGGTTGGAATGCGCTGCCGTGGCCTGACGTTCCTCATATGGCGTTGTGGCATGGGTGCACCGTGTTGCGTGAGCATCGAAGTGGCTGTCACCTGATTGCTCTCGCGATCGAAGGACTTGATGGTTGCCAGTCTGTCATCAGTCAAGTAGCAGTTGACCAAGCTCCGGATCAGTGGATCCATGATGAAGCTGGGTGGAGCACCGAAGCGGTGGAACGGGCGAGATCGGGTTTACGTGAGGCGGGATGGTTGGACAACAACAACCGCGCTACATCGAAATGCTATGAAGGACGGCAGCGCGTCGAAGAACTGACTGACCGTTTAGACAACGAACATTGGACAGAAATAGGCGCTGAGCGGTGCGAGCAGTTACGTCAAGCGCTCGCCCTCATTAGCAATCGTCTACCCAAAGATGATCAACTCGATTGGCGTGAGATTTACGGCGTGAACGAGAACTGAAAACAGTTCCGGCTACTCCTGAGTTAGTTCGATGATCGAAGCAGTCTCTGATCGAGGCAACGCGATCCAGGTGCGCCCCGGCGTGAGTGGAATGGTCGCCCCGTCTCCGTCACGGAATTCGGTGACGTCAGTTGAAGTAGGTCGATTCCACGTCGCCGCGATCAAATACCCCTTGGTGAACACCCAAGCTTCTCCGCGACCGATGAGTTTCACCTCAGGTGATCCGGCGTAGGCGACGCTCTGCCCGTATTTGACGAACTGAACAATGAGGTTTTCCGGAGCTACCTGGACCCCATCGTGGTCCACATGCTCGGTGTCTTGTTGTGTGCGAGCCCATCCTTGCAGGGCATCATTCCAACGGTACGTAATCTGATAGCCGCCGTAGTCGATATCGACGCCAACAACTGGGAGAGCAGAGGGAGGTAGGGACTCTCCTTTGGTTCTATAGGAAAACATTTGTGGAGGTGTGCCACCGCGACCGTCGGCTGCTGCGTAGATCTCGCCGGTACCTGTCAACAAATTGTAAGGCGCTTCCTTCTCCTCGCTTCGTCTATACGCCGCTCGCCCCACGTTGGTGTCACCTACCAGCACCATGTCGACTTCATCGAGTAGCCGCATGACGGTCGGATTTCCACCAGAGTTACCGAACAACGGCGTGTTGAGGTTGGAGAGTAGGTCGAAGTCCCCGGTTCTCGCCGAACGCACAGGCCCTATGTCGGTCACATTACGACTGTGGAATATGGCCGCGAATCTGGTCATGTTGGCTTCAACCAACTCTTCGAAAACAACGTCAGCTTGGTTAATGCCCCACTGAGGTCGCGCCAGCTGATGATTGTCGATCTTTACAAGGAACGCGGGTCGGCTCATGGGTGTAGCGATTTCTTCGCCTGTGAACTGCGCCACAGGAACTCTTGGTGCTTCGGTCGTCGTAGTGGTTGGAGGAACAGTGGTAGTGGAGGCCACGGTCACCGTGGTTGTCACAGCAGGGGGCGACGTTGTAGTTGTCGTAGGAGTATTGGGCCGCGGAAGCAGACTCGTTCCGGCGCCGCTACATGCCACGAGAGTGAGCGCAATGACAGCTACCGATGTAAGTAGTGAAAAATGACGGGAAGACAACGAGGTTCCTGAGCGCAAAATGATTACCGAAGGCCGAGAGTAACCCGTACCGGTGCCCCATATGTGTACCCCAAGGTGGGGCTAACTAGTCGGTGTAGCGTTCGGTTGGTGCGCACTCGATTCGTGACCGAAGTCTTTTCGGAGCTGTTAGAAAAAAAGTGGCTCAAATGTTCCGATGAACTACTCGTAGTTGCCGGTGGGAGAGCGGAACGAGACCTGTTTCAACAACTGGGATTTGAGCGAGTCACCATTACGAACTTAGATTCGGTGGAGGCATCCGAACAGCTAGCTCCATATCAATGGGCGCACGAAGATGCACAAGATTTGAGTTACAGCGACAGGTCATTTCAGTGGGTCGTTGTAGTTGACGGGTTGCATCACTGCACGTCGCCCCATCGCGCTCTGACCGAGATGTATCGAACGTGTTCGGTGGGGGTCGTCGCAATTGAAGCGCGAGATTCCTTACTGATGCGTGTAGCGGTTCGACTGGGTTTTAGTTCGCGCTATGAGTTGGAGGCGGTTCAAGCTCAAGGAGGACTATCTGGAGGGCTTGAGAATGGGCCTATCCCTAACCATATTTATCGTTGGACCGAGCGTGAATTCAAGAAAACGATTCGCTCGTGTGATCCCACCGGCGACCACGGCTTTCATTTTCTACATGGCTTGAATTTGCCATATGAAACTGCTGAGTTGCGCGGCTGGACTATACGAAGACTGTTACTTAAACCCGCTGAACGACTCCTCCGTCTGGTCACCTGGCTGCTACCTAAACAGAGAAATTCGATCGCAATGATCGCCGCCAGACCGGAGTCCTCACACCCTTGGATCGACCCCCAGGAATGAACGGATCCGCGACTCGGGTGCGGTTAGCGTCGAGATGTTCTTACGCGGAGAACTGAGAAAGTGATGTGGTTCCACCATCGGGTCTCTGAAGAATTATTTCTAACCAGGATGAGCCTTCAGAAACTTTGATGTCGAGCCCGAGTTGCTGATGAAGAGCGACAGTGCGGTCGAGTTGTGGATCTCTGCCGCGCACTTCTGTAAGTAAGCATCCTTTGGGCGTTACGGTCGCGGGGTTGGGTGTATCGCCCCAGTCGATAACAAATGGCACCATCTTTAGGTTGTTTGACAGAGTGAGCCGCCAACTAATTTCTTCCCCGTCGGGCTTTACGCGGCTCATAGCCACCACCGGACCGGGATCTGTCCCATGGTTTCGAATCGTTTCGGAAACAGACTCGATCGTCTCCCCCTCACTGGGGTGGACTGCGAATGCCGCCAGGCGGGGCCCGGGGTGTTCGTCTATTCCAAACGGGCGAGGTCTTGGAGGATCATCCTGGTTGGGGTCCACCGCGATGATTTCGAGGTACACGTCGGTTCCAAGTGAGAGCAAGGCGTTGTGAGTGCCGACTCCCGGATGCGGCCCACCGGGCGCGGCTCGGACACCGGTCAAAGCCTCAACAAAGTCAACTCCTTCTTCGAGGTTCTGACATGCGAGGGCGAAGTGGTCAAATGCAGCCATATCAATCAAATAACTCCTTGGGTAGATCCTGGGAAGGGTTCATAGTCCAATTTGCGGGACGTTTTTCGAGAAAGGCATTGATGCCTTCAACCGAGTCAGGTTGTCGCCCCACCCACTGAAACACCGGCTCTTCCAATCGGTGCATTTCGTCCCAACTCAGAGAGAGGCCTTTCCACAGCAACTTTTTCGTGGCCGCTACCGAAACCGGAGCAGCTGCAGACATACGGAGAGCGAGTTCTATGGCTTCGTCCAGCAGATCGCCGTCAGGGTGTACTGACGACACCAACCCCATAGAAAGAGCGTCTTCGGCATCGATCAGTTCCGCCCCCATAAGCAACTGTGATGCATTCGAAAAACCGACGACCCTTGGTAGAAGCGTGTGCGAACCCAACTCGGGCAGCATTCCGATTCGATTAAAGACGAACCCAATTCGCGCACTTTTCGCGGCGACGCGGATGTCACACAGCAGGGGATACGTTGCGCCGACTCCAACCGCCGCACCGTTGATTGCAGCGATCACTGGCTTGGGCACTTGATGCGGAAGCATTTTTGGGGTTCTCGCCGCACTATTGTCTTGGACGTCGCGGTTCCGATCACGGTCAAACGTGTCACTGCCCCCGGAAAGATCGGCACCTGCACAAAAAGCGCGTCCGGCTCCGGTAATGACCACTGCTCGAACCTTGGGATCCTCTGAGCAATCCAGCAGAGCTGTATCTAAACCCGAAGAAATTTCGTGATTCCAGGCGTTGAGCCGATCCGGGCGATTGAGTCGCACTACAGCAATGGAGTCGACGTAGTCGACTGTCACCGCATCCGGGGCAGCCTTTGAGTGCTTCATAGCTGCAGTCTCTCAGAATTGAACGAGCCGTACCGGACTGCGATAGATGTGGCCTTTGAGACGGTTATCGGGCATGCTGTTCGTGTCTTTCCAGCTAGGACCGCCGTGCAGATACTTACTTCCATCGTCGTTGGTTTTGTCGTGACTCAGGTCTCAACGTTGACCACCTCCGCGTATCTTCACCGGTCGCTTGCCCACAAAGCGGTGACCTTTCATCCAGGGTTTGCGTTCCTCCTCCGATTTTTCCTATGGCTTACCACTGGAGTTAAAGCTCGAGAGTGGGCCGCGGTCCACCGTAAACATCACGCTTACACCGATGAGGAAGCGGACCCACACTCTCCTGCACGACTCGGCTGGGTTCGTGTGCAACTCACGAACTTCTGGCTGTACCGGCGCGCAGCCAACGATCCGGTAACAGTTGAGAAGTGGGGGAAAGATCTTGCCCCTGATAGGTGGGACCGGTTGATGTTCGATCGCGGCCCGCTGGGTTTAATTGTTGGAACTGTGCTGCTAGCTCTATGGCTGGGATGGTGGCAGGGAGCTCTTGCTTTCGCCTTCCATATGGTCAGCTATGTGATGCTTTCCGGAGCAGTTAACGCAGTCGGGCATACTTTCGGTCGACGTCCCTACCAAAACAGCGCGACCAACCTTCATTGGCTCGCAGCGCTGACTTCCGGGGAGGGCTACCACAACAATCACCATGAATTACCCACGTCGGCGAGATTCGGTTTCAAACCATTGGATGTGGACGCGGCATGGTGGCTCATCAAACTTGCGCAACGTTGTGGCCTCGCCGACGTACGCGAGTTGAAGAACAGAACCTCTCTCGCCTGATTCGGTGATGGTTCCAGCGCGTCTGCGCGACATCGCTCTTTCCATCGGAGTCGTGGAGCTAAGGGGAATTGAACCCCTGACCCCTTCCATGCCATGGAAGTGCTCTACCAACTGAGCTATAGCCCCGAAGAACACCCCAAGCTATCAGCGCGCCTCAGCGATGCAACTGACGCTTCTCGTCGCCGCGCATGGCGCCTAGGCTCTCGGGCATGAGTATTCCAGTCGACCCCGGCCAACTCGAAACCGAGCTCAAACGATACGGCTACTCTGCCTTTCTTTTGACTGTTAGCGACGACCAAACCTCTCACGTCGCCCACATGACGTTCCGCGTGGATCAGGGAACTCTGCGCTGTCCGGTAAGCCGCACTGCTGCTCGCAACGTTGACCAACGACCCAAGGTTGTCATCCTCTGGCCGCCGCATGAAGCAGACGGCTACTCCATGATCGTCGACGCCGAATGCCGCGTCGAAGGAGACGAACTTTGCGTTACCCCAACTTCAGGAGTGCTGCATCGACCAGCAACTCCCACAACCCAAGGGGAGCTCGACTGCGGAAGCGACTGTGCTCCGCTGGGTAGCTGACGTGGCAGGGCCGTTAACTGGCATCCGAATCCTGGAACTAGGGAGCTTCATCGCCGGACCTTTTGCCGGTCAACTCCTAGGAGATTACGGCGCAGAAATAATCAAAGTTGAACCACCCTCACTTGGTGACCCCATGCGAAAATGGGGCCACTGCGACGCCGAAGGCCATAGCTACTGGTGGCCAGCAATCGCCCGCAACAAAAAGTCGATCGCCGTCGACCTTCGCCGCCCCGAGGGACGATCGGTGGTGCGACAACTAGCAACATGCAGTGACGTCGTTTTGGAAAACTTTACTCCTGGACGACTTGCCGAGTGGCAACTCGGCTACGACGATCTTGTCGATGACAACCCGGGTTTAATCATGACTCATGTCTCAGGTTTCGGCCAAACCGGTCCACGCGCAACCGACCCTGGGTTCGGCTCCATTGGTGAAGCCATGGGAGGGATTCGGCACACGACCGGCTGGCCTGACCGGCAATCCACTCGAGCAGGGATAAGTCTCGGCGACGCGATCGCATCCCTTTTCGCGGTAACCGGCACTCTGGCCGCTCTCAATGAACGACAACAAAGTGGAATCGGTCAACAAGTCGATGTAGCTATCTACGAAGCCGTGTTCGCCCTGATGGAATCAACCGTCGCTGACTACGACCTGGGAGGTCATATTCGAGGGCGCACCGGCTCCGTGCTCCCGGGAGTAGCTCCCTCGAACGTCTACCCGACGCTCGACGGAGCAGACGTGCTCATCGCGGGCAACGCTGACGCGATCTTCCGACGTATCTGTACAGCCATGAACCGAGCAGATCTTGCCGACGATCCGCGTTATGCGACTCACGAAAACAGGGGAGCTAACCAATCAGAACTCGATGACACTATTTCGGCATGGACAGCTACCCAAGGCGTAGAAGAGCTCGAAGATTTACTCGAGGAACACGGTATTCCGTATGGCCGAATTTTCACCGCGCCAGACATGATCGCTGATCCACAATTCGCGGCTCGCGAGTTGATTCAACGGTACGAGGACGGAATCTTAGGGCAACAGGTTCCGATGGCTGCTCCGGTACCGCGATTTTCCCGCACTCCGGGTGAGATTCAATCCACCGGCCCGGCGTTAGGTCAACACACCAACGAGATACTGAAAACCGTATGCGGGTATGACCACGAACGGATTCAAGGGTTGCGTCGAGACGGCGTCGTCGCTTGACGAGCGCATCAATTGTCGACGGTTCTGGTTCTTGGACCTGATCGAAGAACTTGCGCAGGCAACTGGCGCCCAACCAATTCCTCAGCCAACAGCCCGCATTCGATCAATCGTTCGAGATCAATACCTGTTGAGGCGCCTAAATCTTCGATCATGTGCACTACGTCTTCGGTAGCAACGTTGCCTGTAGCGCCCGGCGAATAAGGACAACCGCCTAACCCTCCAATGGCCGCATCGAAACGGCAAACACCTTGCTGCATAGCGACCAGGATGTTGGCCAAACCGGTGTTGCGTGTGTTGTGAAAATGGAGACCGATATGAGATATGTCAATGTCGACCTTGCCGAGCGCGTCTAGTAGTTCCAGAACAACTCTGGGAGTCGCCATACCGCTGGTATCACCGAAGGACAGACCGTCAACTCCCGCCTCATCTAACACTCGTCGCGCGTAGAGGGCAACGCGATCAGGAGCGATATCGCCCTCGTAAGCGCATCCGAATGCTGTCGACAGAATTGCTTCGACTGGGGTGTCTTGCCCATGGGCCAAATTAGTCAACTCGACTATCTGCCCAACCGAATCTTCGGGAGACATATTGATGTTCTTTCGGTTGTGTGTCTCCGAAACCGACATCACAACTTCAATTTCGTCGACGTCACATTCAAGAGCATCCAGAGCGCCCCGCTCGTTAGGGACCAAAGCGCGGTAGCGAACTCCCGGAACTCGGGTAATGCCCCTCATCACTTCGGCAGACCCAGCCATAGGTGGGATCGCTTTTGGATGAACAAATGATGCCGCTTCGATCGCGGCAAGGCCGGTTCCCGACAACGCATCAATTAGAGCTATGCGTTCTTCGACCGGAATCGTCGCTTCATTTTGCAACCCGTCGCGGGGTCCAACTTCGCGGATCTCCACCGACTTGGGAAGATCCGCTTTCACGTCAAGCCGCCTTAAGGTCTTCAAACACCTTGCGCCAACGTTCGGCATCGGAGCGGTACGGGGCGTAGAAACTCAGACGCTGAACAACGTCACCGAAGCGCTGCTTCAATTGTTCTGCGATCTGCTCCGGCTCTCCGACGACTGCGAAGGCGTCAAGAATTTCGTCGTCCACCAGGCTCCCCATCTCCACCCACTTACCTTCTTTTGACAGGGAGTTGAGTTCAGTTTGCATGTCACCCCAACCATGGCATTCCAACACACCCCTATAGGCGGGAGTTGACCCGTAGAACGCGATCTGCTGACGGGTTCCTTGCTTGGCTTTCTCGATTTCCTCCTCGTTGTTGCCTGTTACGACAAACAGGGGACCCGAGATCTCCACATCAGAAAGGCTACGGCCAGCTCTTGCAGCGCCCCGCTCTAACGCAGGAAGGGTCTCCTCACGTAAATACTTCTCGGTCGTAAAGCCGTGGGCGAGAAAAACGTCACAGGTTTCACCGGCGACCTCAGTCATCAGCGGCCCAACCCCCGCTAACGCCATCCTGGGGGCGCCATAAGGATTTTCGCCGGGATGAAAGAATGGCGTCATCAATGTGTGTTGGTAAAAGTCGCCGCGAAAGTCGAGCTTCTCTCCGGTGTTCCAACTATTCCAAATTGCTTTAGTTGCCAGAATCATCTCGCGCATCCGAGCTGCCGGTTTTGACCATTCCATCGAAAAGCGCCGAGTGATGTGCGCCTTAATCTGGCTGCCTAGACCGAGAGTGAAGCGTCCCTTGGACATTAGCTGGATGTCATTGGCGCTGTATGCGAGGTCCATCGGGTTTCGGGCGAACCCAACCACGATGCTGGTTCCCAACTCAACTTTTTCCGTTGCTTGCGCCATGAGAGGGAGCATCGTGAAGGGGTCATGGTTCGTCTCTGGAACCCAAAGACCGTCATAACCAATCTCTTCCTGCTCGCGGGACTTTTCTGAAATCCCGTCAAACCCACTGTCAACACCTATACCGCCGTCGATTTTCATGCACCCGAACTTAGTTCAGCCTCAAGTCCAGTGCCGCAGTCGGACGGCGCCTAGATGCCGAGGATGCTTGCGGCTCGCTCCGCGAGACGAACAACGCTCTCGGGGAACAGTTCGACCTCGTCGGGAATTTCGGGGTTCGCACCACCCAGGTATCTAGCGTGGACCCCTTCCAAGATGCACGCTAAGCGCCAACTTGCGAACGCGAAGAAGAACTCGATTTCACTGGTATCTCGCCCTGTTTGGATTTGATAGCTCGCGACGAGATCGGTTCGACTCGGAAACCCGTCGGCGATAGTCGCAGCGTCGCCAAGAGGCAAGAATTCATCGATCGGTTCGCTCCAATAAGCCAACAGGATGCCTAGATCCGCCAGAGGGTCGCCCAAAGTAGAGATCTCCCAGTCAAGTACTGCTGCAACCTCTCCTTCATCGCTAACGAGGCAATTATCCAGTCTGAAGTCTCCGTGGATCAGCGTGGCCTCTCGCTGTTCGGGAATATCGTTGGCCAAAACGTCATGGACTCTTTCGATGAGGGGTAACTCGCGGGCAGTCATGGCGTTGAACTGTCGTAACCATGTGCGTAGCTGGCGGGCGACGTAGGCCTCGCGCTTTCCAAGATCAGAGAGGCCGGTCGATTCGAGATCTACCGAATGCACAGCAGCTAACGCCCCAACAAGTTGCTCACCCAGGTGACCACGTTTTTCGACAGGGACCACGGCTGCCGAGTTCTGATCCCTCAACACGTGGCCGTCGACAAAGTCAGTGACATAGAAATCCGCACCGATTATTTCGGGATCGGTGCAAAGCCCAACAACGTGTGGCACAGGCACGGCGCTATCAGCGAGAGAAGAAAGCAGTCGGTGCTCTCGAACCATGTCATGTGCCCCGCTCAAGACATGATCTAAAGGTGGTCGACGGAGCACCCATCTGCGACCGCGTTGGTCGGTCACCCGATATGTGAGATTTGAGTGACCCCCCGTTATCAGATCAAACTCAAGTGGTTCGCTAAGAGTTTTGACGCGACCGGACAGCCATTCCGTCACCGGTGTTTCCTCAATACCCTGGACCACGGCACTCCTCAGATTGGTTTGATCTCGAACCTACCTCCTGTTGAGATCTATTCTCCTGTCGGAACATGTAGCCCTCCAATGAAAGGCTGAGACATGATTGATGTCACGGACCAAGACTTCGAACAGCAAGTTGTCGAAAAAAGTCATGAAGTCCCCGTAATCGTCGATCTATGGGCCCCATGGTGCGAACCGTGCAAAACACTCGGTCCGCTTCTTGAAAAAGTTGTTGATGCCCAACAAGGCAAAATCGTGGGCGTCAAAATCAATATCGACGAAAACCCCGGGGTATCGCAAGCTTTCCAGGTCCAATCGATACCCATGGTTGTGGCCTTCAAAGACGGTCAGGCGGTCGACGGCTTCATGGGCGCTCAAGGTGAACCCATGCTGGAAGATTTCATCAAGCGTCTCCTACCATCCGAAGAAGAAACCCAGATCGATGTGCTTGTTTCTGCCGGTGACGAGTTGTCCCTACGCGCAGCTTTAGAACTTCAAAGTGACCATCCGTCGGCGGTTCTCGTCTTAGCAGAGTTGCTGGTTCAAGATGGCCGCACCGATGAAGGGCTGGCTCTGCTAGAGCGAATTCCTGAATCGCCTGAGAGTCGGCGAATAGCAGCCCTTGCTAGAACATCGGACAGTTCAGGGGAATCCGACGAAGTTGATGCGGAATTAGAAACCTTGCTCGGTCAGGTCAAGACCGACGACTCGGCTCGACAACGATTTATTGACCTTCTGGAAGTGATGGGTCTCGAGGACCCTCGAACCGCTGAGTGGCGCCGCAAGCTTTCAACAGCGCTCTTCTGAACCTGAGGTCTTTGGGTGCTGAGAGGAACCAACAGGTTCACACCAAACGTGGTCGGAGTAGGAAGCTAACGTCAAAGGCGTGAGTAAGGTCTCGGTCCAGGTGTTCTCAGGTCCCGAGCCATCTCTCATCGGCGACGCGGTTCGCCAACGCATCGACCAACTCGTTGGCGAGCAGGATCGATCTCTTGTCGTTGAAGAACTCTCTGGCGAGGAGTACACCATCGACCAGGTTGTGGATGCGGTACAAACACCGCCGCTGCTTTCCGATCGTCGAATAGTGGTGGTCCGAGGGTTTAACCGATTCAAATCTGAAGAACTCGGTCCATTAGTTGAACTTCTCCGTGACCCGCCAACGACCACCGATCTGGTCGTGGAGTGGGGAAGCGGAGCAGTGCCGAAAAAATTGCTTGATGCGGCGAAGTCCACAGGCGGTGAACAAATAAAGGTTGCTGCCCCGGGAACCGGGCGGGCTCGTACTACTTGGTTCGAAGAGCGATTCCAGGCTTCCTCGCTGAAACTTGACTCGGCAGCTCGTCAAGTACTTGCTGAGCATCTCGGCGAAGACGTTGCTCGCTTAGCTGGATTGATGCGGACTCTTGAAGGTGTGTACGGCTTCGGGGCTGCTCTCGGTGAAGCCGAGGTGATGCCCTTTCTAGGTGACGAAGGTGGCGTGCCTCCATGGGATCTCACCGACGCAATTGATCGAGGCGATATGACTGCAGCCCTCGAGGTTTTGCAACGCATGTTGAGAGCTGGCGCACGTCATCCCCTTCAAGTGATGGCCACTCTGCACTCACATTACGAACGAATGCTTCGTCTTGACGGCACGGGCATCTCCGACGAAAAGGACGCGGCTGTGCATCTTGGTATGAAAGGTTCGAGCTTTCCCGCTAAGAAGGCGCTCGATCAGGCCCATCGACTCGGATCAAAAAAGATTCGTCGAGTAATTGAACTGTTGAGCGAGACGGACATTGACCTGCGAGGCAAGTCCGCTCTGGGGGGTGACATTCTGATGGAAATCTTGGTGGCGCGCCTAGCGCACTTAGCCCACTAAATCAGCTCTCGGAAGAAGAGCTCTTGCTGTTCAGCCGAGATTTTCGTCGAGCGGCCTCGTTCTTGTGAATCACGCCCTTTGCAGCAGCCATGTCGAGCCGCTTTTGCGCGGCGCGAAGAAGCTCCTCTGTAGGTTCGCCCGCTGAAGCTGCCGCCAGAACAGCCTTTTCTCGTGTCTTCAACTCGCTACGAACCGCTTTGTTTCTGACGCGGCGGGTCTCATTTTGGCGGTTACGTTTGATTTGGCTCTTAATGTTCGCCACGTGTGCTTCTCTTACTTCGACTCAAGGTGATGTTGTCTCGTTCTGAGTGCCGAAGCAGCAAAGAACCGCCTCGCCAAGGGATATAACAACCGTGTCAGGTTAGCAACCTCGCCATTCAATCCCGCAGGCCTCACCCACATTCACAGCGCACCCCCCGAGCAACGGAGTCACTCATTTGGGGTTGTCGTTGGTACCTTTCAGTTGCAGATGGACCTTTCCCGAATCCGCAATTTTTCGATCATCGCGCACATAGATCATGGAAAATCGACTCTTTCGGACCGGATTTTGGAGATCACCGGCGCAGTCGAAGCACGATCAATGCGCGCCCAATACCTCGATTCGATGGAATTAGAACGCGAACGTGGAATCACCATCAAAGCTCAAAACGTTCGGGTCGAATGGAAAGGTCACGTTCTCCACCTCATCGACACACCAGGACATGTCGACTTCGGCTATGAAGTCAGCCGATCGTTAGCTGCATGTGAGGGCGTCGTCTTACTCGTCGATGCTGCGCAAGGGATCGAAGCGCAAACTCTCGCCAACTGCTACCTCGCAATCGACAACGACCTAGAAATTGTTCCTGTCCTGAACAAAATCGATCTCCCAGCCGCGGACCCACACCTTTATGCAAGCGAAATCGAAAACGTGCTCGGCCTCCCTGCTGACTCGGTTCTGCATATTTCCGCTAAGACCGGCGACGGAGTCGCAGAACTACTCGACGCGATTGTCGAACGAATTCCCCCCCCTAAAGGCGACGCTAACGCTCCGTTACAGGCGCTCATCTTCGATTCCCACTTCGATCAATACCGCGGAGTGGTGTCGTCAATGCGAGTTGTTAACGGCCGCATACGCACCAGCGACAAACTTCTCTTTATGCAGGCCGGCGGAACCTACGACGCCGAAGAAATAGGAGTACGTTCCCCGGCTACCGCCCCCGTCAACGAGCTAGGCCCCGGCGAAGTTGGCTATCTCATCGCAAGTATTAAAGATGTAGGCCAGGCAAAATCTGGTGAGACAGTCACGACCGCCGCCGACCCTGCAGATCAACCCCTCGATGGGTACGAAGACCCCAAGCCAATGGTGTTCTGTGGGCTGTATCCCGTGGACGGTGACGAATATCCAGATTTGCGAGACGCGCTCCACAAACTGAAGCTCAACGACGCATCAGTCACGTTTGAACCCGAAACATCGGGCGCTCTTGGTTTCGGTTTCAGATGCGGCTTCCTGGGGCTACTACATATGGAGATCGTGCGTGAACGACTTGAACGAGAATTTGACTTATCTCTCATCGCGACCGCCCCATCGGTCGCCTACAAAGTCACCCTCGAGGACGGCTCCACCATTGCTGTCGATAACCCCTCCGAGCTTCCCGAGATGGGAACGGTCGAAACCATAGAGGAGCCCATGCTTCGCATAAGTGTCCTCACACCCGCCAATTACACGGGAACCGTTATGGAGCTTTGTCAAGGAAGCAGAGGAACGATGATCCGAATGGAATATCTATCGCCCGAACGAGTCGAGCTGCACTATGAGATCCCCTTAGCCGAGGTCGTTACGAACTTCTTTGATCAACTTAAAAGTCGCACACAGGGCTACGCGAGCCTCGATTATGAACCTGCCGGATACCAAGCCGACAAACTGGTCAAAGTCGAAATATTACTTAACGGCGATCCCGTTGACGCCTTCTCCACCATTGTCCACAGCGACAACGCCTACGACTACGGGCGACGCATGGCAGAAAAACTTCGAGAACTTATCCCACGTCAGATGTTCGATGTGCCAATCCAAGCAGCAATCGGGGGCAGAATCATTGCCCGAGAAACCGTAAAAGCGAAACGCAAAGATGTGTTAGCAAAGTGCTACGGCGGCGACATCACTAGAAAACGCAAACTGTTAGAACAACAAAAAAAGGGCAAGAAAAAGATGAAAGCCATAGGTCGAGTCGAAGTGCCCAACGAAGCTTTCGTATCGGCATTGCGTCTAGAGGAATAGTCTCCGTTCGAGAAAGAATGTGCTTCCTAATTCCACGATGCGCCTAGTATTCGTCCACTAGATCATCCTCAGGTTGACGGACAGGGCCGGACGTGGACGAACGCAAGGCGGCAGTGTTACGAGCTGTCGTGGAAAGTTTTATCGACACCGCTCAGCCTGTCGGATCGCGCGCTGTCTCAGATCTATCTGACCTCGATGTGTCAGCAGCAACGATCCGAAACGAAATGGCGAGCCTAGAGGCTGACGGCTATCTCGCACAGCCACACACAAGTGCTGGACGAGTGCCCACCGATGCCGGATATCGCTATTTCGTGGACCGCCTCGGGCCAGGTCATCTGGGCGAAGCTGAGACTCGACAGATCAGTTCTTTTTTTCGACACGCACAAGGTCAAATTGAACAACGACTTGCAGATACCACTCGACTTCTATCGCAACTCACTGCCTACGCAGCGGTGGTTGTTGGACCTTCACACGATCCAGCTACCGTCCGATCAGCGCAACTTGTTGATCTGGGCGCGAACCGACTGCTACTCGTGATCGTGACATCTTCAGGATCCATCGACCGCTCCATGATCGAACTTGTCCCCGGGGCTGAAGTCAACCCTTCTCACATAGCGGCGGCCTCCGCTGCTCTCAACGGCGCCCTCGTAGGAACCTATCTCGGCAGCATCCCTACCGTTGAACCCACCGGTCAGTTCGAAGTAGATGACCTCGTAGCGACAACCCTTGCCGCGTTAACACCTTTGTCGCATCAAACTGGAGAACTGTATGTTGGCGGTGCCGCGAACATGGCAGGGCAATTCGATGCGGTCTCGACCGTAAAGTCAGTCCTGGCGGTACTCGAAGAACAACTCCTGGTAGTCAGCCTCTTGGGTGATCTAGTCGAACGAGGGTTGACCGTCGCCATCGGCACAGAAACTGGAGTCGCACCCCTCTCTCAATGTGCGGTCGTTGTTGCGCCCTACAAGGTCGATGGCGAACAGATCGGTAGTATTGGACTTCTGGGACCAACCCGCATGGACTATCCGAAGGCACTGGCGGCAGTACACGTAGTCAGTAGCCAGCTCGGTGAATCTCTGGGTGAGCCGCACGAGGACTGAAACAGCTCATGGCAACTGACTACTACGAGTTGTTGGGAGTCGGTCGCGACGCATCGTCGGACGACCTCAAACGCGCCTACCGTCAACTCGCACGCGAGTTCCATCCCGACGCGAATCCCAACGACGCACAAGCCGAAGCGAAATTCAAAGAAATCAGCGAGGCGTACGCAGTTCTGTCCGACGACGAAGCTCGAGCCCGATATGACCAGTTTGGTCACGAAGGCCTTCGAAGCGGAGGAATGGGGGGCGACCCCTTCAACTTCGATCTGAACGATATTTTCGAAAACTTTTTCGGGGGGAATCCGTTTGGAGGTGGCAGGAATCGGAGACCCTCAGGACCGCCGCCGGGTGAAGATCAGGAGATAATGCTCGATCTGGCTTTCGACGAAGCAGTCTTCGGTGTTGACAAGAAAGTCGAGATACAAACCGCGGTTGCCTGCGATAACTGTGCGGGCTCAGGAGCAGCAAAAGGAACCACGGCGCGCAGTTGCACCGCCTGCGGAGGAGTTGGTCAGGTGCGTCAAATGCGACAGAGCCTTCTCGGGCAAATGGTGACCACCGCACCCTGTCCTACGTGTGCCGGATTAGGAGAAGAAATAGCGGATCCCTGCCAAATCTGCCGCGGAGAAGGTCGACACCGCGACACCATGTCGTATGAGGTGAGAGTCCCCCCAGGTATTGATAGTGGATCCACGCTCCGTCTCACCGGTCGCGGTGCGGCGGGCCCGAGAGGAGGACCCTCAGGTGACCTCTACGTTCATCTCCGAGTAGAGGACTCTGACACATTCGTCAGAGACGGAGACACCCTGCACGCCGAACTTCACGTCACGATGCTGCAAGCTGCTTTAGGTGCTCGAATCGACTTCGAAACTCTCGACGGAGTTGTGGAACTAGCAGTTCCGCCCGGAACGCAACCTGGCGAGGTCTTTCGGCTACGCGACTACGGGGTGCCACGATTAGAAGGTCGGGGAAGAGGACGCGGCGAATTGCTCGTTGCCATCAAAGTCGCAGTTCCTTCGAAATTATCCAAAGACGATGAAGAACAGCTCAGACAAATAGCAGAACGACGCGGCGAAAAAGTCGCCGACCCAGGAGACCGAACGGTCCTGGGAAAAATCCGGTCGGCGTTCCAGTAGGCCATCTATGGGCTCCCTCCCAGATGGAACGTCAGGTCCGCACGTTTTTGTGCGAGATCTCGAAGCCCCGGAACTTTCCGATGAAGACCTCCACCATTTGAGGCGCGTGCTTCGACTTCGAAAAGGAGATCCGCTCACGATCAGTGACGGCGACCACCGCTGGCGTCAAGCAGCATTCGACGCTTCACCGAAGATAACTGGAGACATCATCGAAGTACCCGCGCCCTCCCCGCCGATCACCATCGGCTTCGTCGTCCCCAAAGGCGACCGGCCAGCATGGATAGTCCAAAAATTGACCGAAATAGGTGTTGACGAAATTCACTTGCTTGCATCATCGCGATCAATAGTGAAGTGGGAACCCAACAAAGCCGAACAACAGCGAAGTCGACTCGTCCGCGTCGCTCGGGAAGCCGCAATGCAATCCAGGCAAGTCAAAGTCCCCACCATTAGACCAATACGCGACATCGGCGAAGCATCATTTGTGTCCGACGCAACACTTGCCCACCGAGGCGGGGGCCAACTCACCCTTGAGCGTCCCATCATTTACATCGGACCAGAGGGAGGATGGGAAGCATCTGAGATCGGCGACAAGCCCACAGTGTCACTTGGTTCGTCAGTCCTTCGGGCCGAAACGGCGGCAGTGGCCGCGGCGTCCGCACTTGCTTTACTTCGCTCGGACTTGCTCGACAACCACTCTCCGTGAACTATGGTCACAGATGTTCGAGCGATGAGCAGGAGCGGACGTGGCCGAAATGAGCTTCACCGACGACTCAGTTGATGGAGAAAACTACAGCCTGAGAGTTGGCGAACGCCTCCGTCTGGTTCGTCGACAAAAGCGCATGTCCCTCCAAGAGGTGGAGGCCGAATCGACCCACGAATTCAAGGCGTCGGTGCTCGGAGCCTATGAACGCGGAGAACGAGCAATCTCAGTACCTCGGCTCTCGCGGCTCGCCAACTTCTACGAAGTTCCCGTAGGTCAGCTACTTCCCCGAGGAGACGGCATTGCCGAGGACTCCAGCGTCACCTCGGACCGACAAGTCAGTATCGACCTAGATCGGCTCGCCCGAGTAGCCGGCGCAGAAGCTGCAGTACTCGGTCGCTTTCTCACCATGATTCAAGGCCAACGACGAGAATTCAACGGATCGTCTCTAACGATTCGACGAGAAGACCTTCGAACTATCGCCTGCATTCTGGACACAACCTTAGACGAGGTCGCTGGTCGACTTGACGAGCTCGGCGTGCGGCTGGGTGCCTAAAGAGCATCTAGATGCCGAAATGGCTTCCCAAGCCCACGGCGTCTCTTACCTGACCGCCATCCACTGGCAGGACAACCAACCGCGGGTGCGAGTCCAAACCGATGAGACCCCTTCGACCGAAATCGTCGAGACCCAAGATCTACATCTCCGATTCCGAATCAACGATGACATACCACGTCGTTGTGTCGGTCGCATCGAACGATCCACCGAAGGATCCGTCTACGTTGACTGTGAATCGCCGCCGACCACAGGACGACGCTGCGAACGCTGCCAAATAGTTGACAACATCGCCGCGGCCAACATGCACCAAGCGCACCGAAAAGGGCGAGACGCCATAGATCAACGAATGGCCGCCTACCTGGAACATCCACACAGGCTGTACGTGGCCATATTCCGAGATGGGTCAACCAAGATCGGTACAACGAGAGGAACCAGCGGTGGCCAAAGATTGGTTGAACAAGGAGCCTGGTTCGCTAAATACGTGGGTCATGTCGAAGACGGATTTCTGGTACGAGAACTCGAAGATCTTGTCAGCGAATCCCTGAATCTCGGCCAAGCAGTCGACACCAGAAAAAAGATCTCCGGTCACTTACGAGCCAAGGACGACAACGAACTTCAAAAGATCCTCGAAGGCGTAACTCTCGAAGTAAGAAAGGTCCTGAAAGCGCAGAATCTTGAGGGCTACTCACTCCTGAACGAGACATGGTCTAACCCAGCCATAGACGACCCCCTTTGGCAAGATCTAGTTGCTTACCCCGCGACGCTTACCCATGGCGCTCACGAATTCACGATCCGCTCAATGGTCGGCCGGCTTGCCGCTTGTACCCGAACTGGCATGACTGAAGTCTTCCTCCTTGATTTACAGCCGCTTCTGGGGCGCCCCCTTGAGCGTGGTGACTTCGAGCTCGACGAACTTGCTTTACAAGTGAGCCTCTTCTAATGACCTCCCAACAAAACGAAAGATTCGGCGTCTACCTTCACGTCCCTTTTTGTGTTCGACGATGCGATTACTGCTCGTTCGCGACGTGGGCCGACCGCGGTCATCTCATCGAAACATATCTCGCCGCTTGTCAGACCCAAGCAAGAGCAGCCTCAACGAGTATCCCCGAGATCACGTCGGTGTTCATTGGCGGAGGCACCCCCAATCTGGTTCCCGCTGACCTACTGATGAACATTTTCCAAGAACTGCCCATAATTCCAAACGCCGAATTCACGGTTGAATGCAACCCAGACCTCGTTGATCCGCAACAACTCGAAACCTATGTGGCCGCTGGAGTCAATCGCATAAGCCTCGGCGTTCAATCTATGGCTCCTCACGTACTTGCTTCTCTGGGACGTGACCACAATCCAGACAACGTTTACGCCGCCGTAGACGCCGTCCGTGAAGCGGGCATCACTTCACTCAATCTCGATCTCATCTACGGAGCCAACGGCGAAAGCATCCAAGATTGGACGAACAGCGTAGAAAGCGCCTTATTGCTCTACCCCGAACACCTCAGCACTTACGCGCTTACCGTTGAACCAGGTACCCCGCTTGCCGACGACGCCAACCGACACCCAAAAGATGACGACCAAGCCGACAAGTATCTGATTGCCGACGCTCTGATTACCGCCGCTGGCCTAACGAACTATGAGATCTCCAATTGGGCGCGACCGGGCAAACAATGCCAACACAACAGCCTCTACTGGAGTCAGGGTGAGTACCTGGGTTTAGGAGCAGCCGCCCATAGTCACCTAGATCAACGAAGATTCTGGAATATACGAACCCCAGAGCGTTTCATCACCGCAGTTACAGAAGGTTCTTCAGTTGAGGCTGGAACAGAAAAACTCGACCCAGAGGCGTGGGCGCTCGAAGGACGCCAACTGGCCATACGAACCGAAACAGGCGTCCCTGAAAGGTTCGTTCCGAATGAAGTTCAGTACCTGACCGAACCCGCGGACGTCGAAGGAAAACTGAAACTCACAGTGGAGGGGCGTCTCCTTGCCAACGAGGTTTCCATCAGGCTTCGATAGACAATCGCGCCGAAGTCAGAACTCTTGGCGTCTATTGGCGGACCAGCACTAGCTAGTAGGGTTGCTATTTCGCGGGGTCGAAGTCGCTAATTTCCGAATGTCCCGTGGTCGCCGCTTCGAGAGGACTTCCGATGTTGAGGGAACACAGCCGATTTCATGCCGTCACGATCGCGGTACTGGTTACTGGCCTTCTTGCGATTTCATGTGGAGGTGGTGAGGAAGAGACTGCACCTACGACCACAGAAGGCGAAATCGCGCTGACTGTCGAAGCGGCCGCTGAAGGTTCTGTCGACCTCTCGAAAATCGAAGACCAGCTAAGTGAAGTTCTCGCAGAGGTCAAGTCGCTGAAGTCGTACTTCTCTGAGAATGCTGATGGCAGCGTTTCCTTGACCCCTGCCACTATTCCCGAAGTCAGAAAAGACCGCACCTACGGGTTTGCCTTCCCGCTTCCCTCGACCATTGAACCGACCTACACCGGGATAGCGTCCGACGAAGCCACCACTGAAGAAGGAACGTTGCTGGCATCCGCGGGTGGGGTCAGCGTGCTGCTGTTGTGGAGAACTGACGACGAACCACTAACTCCGGGGGAGTCGGTGGTCGGGTCCTTCGAAGTGCTTCAGCAATCCACAGGACTCGCATTCGCTCTTGCCGGTTCTGGTCAGGAAGGATTTGATGTCGACGGTCAAACAGCTTCTTACGCGACCTTTGCCGCAACTGAAAACGACCAACTCATAGGTGTCGCCCTCATCGCGGGATGGACATGTGGAACCAGCGGCAGATCCTTCGCCCTCACGGTAAGCGGTGCGGACCAGACCGCAGTTACTGGCTCCTTCTTTGCTCTGGCCGAGGGCTTCGAATGCGGCAAGAAGTAGGGGGCCCGGTTGCTGCTAGAAAGCGGATACTTAGAATTTTCGCGCTCGCAGCAGCCCTTGCTCTCCTGACACCCTCCATAGCCCACGCCAGTCACCGTAGCGGCGACAGCGCTCCGCCACCCCCAGCCGCCTTCGTACCCGCGCCGGCTCCCGCTCCCGCGCCGGCTCCCGCTCCCGCGCCGGCTCCCGCTCCCGCCCCCGCCCCCGCCCCGCAGTCGGCTTCGCCTCCTGCTGAGGGTCAAGCTCCCGGTGGCGATCTCGGTCCCGGTCAGGCTCCGGCTCCCGCTCCCGCCCCGGCGGGTGATGCTCCGGGTGGGGGGGCTGGCGGCGATGCCCCGGC
>Ga0209752_1000333_pt1 | contig 23205 bp, 17 predicted proteins | sample METZYME_3_250m_FD_187548 | JGI IMG/M metagenome (GOLD analysis project Ga0209752, IMG submission 187548) | Marine microbial communities from oxygen minimum zone in mesopelagic equatorial Pacific - METZYME_3_250m (SPAdes) (version 2) | ecosystem: Environmental > Aquatic > Marine > Oceanic...
ATGCATCACTGGAGTTTATCCCAGAGACTAGCGAGGCACTTGGTTTTGGATTTAGATGCGGCTTTCTAGGTCTATTACATATGGAAATTATACAAGAAAGGATTGAAAGGGAGTTTGACTTAAACCTCATAACTACTACCCCAAATGTTATTTATGAGTTACTGCTTAGAGATGGTACTACCACGAAGATTAATACACCTTCTCAAATGCCAAGTTCGGGTGATATTGATAAAATATTAGAGCCTGTGGTTTCAGCGGAAATTTTAGCCCCCAAAGAATACATTGGTGCGATAATGAGGCTATGTCAAAAGAAACGAGGTATATATAAGAATACAAACTATTTGTCCCCTGAAAAGGCTCAGATATATTATGACCTGCCACTAGGGGAGATTATTTTTGACTTCTATGATAAGCTTAAGTCATTATCTAGGGGGTATGCATCACTAGACTATGAGTTTAAAGAATTTGCCCCTGCTGATCTTAAAAAGCTTGAAATATTAATGCATGGTGATGGGGTAGATGCGCTTTCATCAATATGTCACTCTGATGATGCCTATCACCGGGGCGTAGCTATGTGCAGCAAGCTAAAAGAGCTCATTCCTAGGCAGATGTTTGAGGTTGCTATACAGGCATCGTTAAATGGTAGGATTATAGCAAGGACCACCATAAAGGCATTAAGAAAGAATGTAACTGCAAAATGTTATGGTGGAGATATCACCAGGAAGAGGAAGCTTTGGGAAAAACAAAAAAAAGGTAAAAAAAGAATGAAAATGATTGGAAAGATTGAGATTCCCCAAGAAGCGTTATTAGCAGCATTGCAAATAGGTGAAGACTGATTTATTACTTTATCTAGATGTCGTATTTTCTTCAAACTAGGTCATCATTCTATTCATTCTTATTTACAATTCCTCTTTTCTTTATTTATGAAGTAGGCATTCTTTTTTTATCCAAAGATGATATTCTAGTTGTTAGGAACGGAGCTGATTTTTTAATGAGATCTATCCTTGAATCATTTGGAATATTTGGCTTGTATGGATTAGGGGCAATCTTTCTGATCGGTTTTATTATTACTTATATATATTTTTTTAATGATAATAGTAATAAAAGTATTCGAGCAGATTATTTATTTATAATGATATTTGAAAGCGTATGCTGGGCACTTATTCTATATTTTTTATTATCAAAATTTATGTTGGCTCTAATGAACCCAATCGGAAAGACGATTGCGCAGCAGGTTACTCTTGCGGTCGGGGCCGGCATCTATGAAGAATTTTTGTTTAGAGTTATGTTGATTTCAGGATTAACAGGCATAATCGGCTTTGTATTTTTATGGAGCGAAAAAACCAGAAAAGCCGCCGCATTAATTATTGCGGCAGGTATATTTTCCGCATTTCATTTTATGGGAGACTATGGAGATTATTTTTCTATGGAACTATTTATTTTGCGATTTTTTGCGGGTATCGTTCTTGGTATTTTGTACATTTCTAGAGGCTTTGGAATTACAGCATATGCTCACAGTATCTATGATTTAATAGTGTTGATTCAGATTACGATCCACACACCTTTATAGAATAATACATATATAGAAATATTAGGCTTATTTCTAATTAAGATATATTCTCATGGGGAACTATTAATCATTTGTTTCGTACTACTGGTTAGATCCATTTTTACAAAGATAGAGAGAAATAAAATACCTACATTTAATATGCTCTAATTCAAGAATGTTGATTATTTAATAAAAAAATCAGAATATGTTTCCTGTAATACTTGAAATCGGTCCCATAAAAATTTATTCATTCGGGCTAATGCTTGTGACAGCGTTTTACACTTGTTATTTCTTGCTCTATTCAGAAATGAAGAGACAAAAGTATGATACTGAGATTGCATCAGATATTATTTTTTGGGCTGCTGTTGGTGGAGTATTAGGAGCAAAAATATATTATCTTCTGGAGAACCTTGATAGAACCCTAACTGATCCAGTGGGCATGATATTTAGCGGCTCAGGTTTAGTATTTTTAGGAGGGCTTGTAGGGAGCACACTATGTGTGTCAATAATCTTAAATAAGCGTAATCTATCTTGGTTTGTATTTGCTGATCTTATTGCTCCTCTAATAATGATTGGTTATGCTATTGGTAGAATAGGTTGTTTTCTTGTTGGCGATGATTATGGATTACCAAGTAAGCTTCCTTGGGCAGTTTCTTTCCCAAACGGATTACCGCCAACCACGGTTTCAAATTTTTCAATTTATTATCCGTGGGTAGATATATCTGAGTTGACATCTGGAATTATTACGGTGCATCCTACTCAGTTGTATGAATCGTTTGCCGGGTTCTTATTCTTTATGCTTTTATGGAACCTTAGAAATAAAATAAATAGGCCAGGGAGCTTATTTTTTATTTATCTTATTATTGCAGGAGTAGAAAGATTTTTCATTGAGTTCATCAGGACGAATGAGAAGTATCTTTTTGACATATTTAGTGGTGCCCAAATAATAAGTATCATCATGGTATTTATAGGTAGTTATTTTCTATTATGGCCTATAACACAAACTAGTGGTGAGAGAAATCCATAGAAAAATATTATATATAATATTCCTGAGTTACGTTGTCAGCGCCCAGTCTGGCTTAAATATAGTTGATTATAAAATTTTCCCCGCTGAATTAGAAATATTAGATATTAAGCCTGATGTTTTTGAATGGGGTGTCGCCGGAAATTTTTTATTGTTAGATAAGGTAAACCATCAGCTTGTAAGTGTTGGTTCGCTTAATGATTTACAATTAGTGGGCGGATTTGGTAGAAAAACTATTTCATTTTCAGAGCCAGTTTGGGTCGGGGTTGCCCCGGATGGTATTTTGTTGATTGATAGACTAGAGAATAAGATCATTTCATTAGACTACCGTTTAATCTATATGAATGAAATCAGTCTTGAACCTAGATTGTATCCAGAATTAGCTGCCATTGATAAATGGGGGACTGTTTACATGTATTCGTCTCAGTATCATAGTATTTTTTCTTTTAAGCAAAGAAAACTGAGACAAATGCCACATATTGATCTAAAAAGGTACGATAATATTGATTATTGTCTTTCTCAAATTGTAATTAACCAAGAGGGTGATCTTGGCTTGCTAGGGTGTGATAATAGCGTTCATATTTTTTCAAGACACGGAGAGTATAATAATTCATACTATCCTGAAATAAAATCTGCTGAGTTTCTAGTGCCATTAAGAAATGATTGGCTTGTATTTAATAATAATGGAGATGGGCTATCAATATTATTAAATAAGAGGTTAGAAATACCTGAGGTTAGTATTCCAATATTAGATATAAAAAGCATGAACAGATCTGTAGCTGTATTATCAAAAGACCATATTTTGATTTTAAATGCGCAGTATAAATAGCAAGGCCTTCATTATAGGACTGATTATAGTCCAATCACTTTTCTCACAAACCATATCTGTTAAGGATACTTTACGTTTGCGAAAAAATAAAACCCGTTACAGACTAACAAATAATTTTATTTTTCCAGAGTCAATCGAGTTTTTAATTAATGGTGAGGAGGTAAGAGCGGACAGCGTTGATTTTATTAATGGAATCATATACTGGGAAAATAGATATGAAAAACCAGTAAATGTTCTTGTTGAATATGATGCGATTGAAAGGGACCTGCCTCTTTCAATCGGACCTATTTGGAAAAATTTTCCAACATTAGACTCAATCATGAGCAAAAATACAATACCAAAAAGTTATTTTCATCAGAAGATAAATATGCAAGATGAAAGTCTATATACATCAGGAACGTTTAATAGGCAGATAAATCTATCTACTCAGGGAATGTCTGAATTTTCTGGAGGACTCCACTTAAATATAAGCGGGGAGTTGGACAACAATATTATGCTTAGCGCTGTATTAAGTGATCAAGATATGATTCTACAGCCTGAGGGGAACACACGAAACCTTGAAGATATAGAGCAGGTATACATATCTATGCAACACCCCAATTTTTCATTAGATGCTGGCGATATTGAGTATAATAATAAATATGATAAACTCATTAATATAAGGCGTAAAGTAATTGGAATAAACAATAACTTTAAATATAAAAATTTTACAGGTAATGCTCTTATTGCCTCAACAAGAGGGAAATACATTTCCACTGATATCGTTGGTTTTGATGGTGTCCAGGGACCGTATAGGCTCACATCAAAGGAAGGCAGTAAGGATATATCTTTAATCTCTGGTTCTGAAAAAGTTTGGCTTGATGGTGGAATGATGATTAGGGGTGCAAACTATGACTATGTGATTGATTATTCTTTAGCCGAAATTACCTTTACAGCCAAACACCTTATACGTTTTGATTCAGATATCTTTGTCGAGTATGAATATATTGATGGGCAATATTCTCAAAAAATCATTAGCGGCTCGTATCAATCAAAGGTTTCAGAAAATTTTAACATTGTAGCTGGCGTTATAAGAGAAAAAGATAATACAAATAATTTGTCTTCCGACAGCGAACTGTATCAAAATATCGCAGCCGGAGATGCCAGTGATCTGATTATCTACGGCACTGTTGAAGATACATCTGGAAGCTATTATTTAGATGGTGAAGTGTATAGATATGACCCTGATTTTATGCAGACCGGTTACAAGCGGTATCGAGTGACCTTTACCTTTGATGTAAAGGGTAAGTATGAAAAAATAATATCGAACACGGGAAAAGTTTATTATCAATACTATGAACATGGTAATAGCTCAGTTAATAAGGATCTATATAGTCCATATCATAGGATAAATGCTCCTAGATCTAAGGATTTATTCTATGCAAAAGGAAACTATAACCTTGGAAATAAAATATCTTTTGCAACTCATTTCTCTAGGTCTAGCCTTGACAATAATATTTTATCAGGTATGAATGCATCTGATAAAGGAGGATTATATGAGGTTAGTTTCAAAATAGACTCAATAGAAACGGGTAGTATAACATATGCTATATCTGGCGGTAATCAATTCAGAGAAAAAGATTATTCTTCTTTTGGACTAGATCGAAATGTTCGTTTTAAACGATTTTGGGACTTGGATAGTATTGGAATATTAAATGAGCGGGAGTCAGCACTAAGGTTTTTCCTTAATATTGAAAAGTTTAGTAGTACACTCATTGAATTTTCTAGTTTAAATATAGGCGACCTTAAAAAAGAAAAGATTAAATTAGATCATAAAGTTGATTATGGAATATTTGAGGGTACAAGCCTAAAACATCAACAAGTTTCTTCTTCATCCGGGGTGTATAAATACACGGACGGCATAATAAATTTACATTCTGGATTTTTACGTCCATTTTTTCGTTTTCAGGAAGAAAGAAAACCCGGTTCCATAAACTATAGTGTATTCGGAAGCGGAATTAGTTATCAGAAAGAAAATAAATCAATAAAATTGGGAATCGATAGGAGAGAGGATAATTACTTAGCCTCTATTGATAATGAGTTTGTGGATAAACATAGTGAAGACCTTATATCATTTCTGCAGTATGTGAATCAAAATAGAACAGGCTGGAGGAATAATTTAATATTAAAACAACGCATAAAAAGATTCGATAATAGTGTTGATAATCTAAATTATCTTCTTGGTAGAATAAAACTATCATATAAAAAACCAGAGAGGCCACTCTATTTTGAGCTAAATGCATCCACCGAAAGAACGCAAAATGAAAATTATTCTATTGTATATGATTCTATTGGAGTAGGCCTAGGGGATTACAGGTATGATAATAATTTCAATACATTCATCAGAGACCCAAACGGAGCATATGTAGGTTATTCAGTCCCGACTGGGGATAGAATAGACATGATAAATATTAATGGTTTTCAGCGATTGGTATTTGATTTCGAAAAACTAAAAGGCTCTCCAAGCTTGAGACTGAAAATGGATACAAGCTATGATTATAGTGGGACCAAGTTTGATTTTAATGGGTTTATTGAACCGATCATTTCGGATACCACTCTATATCGATCGTATATGCATAATATGATAGAAATAGATTGGAAACAAAATAGATCGATGGATCGGGTTAGAGCCTACAATATTTTTTCTTACGATCTCCAGGGATATGATCCTCGCGGGAATGAACTGTTAAAGCACCTAGAGTCAGGGATAGACTATCACTCAAGTATCAGTACAAATACTAACCTTAAAGTAACTGGTTTCTACCATAACAAAGATATTGAATCAGGCTTCACAAGTATTAGAAATCGCAATGTATATGGCAGCTGGTATGAGATGAGTTTTTCTACAAAAAACAGGCGAAATATCGATTCAGAAATATCAATAAAATATGGTAAAGATAGAGGAAGATTTTATCTTAATAAATTTAGTGCCTATGGTTTCGGCTTTGAATATAATGGCAGACTCTATCTTGGAGAATCTGGAAGCCTGCACTCAAATGTAATATGGCAAAAGAATAACGAAAGATCTGATATTAGAATATTGCCCCCTGAAGCATTAAACGGGTTTACCATAGGAGAAAACATAAGTGTTAGCACGCGTGTTAATTATTTCTTTAATAAGGATATGTCTTTCTCATTGTCCATTGGCTATATCAATAATGACAGATATAATAATTTGACAACAGTTTTAGGTGAATTTCGTGCGTACCTATAAGATATTTTTCATTTATTACGTGCTTATTCAATTTGTAGTATGTAGTGATACAATCAGGTTTGATCAGCCTGACAGCGTTTATATCAATAATGCACTAGACTCAATCATACAAAATGGACAGATGTTGAACATCGAGTATGCTCTGCAATCTTATGGCAAGGGGTTTAAAAATATTATTTACAAAAGACGTTATGTAGATAAAATAATAGACACTGTAGTAGTCGCACCTGTGAAAAATATATTACCAAAATTTTTAAATCGAATAGTATACCGGTTACCGAAAAGCGCTATAGATCATAACCTTATTGAGGAAATAGAAAAGAAAAAGAGTTTGATCATGAATAAGTACTATTTTATTAGCAGAAAACCAGATATCAATATAGGTAGATACCTGGATAATAGACTAGGGATGGTAATTGATTTAGAGCCAGAATTTAATAGCCATTTTTCTGGTTTATTCGGGGCCACAAGAAGCACCAATAATAAATGGAATCTTAATGGTGAATTAGATATACGATTAGAAAATATTTGGAACACAATGGAGAGCTTTAGCTTTTTCTGGAAGAAACTTGATTCCACCAGTCAGTCGATTAATTTAGGATTAAACAGTCCACATATTTTTGATAATGGTTTAGGCATCAGTACGTCATACAATTATGAACTAGTGAATGGGTTTTATACAGAAACACAGACACGTATTTCATTTGAAATTACTAATATGTCTTTCGGATCATTTTTTCTTGGTTATAATGCAGGAAGAATTAACACAACAAGCCTTGGGAAAAATTATAATTATGAAAAATCAAGCTTTAAGGGTTTATTAATAACATTTAATCATCATAGTCTTAACAGGAGACTGTTGCCGGATAAAGGGACAGCATTCAATGTGGAAACTCAACTTGGTAATGATACGTATCAAGATCAATTATATATGAAGAATAGTATGACCCTAAGTCATATTCTCCCACTCAATAATAAAATAAACTTTTGTTTTAAATCATTGAACGAAGAAATTAGAGCATTGAATGGTGTTATAAACCCGGCCAGGGGTATAAGATATGGAGGCATAAATAATTTAAGAGGTTACACGGATAATCAGTTTAGGTCTAACGCTGTATCGATACAGACTATAGAGCTTCATTTTCAGAAAAATCCATTCTTGAGGACTCTTTTATTTTTTGATATTGGGATTGCACTAGATAAAACTCCAAAAACTGGTATAGGTATAGGCGTTTTCAAATTAACAGATAAAGCGCTTATTGAATTACAATATGCGATACCAGAAAAAACTTCTTACTCAGATGGGAAATTACATGTTAAATGGACCTCTAGATTATAGTTTATAACTAAAGGACACACTAATTTAATATATGAGATTTTTATATTTTATCAGGTTGACATTCTTTTTCTTATTTTCTCTATTAGCTTTTGGTTGCGGTGGCAAGAAAGACTCTATCGGGATGGATGATGAGATTAGAGTGGTATGCTCAAAAATAGATGAACCCATAATTAAAGAATATTTGGCAACAGTTTTTAATGATACATTATACACGCCAGCGCCGGAGCCATTATTCAAATTAATCTTTTCCAGGCCAGAGCATTACCAAGACCTAAAAAAATATGCTCAGATAATTATAGCATCCGTTGACAGAAACAACTCTAATCCTGGTTATCGATTGCTTCATAAGTTATTACCTAAAAACCAGCTAAATAATTCACAAGATGATAACCCGGTACTATTGACCAGAGACCTACACGCAAATGATCAGATATATGTAGTTATTAATGCTTCTAGTGAAGAGCATTTATTTAATTATTTAGATAAAAATAAAAAACTATTACGTAGCCACTATGATGAACAATTTAAACTCAGAGGCAGTAGATTTCTGTTCGATGATAATCAGACTCAGGTTGAAGAAAAAATTAGCCAAGACTATGGGTGGTATATAAATATACCTTGGGGCTGGGAAATATTAAGAAATGATAATCAAATGAATTTCTTTTGGATGGGTTCAGAATATCCTTATCGTTGGCTTTCCGTAAAATGGAATAAAGGCAATAGTATTGATGATCAGTTATCGATTGGAAAACAAATCTGGAAGTTCCCCATTAATAACTATAAAAGTATTAGATTTAATGAACATAGATTAAAACTAGACAGGATTTATTTTAATGATTATAAGGGTTGGCAATGCTCAGGAATTTGGGAGTCAAATGATTCTTTAGAGGCCAAAGGTGGCCCATTTTATTCATATATATTCTATGATCATCATTCGGACAGGACATTTCACATTAATACTTTAGTGCACAACCCAGGAAAGCCAAAAGCAGTATACATTAGACAAATGAGGCTTATTGCAAAATCTTTCAGGTCTGGTTTTTTGAAGGAAAACATATGACCACCATACTTATTACCGGCGCCTCTGGTCAGTTGGGGATGTCTCTAAAAAGAATATTTAACTCAAAATATGAGATTATTTCTACGACAGGAAATAATAATCCTACTGGATCAAGTATGCATCTAGATGTAACCAATCCAATGCTGTTTAAAGAGGTAATGGAAACGACGAATCCAGACTTGGTTATTAATCTTGCTGCCTTGACCAATGTTGATCTTTGTGAAAAAAATCCTGAGCTAGCCTATTCGATCAACATTGGAGGAATGGATAATCTGGTCAATGCATTTAAGGGGCCTATTATCCATGTCTCAACAGACTACGTGTTTGATGGAGAAGACGGTCCATATAAAGAAGAGGATACTACAAATCCGTTAAATGTGTATGGCCTTTCTAAGCTTGAGTCTGAGAAATTATTATTAGATCACTCAGAAAATAGTTTAGTAATTCGGTCTAATGTTATATACGATTATTCTAGTAAATCTGAAGCAAGTTTTCTGAACTGGGTGGTAGACTCTTTGACTCAAGAAAAAGAGATTAATGTTGTTGAAGATCAGTGGAATAATCCAACATGGACAGGCTCACTAGCTGTTGTCATAGACAGAGCGATTGATACACAATTAACCGGCCTGGTTCACTGGGGAGACGGTGATTTGGTTAGTAGATTTGATTTTGCAAATAAAATTGCCGATGTATTTAATTTAAAAAAATCATTAATTAAACCTATATTAACCTCTGAATTAAATCAAACTGCAAAAAGACCTCTAAAAAGTGGTTTAAAATCTGATTATGCTCAAAATATTCTAAATTTGGAACCTCCAACAATCAAAGAATGTTTAGAGACTATAGTGGAACAAAAATAAGATATGAAAACTCTGGTAATATCACCAACCTATAACGAAAGAAAAAATATTAAACTTCTTGTAAATATGGTACTAGGTAATTATCCAGAGTTTGATCTATTGATTATTGATGATAATTCCCCTGATGGCACAAGTGAAAAAGTGAAAGAATTACAGTCTCAGTTTAAAAACCTTCACCTGAAAATAAGGGCAAAGAAATCAGGATTAGGGACCGCATACATTTATGGATTTAAATGGGCACTAAAAAAAAATTATGACCGTATTGTTCAGATGGACGCTGATCTATCTCATAATCCAAAGGATTTGCCCATGATGGTTGAACGCTTAAAGAAATGCGATTTAGTGATTGGAAGTAGATATATTAAGGGAATCAGCGTCGTCAATTGGCCCCTAAGACGGCTGATGCTCAGTTATGGAGCTAATACCTATTCTAGATTGATTACGGGTATGCCAATTATGGATAGCACCGGTGGTTTTAAAGCCTGGAAATCAGAGGTATTGTCTGACATTAACCTTGACTCAGTACGTTCACAGGGATATTCATTTCAGATTGAAATGAATTTTAGAGCTTGGATAAAGGGGTATAAGATTAAAGAGATGCCAATAATTTTTTCAGACAGAACTATTGGACAATCAAAAATGTCAAAGAAAATAGTTTATGAAGCTATTTTTATGGTTTGGAGACTGAGAATTTGGAAAATTTTTGGGTGGCACAGGTAACATGGAAAAAGTTTCTGTAATAATTATTTCATACAATGTTCGTTCCTATCTGGCTCATGCTATTGACGCAATAATGAAATCAGACTATGAAGAACTGGAAATCATCGTAGTAGACAATAATTCGTATGATGGGACATGCGAATATCTTAAAGAAAATTACAATCAGGTTTCTTCAATACATGTTATTTCAAATAATGAAAATGTTGGGTTTGGTAGAGCCGTAAACCAGGCGGGTAAAGTTGCAACCGGGGAATACTATTTAATTCTTAATCCCGATACAATTATTGAAGAGGAAACAATATCTGTACTGGTTAATTATTTATATAAGAACAAAAACGTTGGGATGGTCGGACCCAAAATTTTAAATGCAGATGGAACACTGCAACTCGCATGCAAAAGGTCTTTCCCAACAATAAAAGTTGCTCTGCCAAAAATATTGGGTCTAGACAGAATTTTTCCAAATTCTAAATGGGCTGGGAAATATAACCTTACATATTTAGATCCGGAAAAAATCGCCTCGGTTGATGCAATAAGTGGGTCTTGTATGCTTGCAAGCGCTGAAACATTTAATAGGCTTAATGGTTTTGATGAACAGTTTTTCATGTTTGGAGAAGACCTAGACCTGTGTGCAAGAATCTGGGGAAGTGGCCAAGAGGTTCACTATGTTCCAGAGACAAAGATTGTACACTATAAAGGAGAGTCTGTTAAGACAGCCCCATACGATAGTAGAGAGGCATTTTATCATTCAATGAATATTTATGTGAATAAGCATTTTTCATCGACATTGGGATTATTTACACGCTTTTTTATTGCAGCCGGGATCAGCTTGAAAAAATTTATTTCTGCGATCAATGAAAAGCGATCTTTGTTTGTCTCTGTGTCGCTGGATATGCTTGTTATTATTTTTGCTTTTATTGTTGCAATAAACTTTAGATTTTCTAATCTTAGTCCTATCATTGTAAGTAAAGGTCTTGTGCCCATGGTATATGTATTACTGTGGATAACTGTGGGATCATTATTCCAGCTATACTCGAGATATATTTTATCATACTCTAGAGCATTAATCGCGTCAGTGTCTGGCTTTTTGATTGCAGTTCTTTTTACTTACTTTTTCAAACAATATGCATACTCCAGGCTTGTAATAATTATAGCCTCTTCGATCATTGTTTTACTTATTCCTGGTTGGCGGGTACTGCTCCACTATCTCATTTCTAGAGGTTATTTTCGTAGCGTAAGACACCCTAAGTCGATATTATTCTCTAGAAAATCGATTATAGCGGGTGCGGACTCAGAAGGGGTGAGGATTGCTGAAAATATTATTAAACGTTTTGATAGTGGCCTAGACCTAGTTGGTTTTGTTGATCACGAGTGCCCATCAAACCATAAAGATCTTCCGATACCATTTATAGGAAGTGTTGATGAGCTGAGACAAATAACTGATAGTAATAATATTTGTGAGGTGATCTTTTCCACCTCTGCTTTTACAAATAAACAGATACTTAATTTTATGGATAGTACCAGAGATCTAAGATTGATCTATAGAATGGTGCCGCATGAGCGAGATATTTTATTGGGAAAAACAAATATAGAGGATATAGGTGGTATTTCTTTTGTAAACATAGAGTATAATCTTTTTTACAGGTTGCACCGCATTTCAAAACGGATATTTGACCTGATTTTTTCTTCTATACTATTATTTATATTATCTCCAATTATTATTGGGTATTACATATTGGGTAAAGTAATACAAATGAGCTTTTGGGGAGAAAATAGCTCAACAATAGATGCTAAAGTTTTTGACTCAAATAATAAGCTGATAAGAGATACCCCTCTGCTAATCAGTGTGTTTTTTGGAGATATTAGTCTTGTTGGTTCATCCATGATAGAGTCCAGTGAAAATAATCCCAATTTGTTGTGTCAGCCGGGTATCACGGGGCTTGAAAGAATACGGAATGTTAAGTTCGACCCAGATATCAGGCGGGCTGTTGAACACTATTACATACAAAACCAAAACCTGAAACTAGACCTTGAAATCATAATTAAAACTTTATTAAACGGATAGTTCTCTGTAACCTGAAAGTATAAAAACAGTTTAGATATTAATTTGAAGTATTATTTAGATTTTGAAGAGCCAGTCAGACTATTAGATGAAGAAATTTCTTCCAAAGAGTCTATCTCTGAGCCCTCAAAAGAGGTAACGAAAGAAATTGCAAAGCTGCATGAAAAAAGATTGCAGCAGATCAATAAAATTCATTCTTCTCTAAGTAGGTGGCAGCACGTCCAGCTTGCGAGGCATCCCCAGCGCCCGTATGCGTTAGACTATATAAACACTATTTTCACTGATTTTATAGAAATGCATGGTGACAGGCTATATGCTGATGATCCTGCTGTAGTCTCTGGTTTTGCAAAAATAAATGAACAAAAGATAGCGATTATTGCTCAGCAGAAAGGTAGAAATACCAAAGAGAATTTATACAGAAATTTTGGGATGATGAAGCCAGAAGGATACCGGAAAGCAATGCGGATAATGAAGCTGGCTGAAAAATTTAAGTTGCCCGTGGTTACGTTTATGGACACCCCGGGTGCGTTCCCAGGGATTGGCGCTGAAGAACGTGGACAGGGGGAGGCCATAGCAACGAACCTGATTAATATGTCATCCTTGAAAGTTCCTATAGTGTCTGTGGTTATTGGTGAGGGGGCAAGCGGTGGCGCTTTGGGAATCGGCGTATGTGATAGATTTTTAATGATGCAAAACACATGGTACTCTGTAATAAGCCCAGAGGGCTGTGCGTCTATATTATTTAGAGATGCCAGTAAGGCCGAGGAGGCCGCAGAAGCGCTCAAGGTTACGCCGAATGATATGGTGGAACTGGGGATATGTGATAAGATAATCATAGAGCCAAACGGAGGCGCACACAGAGACATAGAGTCCTCATCAAAAAATCTAAAGTTGGCTGTTCTTGATGCACTAAATGAACTAGAGTCTATTGAGCCTGAATCGTTTATTGATCTGAGAATCGAAAAATATGATAAGCTCGGAGTCTATGAGAATACTAAATGATCTCTTTTGACCATCGAGTAAAAATATTTTATAAAGACGTTGATCAAATGGGGGTAGTGTATTATTCAAGATATTTTGAATATTTTGAGGAAGCCAGGACTGAACTATTGGCCTCGATCGGGCTAGGGGTCACAGACGTAGAAAAAAAAGGAATCATGTTGCCAGTTATTTCTAGCCACTGCGACTATTTAAAAGGCGCAAGGTTTGAGCAAAATATTATTATCAGGGCCAGCATATCAACAGAGCCGAGGTCAAAGCTGCGGATTGATTATTCTGTTTTTATAGAAAATGAAAAGGAGCCCATAGCAACCGGCTACACGGACCATGCTTTTGTCAATGATAGGGGTGTGGCCGTAAGAGCCCCTAAAATGATTCTAGAGCGTTTAAACCAAAAAGTTTGAGACCTATTGGCTAATAATTTTCTATTCTGCTCATTCTATTATAAATCGAATCTCAAAACCGGCGCCAATAAGAGATTTGAAAATATAATTTCTTCGTTTGCAAAACATATCTCAGATGATCAGCGAATAATTGTATTAATTAAAAAAGGAAATATCTCTGATCGTTTTATTCATGATAAGATTGACGTTCATGAGGTTTCCAGGTTTCCATTCTTCGATAGACTTTTTACCTTTGTATCCTATTCTTTTAGGCTAATGTCATATAAAAAAATGATCGTAGTAACTGATTTTATGCCGATTCCTCTATTGGCACTATCAAAACACTTACACTTTCAATTGATACACGATATAAGAAATTTCACAAAGTTTAAACGGGTCGACCTTTTCTCTTTTGGTAAGATAATTCAAAAGATGCAGTGGAAAAAATGCCAGAATATTATTACTGTCAGTGATTTTACAAAAAAAGAGCTGACACAAAAATGCAAAATTGAACCAGAGAAAATAATTGTTTCACCAAATGGGATTGACCGATCGTACTTGCCTAGGCCATCAAATAATAATAGAGACATTGATATACTCTATATAGCCACGTTTGAAAAAAGAAAAAATCATCAGCTTTTAGTAGAGGCCCTAGAAAACTATAGCGGTATAGACAGGCTCAGAGTCTGTCTTATCGGAAAAGATCTAGGAACTAGAGATCAAATAGTGTCTTCGATTAACCTGTTAGAGAATAACATTGACGTAGACGTTATTGACCATGTCGGCACCGAGAGTGAATTAATTGGCTACTATGACAGGTCTAATCTTTTTGTCAGCCCATCTTTATACGAAGGATTTGGCATGCCGCTGGTTGAGGCATTGTCTAGAGGGTGCAAAGTATTATGTACTGATATTGAGGTTTTTCGGGAAGTAGGTAAAGATCATGTTGAATATTTTTCGCCGGATGATCCTCCTGCTTTACTCAGGCTAATACTAGACACTTTAAATAGGCCAAAAAGAGAGATGATCGATAATAAGTTTTTTGAATCCTATAAATGGTCTAATATCGCTAGAGATCTTGTTTCTTATTTTAATGAGTATAAGCTTCATTGATCTGTCTAACGAATGCAGATAAAATCTATCGTTTAATAAATATATACGTATTATCAAAAGTGGCTAAAAGATCAATAAATAATATTCTAAACCTGAGTCTTTTGTCCTTCGTGATTTTTTGCTGCGGAACAAAAAATCATTATCCCTGGACCGAGAATCCCTTGGACAATATCATCAGTAACAACCAGAACAAATTAGTTCTTCTAGATTTTGAGACGGACTGGTGTGTCTGGTGCGACCGTCTTGATGCCGACACCTATACCGATGAGAGAGTCATTGAGTTTGCGAAACAAAATTTAATTTCAAAAAAAATAGATGCTGAAAAAGATAGTGGGCCTGAGCAGAAGATAAAATATCGCGTCAGAGGATATCCAACAATTTTATTGTTAGACACGGACGGGAATGAGGTAGATCGTATTGTAGGATATAGGCCTCCTGATGAATTTTTAAGTGAGCTAAAGCGAATTAAAAGTAGAGACAACACTATCTCTGATCTGACAGACAGGCACGAGCAAGATCCAGATCATTATCCCACTCAGATAGCCTTAGCAAAAAAATATATTTTAGTAAATCTTCCTGATTCTGCTAGTCAATTATTAGATAATGTTTATTCTGGTCAACAAAATAAAAGCCAGCTGGATTTTTCTTTGGCGCTTAGCCTGGGTCAGCTCTATTATCAGATCGGATCCTTAGACAAGTCTATACAAATTTTGGATCAGATCGTGGAAAGCGGTGTAGACTCATCTGACACAGGGTACTTTTTTGGTCTCATGTATAAAGCCAGAAAAACAAGCGACATCGATGAGCTCCTACAGTATGCAGACTTTTCTGAAAATAAAGATCGAAAAAAACAATCATACTGGCAGATCATTCGGATACTGAAAAAACAAAAAAGAGATCCTGACCTGGAGGCTGAATTATATCTAAAAGCAATCGCTCTCTACGGCAGCGAGTATAAGTACCTGCCGAGCCTGTTAAACAGTTTTGCATGGAGAATGACCGTTCTTGAAAAGAATCTGGATATTGCACTAGAAAAAATAAATGAGGCCCTGGAGTCTGACGAAGACCTAAGGATCTTAGACACAAAGGCGGAGGTACTTTGGAAGCTTAATAGAGCGGAAGAGGCGGTCCAGGTCATCGAAAAGTGTATACAGGGTGACCCTAATAAAAAACATTACAGAGACCAGAAAAACAAGTTTCTGGGTTCAGCTACCTAATAAAAATAATTCCTGTTATCAATAATCTCTGCATTATCCTTTAGGCCATTCATCCATGACTGCATATTCTGATTTTGTTTACTAGTGACTAAACTATTTTTTAGAGCGTCCTTTTGGACTTCATACTCTGTAGAGTCAAACGCTGAAATATTTTTCACATGAATCAGTGCCCAGCCTCTGTTCGTCTCGATCGGATCGATCAGGTCATTTTTTGAAGCGTTTAACAAGGCACCTGCAACAAAATTACTTCGGCTGATGGATGTAAAACCTTCGTTGATCGTTTTTGACTCATCTTTTATGTTGTCGTATCTCTTTTGTTTTTCCATTAACGTTTGAAGCGACTGGTCACTCGCATTCATGTCAATCACCAGCTCATCGATCATGTCTCTGGATATTGATTTTTGTTTCTCTCGTTTTACTTTATTTATAAGTTGGTTTTTCACATCGGCAAAGTCTCTGTGTCCGGCCTCGACCATACTGTCGACATGAAAGACAGCATAGTTCTGGTCATTTTCTAATACGTCTGACACGGAACTGACAGGATTGTTAAACGCAAACCGTACTCCGCTGCGCAATGATCCAAGTCCTCTAATACGAGAGGATGAGCGGTCTAGGTCTTCTTGGGATAGAATACTAAGACCGTGGCCCTTTGCAGCGGTCGTAAAACCAGAGTCTTGGGCGTCGTAGCTAAACAGTGTCGCCAAGCGTCTGAGATCGGAGAGGGTAGTGGGGCTTGCCTCGGTCTTAAGCAGAATATGCGATGCAAGGACCTTCTCTTTTCCGTCCTCCGTTTTTTTATCGCGAACGCTAATAATGTGGCTGCCAAAGCGAGAGACTACGGGCCCGATGATCTGTCCCTTGTCTGCCTTAAAGGCGGCCTCTTCAAACGGCTTGACCATTTGTCCTTTTGCAAACCAGCCCAGGTCTCCTCCGTTTTCCTGGCTTCCAGGATCTTTTGAGTATTCTTTGGCCAGGTCTGCAAAGTTGTCTCCAGAGTTAGCCCTTTCGATAATGTCTTTGACCAGATAGGTATTGTTTATTGAGTCCTGGGCAGATGGTACCTTCTTCCATGTAACATAGCTAACATTACGCAGCTGATCATGCTCGAAGTCTGAGAGGGAGGCATTGTACTCATCAATAAGCTCCTGCTCTGAGGGTTCTGTCTTTTCTTTTGGCGCCTTGTCAAAGGTGACGTGTATCGCGTCAACCGTATACTTAACATTATTTTTGATAAACTCTTCCCTGATATCATGGTCTGTTACAACAAGATTTTGATTGAGATACTGGGTAAGCTTAAAATTTGGAATGTATGAGGTTCTCATCCAGTTTTCAATCGGGGTCCACTCATCACCCTGGGGAGACGCGAGCGCGGTCAGATATTTTTCTGGATCAAATTTTCCATCTGTCTGAAAGGTTGGGTTGCTCTGCAGAAACTGGGGCGGGTTCTCTCGGAGGTGGTATAGTACCTCCTCATCTGTGGCCGAAAGCTCCAGCCTCTCGATCTCTGAGTTGACCAAGACCTCCTGGACCAGGTTGTCCCAGGCCGTGTTTCTGGCCCTTTCGTACATCGCATCGTTTATCTGCTGGCCGCCCGATCTTGCCTGGTTGATCTGCTGGCTAACAAGGTTGTTGAAGTAGTCCGGAGAAATATCCTGTCCGTTGATACGCGCGATCACCCTGTTAGGATCTACCCTGCCAACGATCTGGTCGATGATATTGGCACCGCCGACCAGGCCCCCGATAGACATACTTAGCACGAAAAAGAAGAGCAGGGCCCAGAGGACTACTGTCATTCTTGTTCTTAGTGTGGTCATTAAACCCATAATTATTTCCTCAGAACTAAAATTATTAAATACTTATCTTAAGGTGGCCGCAAATTTAGACTTTGAACAAGCATGAAACAATGAACAAGACTAAATTTTAACTATTGTTCGTTTAGTTAATTATAATGGAGCCAGCTATAAAAGATATTCAAAACCAGATCATTTCCTGCTGCGACTGTCCCAGGCTGGTATCTTTCCGGAGCCAGATCGCAGAGAAGAAAAGAAAATCCTTTATGGACTGGGACTACTGGGGAAAGCCTGTTCCCGGCTATGGAGATCCTAAGTCTAAACTTTTGATACTGGGCCTGGCCCCTGCTGCACACGGGGGAAACAGAACCGGGCGAGTGTTTACAGGCGACAAGTCGGCTGATTTCCTGTTCAAGTGTCTGTCCGCTGTCGGGCTCTCTAACCAGGCCGAGTCTGAGTCCAGAGACGATGGGCTCAAGATCACCGGCTACATGACCGTCGCCGTGAAATGCGTTCCCCCAGGCGATAAGCCGACCGCTCAGGAGCGCAACAACTGCGCGAGGCACCTGTCTGCCGAGATAGAGCATTTGCCAAACCTAAAGATCGTCCTGGGCCTGGGTAAAGTAGGGTTTGAGTCTTTCCTCCACTATAGCCGCAACTATCACCAAATAAAAATGAAAGACTATCCCTTTAGACACGGTGTAGGCTACCAGCTTCCAAGTGGGATTATGCTCTACGGCGCCTATCACCCTAGTCCTAGGAATGTTAACACGAAAAGAATAACTTTTGACATGATGGTCACTTTCTTGAGTAAACTAAAAAATGAAATCTAGAGTAACACTACTGGCCCTGATCATAGCCTGCGGCCTTCAGGCGGATCCTAGACCCTGGTGGGAGGTGGACTACAGCCTGGACATAGACTACCCCCGTATGGGCAACTATAAGTGGGATGTCGGATCAGAGAAGATCATCCTACGAGGGCGCGGGGTAAACAGGAAATCTTTTTACCTGGTCGACCTGGCACTGGGCGACACAACGATCTACCTGGACAGCAGCGTCTTTAACCATGATGGCGCCTATGTCCCTGTGTTAAAGTGGAACCTGTCCAAAGACGGCAGCATGATGCTGATCCAGTCGGAAAGAGACCGTATCTGGAGACACTCGAACACGGGAACATACTACATTCTCGATATCGCCCAACGATCCCTGGCCAAGGTAAGCGATAAGAATGATTTACTCAGGAACGTCAAAATTTCACCAGACAACAGGTGGCTCTCGTACATCAGAGAGGACAACAACCTGTACGCCTATAATATCAAACGCAAGAGAGAGAAGAAGCTGACCCGGACCGGGTCAGAGACGATCTTAAACGGCCACTATGGCTGGGTCTATGAGGAAGAGCTCAGCGGATTTGACGGCTACAGGTGGTCGCCCGACAGTAAGTATATCGCCTACGTGGAAGAAGACCAGTCGGAGGTCGGCAGGTTCACGATGATCGATGAGCTGCAGCTGTATCCGGACGTGCAGCAAGTATTCTACCCGAAAGCAGGCAGCACCAACCCCAAAATCAGGATCGCAGTGATCAACGTACAGGGCGGGGGCAAGAAGTTTGTCAAGATAGACTCGGAGGCGGACGTCTACTACCCCTGGTTTGAGTGGTACGACAATGAGGTCCTCTGGATCATGAGACTGGAGAGGCTCCAGAAAAAGTGGCAGATGATCTACGCGGACGTGGTCAGCAGCAAGACCATGAAAGGAATCACGGAGACCGATAAAAATGGCTGGGTAGAGCTCCATGAGAGCAGTAAAATTTTAAAAAACGGACTATTTATCCATATCTCTGAGAGAGACGGCTACCAGCATATTTACCTGGAGAGGCCGAACGGACGCTTTACCGTGCCCGTCACAAGCGGCCAGTGGGAGGTCAAAGAGATCGTCCACGTGGATGAGAGAAGAGAGCTCATCTATTTCACCTCAAACAAGAGGTCGGTACTTGAGAACCATCTCTACCGCGTGCGTTTTGACGGAACCGGCATGAAAATCTTGACCCCGGAGTCTGGCTTCCACCGTGTGTCAATGCACCCCGGCGGAAAGAATTTTATTGACTCCTACTCATCGATCGACCAGCCGCCGGTGATCAAATACAGAAACAGTGACGGCTCCCTGGTCCGGGTTTTAGGAGAGACAGACCTGTCGAACTTTGACCTGAACGAGATCTCGAAGCCATCGATCGTACGCTTTGTTGCAGACGATAAGCAGACCGTGTTAAACGGGATCGTTACCCTGCCCCAGGACTATAAAAAGGGCAAAAAGTATCCTCTCTTAGTCTACGGATACGGGATGCCCGGAACCCAGATCGTCTACAACAGGTGGCAGGCCGGGTTCCAACAGTTTTTAGCGAAGGAGGGCTACGTTGTTTTTTCGATGGACTCACGGGGCATGTCCGGAAGAGGCAGAGACTTTAAAAATCTGAGCTATGGGGACATGGCCAACTACCTGGCCAAAGACCAGGCCACCGGAGTCCGCTGGCTGATTGACCAGGGATACGTAAACAAAGACAAAATCGGCGCATGGGGATGGAGCGGCGGCGGCTACTTCACCTGCCTCATGCTGACAAAGAACTCTGACCTTTTTAGCGTTGGCGTTGGCGTCGCACCGGTCACAGACTTCAGGCTCTATGACACCGCATACACCGAGAGGTATATGGGCCTCCCGCAGGATAATCAGTCCGGCTACGATTCCACCTCAACGATGACCTATGTGGACAGGCTAAAAGGCAAGCTTCTGCTGATGCACGGGACCAATGACGACAACGTCCACTCCCAGAACACGACAAAGTTTGTCGAGGCCTGCATCCGCGCGGACAAGCCGATCGATGTCATGTACTATCCAACCAGAAACCACGGAATCTATGGCCACAATGCGACAAAACATGTGTACAAGAAACTCTTCGAATATTTCCGGCTTCATCTTAAAATAGGCTAAACAGGACTGCATAATTATGATTCAGTTCCTATTATATAGCTAGCTATGCCAACAGAAAAAGTAAAACAAATAAAGGTCCCCTCCGAGAAGCAGGTCACCCTATTAGAAAAGCTGATGGCCCATGAGCTCGAGGACGTCCAAAAGAAAGCTCTGGCGATTGTCCTCAGTATTTGGAAGAAAAAAAACGTCCAGGAGATATCCTACATCATCCCGGAGCTGACCGAGAAACAGATCCGCTATACGATGAAGCGCTACCATGCCAACCCGACCCAGTACCTGCAGGCGATGTACGACCGCTGGTCCAAACAGAGAATGGTCCACGAGCTCAGGAGCGCGCACGACAAGTGGGCCAAGAGGCACCAGGCCAAGAAAACATTTGACCTCTCCGTGAGAGGATTTTTTAACCAGTACAACAAGCCGCTCCTAGCCCAGCTGCAGAACCTGGGCAAGAACAAGCTGTTTGTCACCGTCCACGATGCCTATGCCCACGCGGGCATCAACCCAAACTGCCACCTGCCGGTGTCCTACGGATCGGGCGAGGAGGAGCAGAGGCGCAACTGGACCGAGACTCTAAAGATTATTGCCGCGACCTATGGCGACCGTGTGCTCGCATCTGAGTATATGAACCCGAAGGACAAGGGCGACAGAAAATTTATCCGGATCCCGGACATGGTCCGCTATGCGGGAACAGACTTTCCACTGTCTCAGGCAGAGAAAACGCCTGAGCTCAGGCTCTCACTCGCGTCGGTCATGCAGGAAGGGGTAAGCCTCTTCGGGACCAAGGACATGAGCTCCCACGAGGAATGCTGGAGGGCAGCGGTAGAGGCAGCTGGATTTGACTATAGCGAGATCAAGCAAAAGATCGCCGCGGCCAACAGGAAGCGGTTTGTGCTGATGTTTATCGACTACCTGGTTGAGCACGATTTTGACTTTAAGCCCGAGAACCTGACCCGGCCGAAGTACGACTATATCTCCTACTTCTATCGTGGACTCAGGACCACATGGGACGACTCTCTATTCAAAGAGTTTATGCACGAGGATGATTTTCTATTGGGCAGCCTGATCGAGGCCTATTACTATCACGAGAAAGAGCCAACCGGGCACCACCAGTACTACCAGGAAAATATCGAACGGATCTTCCGCGATATTTACTTAGACCAGGACCTGAGAGACGCGTCCACCTTTGACGATATGCTCCAGGGCATCTTCAGGAGATACTCCAACGGCAACAGGATCACCCGGAAATATTTAGAAAAAGACGAGAACGAGTCACAGGTATTGGGCCAGATGACCGAGCTCGGAAAGGGCAGCTACATCGACTTTATGGAAAACCTGGGCCTTCCGGTGAAAGATTTAGACTCACTATATCACGATGAGCTGGACGATCCCTGGAAGATTGAGGTGATCTACGAGAGCGTCCGAAGGCTGGTCACAGAGTCTCTAAACACAGGCGAGAACAGGCTCCTTGGCAAGTACGCCTCTACCCATGAGAAAGGACTCTACCACGCGGTATGCGCGAAATACGGCTACTGGACAGCGGGCCTTTTAAAGGTAGGAGTGGACCTCAAGCAGTTTACCAATCAGCTCAAGACAAGAGAGAGCATGCAGACCGCGTTCCACTCTTTCTTTCACGGGATGCTGAAAAAGTATGAGTTTACAGAATTAAAAAACCCCAAGAGAGTGACCAAAGAGGGACAGTTCACCTGCAGGAAAGAGGTCAAGAGCACGGTCCCTGAGTTCTACTTCTGGGACAAGATCATCGAGACCAGGCTCGGCTATCATGATGATGAGCCCAAAGAGAACATCGAAAAGCTGAAGGCCCACACGGGCATGATCATCATCGTCACCCCGGACGGGGACAAGGCGCTGACCTCTGGCGAGACCGGCGTCTTAAGGATACCCTTTCACCAGTTTGTCAAAGAGGCCAAGACCCTGCTAGGGGTAAAACTGAGACACACTGAGGTACAGAGCCTGTCAAACAAGCTCAAGAGAAAACTGTTCTGGAACTAGGATTGCAAACTTAGG
>Ga0209752_1000334_pt1 | contig 23200 bp, 17 predicted proteins | sample METZYME_3_250m_FD_187548 | JGI IMG/M metagenome (GOLD analysis project Ga0209752, IMG submission 187548) | Marine microbial communities from oxygen minimum zone in mesopelagic equatorial Pacific - METZYME_3_250m (SPAdes) (version 2) | ecosystem: Environmental > Aquatic > Marine > Oceanic...
GCCGAGGTCCAGGCCGCCCTGTCCGAGGGAAAGCGCACGATCACCGTGGCGATCCGGGACGACAGCGAGGTGGTGGCGGCCTGGCCGGGCCTACGGGACCGCGCCCTCGGTGTGGCCGTCGACGTCGGGTCCACAACCATCGCCGGCCACCTCTGCGACCTGGCGACCGGCACGGTACTGGCGACGGCCGGCACCATGAACCCCCAGATCCGGTTCGGCGAGGACCTGATGAGCCGGGTCTCCTACGTAATGATGAACCCGGGCGGCGAGGTGACGCTAACCAGTGCCGTGCAGGAAGCCCTCGACGACCTGCTGGGCAACCTCTGCGAGCAGGCGGGTGCGGCCAGGGACGAGGTGCTCGAGTTGGTGCTAGTTGGCAACCCGGTCATGCACCACCTGTTCCTGGGCTACGACCCCACCCCGCTGGGCGGGGCGCCGTTCGCGCTCGCCGTGGACGGAGCACTCGACCTGACGGCCGGCGACCTGGGCCTGGTCGCCCACGGATCCGCCCGGGTCCACGTGCTGCCGTGCATCGCCGGCCACGTCGGAGCCGACACCGCCGCGGTCATCCTGTCAACCCGGCCGCACGAGGCCGACGACGTGAGCCTGGTGGTGGACGTCGGCACCAACGCCGAGATCGTGCTGGCCGGCGGTGGGCGGGTGCTGGCAGCCTCCAGCCCCACCGGACCGGCGTTCGAAGGTGCCCAGATCAGCGCCGGCCAGCGCGCCACGGCGGGCGCCATCGAGCGGGTCAGAATCGACCCGGCATCCGGGGAGTCGAGGTTCCGTGTCATCGGCGTGGACGCCTGGTCCGACGAGGAGGGCTTCGCCGAGGCCGTGGCCTCCACAGGTGTCACCGGCATCTGTGGCTCGGGGATCATCGAGGTGGTGGCTGAGCTGTGGCTGGCCGGGCTGATGAACGCCGATGGCGTCATAGGTGGAGACGGCACGAGGCCCTCGGACCGCATCGAGGTCGACGGGCGGACGTCCTCGTACGTCCTCCACGACCCGGGCGACGGCGGCGAGCGACTCCTCGTGACCCAGAACGACATCCGGGCGATACAGCTCGCCAAGGCCGCCCTCTACGCGGGCATACGGCTGCTCATGGACCACCTGGGCGTCGACGAGATCGACCGGATCGGGCTGGCAGGCGCGTTCGGCAGCCACATCGACACCGTCCACGCCACCGTGCTGGGCCTGGTGCCGGACTGCGATCCGGACAGCGTGGCCAGCGTGGGCAATGCGGCCGGGGCCGGGGCCGTCATCGCCCTGCTGTCGGGAAGCGCCCGGATCGAGATCCAGGGCGTGGTGGGCCGCATCGAGAAGATCGAGACAGCCCTCGAAGCCTCGTTCCAGGCGCACTTCGTAGACGCCATGGCAATCCCCCACCGGACAGCCGACTACCCCCGGCTGTCGACACGTATCACGCTCCCCGAGCGGCCCGCCATATCCACGGCGGGACCGGAGCGATCCGGACGACGACGCCGCAACGCCGCGGCTGGAGAGGAACCCGGCACATGAGCGATGCACCACGAGGTCGCCGCAGCGGCGGCCGGGCAGCCCGCCAGGCCCTCCGCTCAGAGTCCGCGACCGAGGCCCGCGCGTTCCTGACCCGGACCATGGAGCCGTTCGAGGTCCTGTCGGTCGAGGGGTTGGAGACCATCGAGCACAACGCCGACACCATTCTCGCCGAGCTCGGCATCGACTTCCGCGACTACCCGTCGGCCCTCACCCTGCTGGCCGACGCCGGGGCGGACGTCGACGGTGAACGGGTGCGGTTCCCCCGGGGCATGTGCCGCCAGATCATCCGGGCCTCGGCGCCGGCCGTCTACACCCAGCACGCCCGCAACCCGGCGCGCAGCGTGCAGGTGGGCGGCGACGCCACGGTTCTGGTCCCTGCCTACGGATCGCCGTTCACGCGCTGCCTGGACGAAGGCCGTAGATACGCCACGATCCAGGACTTCCGGAACTTCGTGAAGTTGGCGTACCTCAGCCCGGGCCTGCACCACTCGGGCGGCACGATCGTCGAACCGGTGGACATCCCGGTGTCCAAGAGGCACCTGGACATGGTGTATTCGCACCTCAGGTATAGCGACAAGCCGTTCATGGGATCGGTCACCGCCGCCGAGCGAGCCCAGGACTCCATCGACCTTGCGGGCTTCGTCTTCGGCGACGAGTTCGTCCAGCAGAACACGGTGATGACCAGTCTCATCAACGCCTCGTCACCCATGGCGTGGGACGCCACCATGCTGGGAGCCGCCGAGGCGTATGCCCGCTCCAACCAGGCCACCATGATCAGCCCGTTCATCCTGGCCGGGGCCATGGCGCCGGTGACGGTGGCCGGCGTGGCTGCCCAGACCCTGGCCGAGGCGCTGGCCGGCATGACGTTCGTCCAGCTCGTGAACCCCGGAGCACCGATGGTGTTCGGCTCGTTCGCCAGCTCGATGTCCATGCAGACCGGCGCCCCGACGTTCGGCACGCCCGAACCTGCCCTCGTGCTGTACACGGTGGCCGCCCTGGCCCGCCGACTGGGCGTACCGTTCCGCTCGGGCGGGAACCTGTGCGCATCCAAGGTCGCCGATGCCCAGGCGGCTTCGGAGTCCATGGCCACGTTCATCCCGGCGCTCATGGCCGGCGTGAACTTCATGCTCCACTCGGCTGGATGGCTGGAGGGAGGCCTCACCATGGGCTACGAGAAGTTCATCATCGACGCCGACCAGTGCAGCCTGGCCGCCACGTTCGTCGACGGGGTGGACATGTCGGAGAACGGGCAGGCCATGGGCGCCATCAGCGAGGTGAGCCCCGGCGGGCACTTCCTGGGTACCGCCCACACGCTGGCCAACTTCGAGACGGCGTTCGCCCGGTCCGAGGTGGCCAACAACGACTCCTTCGAACAGTGGGCCGACGACGGCAGCCTGGACGCCGCCCAACGGGCCAACGGCCTGTGGAAGCAGATGCTGGCCTCCTATGAAGCGCCCCCACTTGACGAGTCCATCGACGAGGCGATGCTGGACTTCATCGCCCGCCGCAAGGAGGTCATACCCGACGAGTTCGGCTAGGCAGGCAGGGTTCACTCGGGCTTCTGGAACCCGGGGTGGATTCACTGGGATTGGTGATTCTTTCCGCACAGTAGACCCAATCCCCGCGCCTGACTACACTCCCCAAGGCTTCCGGACCGCTGGACAGACCGGACTTCCAGACACGGGCGCCCGCATTGGCGGATGCCACCACCCGTTTCAGAAAACAGAAGAGAACAGAGAAGAGAACAATGTCGTTCCCCTCAGACCTCGAGATCGCCCGCGGCGCCAACCTGCTCCCGCTGACCGACATCGCCGCCGACGCCGGCATCCCCGCCGACTGCCTCGAGCCGTACGGCGAGGGCGCAGCCAAGATCAAGCTGTGCGCCGTCGAGCAGATGTCGGACAGACCGAAGGCCCGCTACGTCGTGGTCTCGGCCATCACCCCCACCCCGCTGGGCGAGGGCAAGACCACCACCACGGTCGGCCTCGGCCAGGGCTTCAGCCACATCGGCAGGAAGGCCACAATCGCCATCCGCCAGCCATCCATGGGGCCGACCTTTGGCATCAAGGGCGGCGCCGCCGGTGGCGGCTACAGCCAGGTCGTCCCGATGGAGTTGTTCAACCTCCACCTGACAGGCGACATGCACGCGGTCACGGCGGCCCACAACATGTGCTCCGCCATGCTCGACGCCCACCTGTTCCACGGCAACGAGCTGGACCTCGACCTGCACAACATCACCTGGCGCCGGGTCATGGACATAAACGAACGCGCCCTGCGCAACATCGTGGTCGGCCTCGGCGGCCGCCTCGACGGCATTCCCCGTGAGACCGGCTTCGACATCACAGCCGCCTCGGAGGTCATGGCCGCCCTGGCTCTGTGCACCTCGCTGGCCGACCTGCGGGCCCGCATGGGCCGCATCGTCGTCGGCTACGACTCCTCGGGCACCCCTGTCACCGCCGAGGACCTCGGCGTGGCCGGCTCGATGACGGTCATCCTGAAGGAGGCCATCAAGCCCAACCTCATGCAGACGCTGGAGGGAACGCCGGCGCTCGTCCACTGCGGCCCGTTCGGCAACATCGCCACCGGCAACTCATCGATCATCGCCGACCAGATCGGAATCCACACCGGCGACTTCCTCCTCACCGAAGCGGGCTTCGGTGCCGACATGGGCGCCGAGCGCTTCTTCAACATCAAGTGCCGCTACTCGGGCATCGCCCCGGACGCCGCCGTGCTCGTGGCCACCGTGCGCGGCCTCAAGGCCCACTCCGGCAACCACAAGATCGTGGCAGGCAGGCCACTGCCCGAGGCCCTCCTCTTCGAGAACCCCGACGAGGTCCACCAGGGTGGCGACAACCTCCGCAAGCAGTTGGAGAACATGCAGGTCCACGGCGTGTCGCCGGTAGTGGCCATCAACGTGTTCCCCGGCGACCACGACGTCGACATCAACGCCATCAAGGAGATCGCCGACGAGTTCAACGCCCGATCCGCGATCACCACCCACTTCGCCGACGGTGGCTCCGGTGCCGCCGAACTGGCCGAGGCGGTGACCGAGGCGGCTGACGAGCCCAGCGAGTTCAAGGTCCTGTACCCGGACGAGATGTCGCTACGGGACAAGATCCGGACGGTGGCCGACAAGGTGTACGGCGCCGACGGCGTGGACTTCTCGCCGCAGGCCAACAAGCAGATCGACTCCTACGAGGCCAACGGCTTCGGCAACCTGCCGGTCTGCATCGCCAAGACCCACCTGTCGATCAGCTCGAACCCCGCCCTGAAGGGTGCACCGACCGGCTGGACGCTGCCCGTCCGAGAGGTCCGGGCGTCGGTGGGCGCAGGGTTCGTCTACCCGATCTGCGGTGACATGCGTACGATGCCCGGCCTCGGTTCCAAGCCCGGTGCGATGGGCATCGACATCGACGAGAACGGTGAGATAGTCGGCCTGAGCTGACCCTCCCGGAAGACACGGAAAGGAGGCACCGTGGCCACCCGAGCCAGGGCCGACAGGGCCGTCCAGAAGCGCCTGCTCGAGGGCATGACCTACGAGCTGATACCGCTCAAGAACCTCGCCGACCAGTCCATGTTCCTGCCGGCCGGTGCCACGGTGTCAGTGACTTGCTCGCCTGCCAAGACCATCGACGACACGCTTGACCTGTGCGCCCACTACGGCAACCAGGGCTTCACCGTCATCCCCCACCTGGCAGCGCGCATGGCGGAGGACGAGGACCACGTCGCCCGCATCGTCCGGCGGGTCAACGAACAGGGCATCAGGAAAGTGTTCTGCATTGGTGGCGACGCAGAGCCCCGCGGGCCCTTCACCGACGCCGCCGGGTTCCTCCGGTCGTTCCTGGACCACCGGCCTGAAATTGAGGTGGTCGGCGTCGGCTCGTACCCCGACGGGCACTCGACGATTCCCGAACAGGCCCTGGTGGACAGTCTTGTCGAGAAGCAGGAGATGATCCGGGAAGCCGGCCTGAAGGGCTACATGGCCACCCAGATGTGCTTCAGCGCCAACACCATCGGCGGCTGGCTGAAGAACCGTCGCCTAGCCGGCGTGGACCTGCCGTGCCACCTCGGCGTACCCGGAGCGATCGACAGGACCAGGTTGCTGACCATCTCGATCCGCCTAGGCATCGGCCACTCAGCGCGCTACCTGAAGAAGAACTCGACGTCGGTCATCCGCCTGCTCTCGCCGGGCGGCTACAACCCGAACAAGCTCATCATTCCGCTGTCGACCCGCGCTGAGGAACTGGGCATAGTCGGAATTCACTGCTTCACGTTCAACGCGGTGGACACCACCGAGAACTGGCGGCAGAAGTCCCTGCAGAAGTTGGGCTAACGCCGGGCCGGTGCCGGGCTGGCAGGCACCGGACTGGCAGCAGAGCGCTCCCCTCGGGCAGGATCACCAGCGTGCCAACCGGCTCCCATCCACTCCTGCTCTCGCCCATCCGGTTGGGGCCGCTGGACCTCCGGAACCGCATCGTCCTCCCGGCGATGGACCAGAACAACTGCGACGACGGCCTCATCACCGACGAAACCATCGCCCACTACGAGGAACGTGCCCGTGGCGGGACGGGCCTGCTGATCCTGGAGACGTCGGCCGTGGCGTTCCCCCACGGCGCTACCTCCCGCCACCAACCGGCGCTGTCCCACGACGGCGTGATCGACGGGCTGACCCGCCTGGCCGACGCGGTCCACGCCCACGGAGCCCGGATGGTGGTCCAAGTGAACCACCATGGCCGAATCTCCGGCGTGGACACCGCCGAGGGCCGACCGTCGCTAGTACCGAGCCTGCCGGTCCCGGAGATCGACACCTCGCAGATAATGGTCGACACCACCATGGACGAGCTGATGGGCATGGCGACGCTCACCGGCGGGAAGATGCCCACCTACGAGGAGGCCTCGGCCGAAACGCTGGACCGGGTGGTCGGGCAGTTCGCCGATGCCTCGGCCCGCATCCGTGCCGCCGGGCTGGACGGCGTGGAGGTACACGCCGGCCACGGCTACCTGCTGGCCACCTTCCTCTCACCCGCCTGGAACCGCCGTACCGATCGGTACGGCGGCTCGCCCGAGGATCGGGCGCGTCTACTCACCGACGTGGTCACGGCCATCCGCCAGCGGTGCGGCCCCGACTTCGGAATCCTGGTCCGCCTCGACGGTCGTGACTACGGCATGGCCGACGACATCACACCGGACCTGGCAGCTCGCTACGCCACGTTGGCGGTCGGGGCCGGGGCCGACGCCATCCACGTGACCGCATACTCCACGACGGCCGGAGGCCCCGGCTTCACCGACGGCCCACTCCCATGGCAGGAATGCCAGTACGAGGACCTGGCGCGGACGGTCAAGGCGGTGGTCGACGTGCCGGTAATCGCCGTCGGCCGCATCGGTCCGGACGACGGCGAGCGGATCCTGGCCGACGGAGGAGCCGACCTGATCGCCATGGGTCGCCAACTCCTGGCAGACCCCGACCTGGCCGAACGGCTGTCCACCGGCCGCCCCGACCTGGTCCGACCCTGCATCAACTGCTTCGTGTGCGTGGCCCAGAACTTCTGGTCGGGGAAGCCGATCTGTGCGGTCAACGCCCGACTGGGCCACTACGACGAGTCGCCGACCGGTCCCACCGACATGCGGCGCCACATCGTGGTGGTCGGGGGTGGACCGGGGGGCATGGAGGCCGCCCGGGTGGCTGCCGGACGAGGCCATCGGGTGACCCTGCTGGAGAAGGCTGGCCGTCTGGGCGGTACGGCACTTTTCTCCTCGCTGACCACGCCGATGAACGGCGAGCTGGTCCGCTACCTGGTGGCGTCCCTGGGCGAGTTGGACGTCGACGTCCGGACCGGGACCACGGCGACCCCGGCGGCGGTCGCCGACCTCCACCCCGACGTCGTCGTGGTGGCCACCGGGGCTACACGGGTGCGGCCGGACGTGCCTGGTGCCGAGCTGGGCCACGTACTGTCCGGCGACGACCTGCGCAGCCTCCTCACCGGTGAGGGAGACCTCGGAGCACGGCGACCCGGTGTCGTCGTCCGCCTCGCCCTCGCCGTCGGCCGATCCCTCGGCCTGACCGCAGACATGGACAGGGTCAGGTCGCTGTCGCGACGGTGGATGCCCATAGGGCGCCGGATCGTGGTGGTCGGTGGCGGGCTGGTCGGTGCCGAGTTGGCCGAGTTCATGGCCGAGCGCGGCCGCACCGTCACCGTGCTCGAGGAGGGGCAGTACCTGGCACCGGAGATGGCCCACCCCCGACGGTGGCGGGCTCTACACGAGGCCCGTCTCAACGGGGTCGTGTTCCACACCGGTGCGACGGTCATGGCTATCACCGCCACCCACGTCGAGTACCGACAGGGCGACGAGGCCCACAGGCTCGCCGCCGACACGGTGGTCCTGGCCGGCGGGATTCGACCCGATCCGTCCCTGGGTGACCGGATCCGCGAAGCCACGGGAGTGGAAGTGTCCGTCATCGGTGACGCGGCGGCGACCGGCTACATCGAGGGCGCCATCGGTTCGGGCAACCGGGTGGGCAACGCTCTCTGACCCGCCTCGCCCCGGCAGGGACACCATCGGTAGCGTCCACCTCGTGACCACTCTGAAAGCCGCACCGTCGTGGAATCCCTTCGATCCGGACTTCCTGGTCGACCCGTATCCGCAGTACGAGCGTCTCCGCGACGAGGATCCGGTGCACCGCACGCCGCTGGGTGTGCTCGTCGTGTCCCGGTACGAGGACGTGAACCAGATCCTGCGCGACCCCCGGACCTCGGTCCAGCGCTTCGAGACCTCCGACATGACGCCTGAGCACATGCGCCCCCTGCGCGACAGGCAGATGGAACGCGAGCCGTCCATCCTCGGCCTGGACCCGCCCGACCACACCCGTCTCCGCAAGCTGGTGCAGCGCACCTTCACCCCGCGGGCAATCGGTCGCATGCGCGACCAGACCACGGCCATCGTGGACGACCTCCTGGACGACCTGTCAGGGCGCGACGAGATCGACCTCATAGCCGACTACGCCTTCGTGATCCCGTTCGCCGTGATCCACGCGATGCTCGGCCTGCCGGCGGCTGACGTGGCCCAGGTCCGGGCCTGGTCGCACGCCCTCACCCAGACGCTCGAACCATTCCTGACCCCCGAACAGGTCACGGCGGCTCTTGAGGCCGGCGAACACATGGACCGATACCTAACCGACGCCATCGCCGCCAAGAGGCAGGACCCGGCAACTGACCTCCTGACCGACCTGGTCCTCGCCGAGGAGGAGGGGGACCGGATGTCGGAAGCGGAGCTGCTCTCGATGACGTCGCTCCTGTTCATCGCAGGGCACGAGACCACCGTCAACCTGATCGGCAACGGGACCCACGCCCTGTTCCGCCACCCCGACCAGCTGGACCTGGTACAGACCGACGAATCTGTGGACGACACGGTGGCCGACGAACTGCTGCGCTACGACAGCCCTGTCCAGACCTCGGGTCGCCGGGTTATGCACGACGTCGAGGTCGCCGGCCGGGTCATCCCCTCAGGGGAGATGGTTCTGACCGCCCTGGGCAGCGCCAACCGGGATCCCCGCTTCTGGGGCGACACAGCCGACGACCTGGACGTGACTCGTGCCGACGCCAACCGGCACGTGTCGTTTGGGAGCGGCGTACACCACTGCCTGGGCGCGGCCCTGGCCCGCATGGAGGGCGAGATCGCCATCACCCGACTGGTGCGGCGGTTCCCCGACCTGGCGCTGGCCGGCGACCCGACCTACAACGCCCGGATCATCCTCCGGGGCCGGGACGTGCTCCCGGTCAGGCTGGGGTCGGCTGCCTGACCCGGCGAAGTGCCGGAGCGCCGTCCGGCTTGCCCGGACAGGCCACGGCACAGAAAACGGCACCCGCCACGAACGTGCAGACCATGAACGTCCACGCCCGGTCGAAGGCGACCAGGGGCCCGGTCGCAAGCCCGGACGTGAATACGGCGATGGCGATCGAGACGCCCGCAGCGAAGCCGAGCGAGGACCCGGTCCGCAACGCGGCGCTGGCCGTAGCGAACCGGGCCTGTGGAACGTCCCGAAGGCCGAGGGAGGCGAACGTGGCGAACGAGCACGCCACCCCGACGGAGAGGAACATCTGGGCCGGCAGCACGGTGGTCGCCCAGGAGGACTCCATGGTCACGTTGAGGAGCAGCCAGCCCGGGCAGCATGCGGCAGAGAGGCAGCCGACCACCACCAGGGTGCGGTGCCCGACCCTGTCGGCCATGGATCCGACCGGGCCCCCCATGAGCGCCGCCGCCGCCGGGCCGGGTACGACGCCGAAGCCGGCGGCCAGGGCAGACCAGCCCCACAACTCCTGGAGGGTCAGGGTGTTGAACAGGATCACGGCGATGAAGGCCGACGAGAAGAAGGTCTGGCCTGCGGCGGCCGACCAGAAGGACCTGATGCGGAACAGGGAGAGGTCCAGCAGCGGGCTGGGATGGGTGGCGGACCGGATGAACAGCACCGTGACCAGCACCAACCCGAGGGCCACCACGCCCAGCGTCCGAACCGAGCCGTAGCCCCACTCCTGTCCCTGCACCACGGCAAGAAGCACCAAGGCGACACCCATGGTTCCCGCAGGGACGCCGACCAGGTCGTAGCCACCCTTGGCATCCGGGTCCCTGGACTCTCGGACGAACCGCGGGGTCAGCACCAGGATGGCCAACCCGATAGGCACGTTCACCAGGAACACCCAGCGCCAGCTCAGGAGGTCGAGCAGGATGGCGCCGGCCGAGGGGCCGATGGCCGCTCCGAGCGCTGCAGATGCCCCCCAGATCCCGATCACCAGGGAGCGCCGCTCCGCCGGGAAGTCCGGCAGGACCATCGCGAGGGAAGCCGGGCTGAGTATCGAACCACCGATGCCCTGCACGACGCGTGCCGCTATCAACAGCCCCGGATTGGGAGCGGCCCCGGACAGGAACGATCCCGCCACGAAGATCGTCACCCCGATCATGAAAAGCTTCCGTCGACCCTTCTGATCAGCCAGGCGACCGGCCAGCAGGAGGAACGAACCGACGGCTATCGAGTACCCGGAGAGTATCCAGGAGAGGCTGGCCTCCGAAGCCCCGAGTTCCCTCCGGATCGTCGGAAAGGCGACGTTGACAATGGATACGTCGATGACCGTGAGAAGCGCGGCCATCGTCGACACGCTCAGGGCTATCCATGCCCGGCGCTCGACCGGTGGCAACCCCTGGTTCGACGACATCCGGACCCCCTGTGGTCCGGGCGACGCTAGGTGGCGGTATCAGCCTGCGACGAAGTGGACCCACTGTCGCCTCCGGCCGTGGACCGGCCGTCGAGCCGTGCCTCGAAGAGGGCGTTGGCGACGTCCCAGAGGCGGTCGTCCACCGCCCTGAGGTGGCCCATGACGTCGGCCAGCGGGACACGGGTGATGAGGCCGGCCTGCAGCGCCACCATGTCGCCGAGCCCGTCCTCGTGTACAGCGTCTATGGCCGCCACGCCGTAGCGGCTGGACAGCACCCGGTCGAAGGCGGTCGGGCTGCCACCGCGCTGCACGTGGCCGAGCACCGTCACACGGGTCTCGTAACCGGTTCGTCGCTCGAGCTCGGTGGCCACGGCCAGGCCGACGCCGCCCAGCCTCTTGTGTCCGAACCGATCCACCTCGGGTTCGGCAAGATCCATGGTCCCAGGCGCGGGCCTGGCCCCTTCGGCGACCACGACGATCGAGGCGTACCGGCCCCTCTCATGGCGTTTCTTTACGATGTCGGCCACCGTCTCGATGTCGAACGGGTGCTCAGGCACCAGGGTGACGGTGGCCCCACCGGCCATGCCGGCCCATGTGGCGATGTGGCCGACGTGGCGACCCATCACCTCGACGACCATGACCCGGTCATGGGACTCGGCCGTGGTGTGGAGCCGGTCGATGGCCTCGGTGGCTATCGACACCGCCGTGTCGAAGCCGAAGGTCTGCTCGGTGCACGGGATGTCGTTGTCGATGGTCTTGGGCACCCCGACCACCGGTACGAGGCCCTCGGTGTGGGCACGGTGTGCGGTGGCCAGCGAGCCTTCGCCGCCGATGACGACCAGGGCGTCCAGCCCGAGCTCGCCGAGGGTGGACCGGGCCCGGTCCACCCCGTCGTCGGTCAGCCACGGGTGGACCCTTGAGGTGCCGAGCATGGTGCCGCCACGGGCCAGGTAGCCGCGCATGGCCTCGACGTCGAGCCGCTGCCAACGCCCCTCGATGACTCCGGCCCAGCCGTCGTGGAACCCGACCAGGTCGTCGCCCCAGTGGCGCTCCCCGCGACGTACCACGGCGCGGATCACGGCGTTCAGGCCCGGGCAGTCACCTCCGCTGGTGAGCACCCCGACCTTCGCCATAGCGGCACCGTAGCCCCGGAGCCGGAACCGGCCACGCGGAGATCCGTCAACTCCGACGGCGGCGGTAGACCCATCCGACCGGCTCGTGGTACCCGGCCCAGACCCGATGTCGGAACACCTGGAGCAGGGGACCGACCAGCACGGCGAACACCAAAGTGCCGACTCCGTACGAGCCTCCGAGCGCTCCGCCACCCACCAGGACGGTGACCTCCAGGCACGTACGGGCGGCTCGGATGCTGAGGCCGGTGTCGATGAGAGCCGTCATGAGCCCGTCGCGTACTCCGGTTCCCAGACCCGCCCCCAGGTAGAGCATGGAACCGAAGGCGACGGCCAGCGGGGCCAGGACGACCAGCGCCCCCCTGACCGGCCACGCGCCCGGCGGTTCGACAACGGCAAGCACGACGTTGACGGTGGCCCCGATGATCAGCACGTTGGCCACCGTCGCCGGCCCGATGGGCTGGCGGAGCGCAGCCACCAGGCCCAGCAGGATGATCCCCAGGCCGATGATCACGGTGCCCGGCTGCCGGTTGATCAGGCCGGCCAGGGCGTCGTGCAGGACGTCCCACGGACCGACGCCCAGGTCGGCCAGGAATAGGGCGCCGATCCCGAGGCCAAACAGGACCAGGCCCACGAGGATCGCCGCGGCCCGGATGGTGGATTCCTTCACCGGGTCATTCTGGTGCCCGCACCACGGCACGCTACGCCCGGGGCCGGGCGGCCCGACCGATTCCAAGGTCGGACCGCCCGAATAACCGGAAGGGCGGGGACGACGAAGCGCCCCCTACCCGGGACTACTCGCCGCCGGGGTTCAGGGTGACCTCGACCCGACGCCAGTTCTGACCGGTCGTGTCCACGCCACGGGCCTTCAGCAGCGCCACGGCCGCCTCGGCGTACTCCGTTGTGTACGCGCCGGAGTCGGGCGCTGAGGCGAGGATGCCTTGGCTAGTCGCCACGTCGACGGTCTGGGCCCACAGGCCCGTGTCCATCACGCCGGCGCCGCCGGGCGAGGGCCAAATGAGGCCGTTGATCTCATTCATCTGCCAGGCCTGGTGCGAGGCACCAAGTGTCGAACCGTTGTCGAGCACGATTTCAACGCACTCCGCTGAGTTGTCGCGGCAGTACATCCAGCCCTCCAGCGAAGCCGCCACGAAACGTGTCGTGATGTCGGCGTATGCGGCGTTGCCGAGACGGGCACCATCGGCCCAGATGGCGTCCTGGAGCATCGCCGTACCGACGTCGTTCCAGTCGATGACCGACAGGTCGGCCTCGGTGTAGAGCTCACCTGTGGCCGGATTGGTCGCCTCCAGCACCTGGGCGTACTCGTTGTAGATCATCGCCTGCGCGGCGTCGATCTCACCGGTGAGCAGGGCCAGCATGTCAAAGCTCTGCTGGACCAGTTCGTAGTCGCTGGACGGATCGAGGCCCGCTTTGCGCGAGCCGGCTAGGAGCTCGAACTCGTTGCCCCAGCCCCAGTTGCCGACGACCTTGCCGGCCAGGTCCGCTGGACCGTCGATGCCAGCGTCGGCCCACGAGACCTGCAGGGTGCCCGAGCGCTGGAACACCTGGGCCACGTTTACGATGTCCATGCCCTCCTCGCGCGGCACCAGGGCCTTGGGCACCCACGACACGGCGAAATCCACAGCTCCTGAGGCCAACTGCTGATGGGGCGCAATGTCGACACCGCCTTCGCGGATCTCCACGTCCAGGCAGTACTTCTCGTAGACCCCCTTGTCAGCCGCCGCGTAATAACCCGCGAACTGGGCCTGGGTCAGCCACTGCAGTTGCAGCGAAACAGAGTCAACCGAGTCGCAGTCGCCAATGCCGACCGCAGCTTCGTCATCGCCACAAGCAGTAGCAAACAACGTCAGGACTGCCAGCACCGCCACCAGTCTCGTAGTCAATCGCTTCTTCATCATTCCCTCCCGGGTGTAGTTGTGTACTCACCGTCCCCCATCGCCGCTCGCCAAGGCATGCTCACGCGCTCAACTAATAGGGCTACAGCGAACAAAGCTAGGCCAAGCGCCGAGGCAACTGCGATGGCGGCCCAAGCGACGTCGTACCTCACGAATGCGACGTTCGACGTAATCACGTTGCCGATGCGGTCCTGGGGACCGCCGAAGTACTCGGCGACGATGGCCGCGATCACCGACAGGGGAGCCACCACCCGCAGGGCGTTGGCGAAGAACGGCATGGCATTGGGGATCCGGACCTCCCGAAGGATCGTCCACTCGCTGGAAGCATATGACCGCATCAACTCGAGCTCGTCAGGGTGCACCTCGGTGAGCCCCCGGGCCGTGTTGATGAACACGGGGAAGAAAACTATGGCAACCACCACGGCCTGGTTGCTGAGCGTGCCGGTGATGCCGAACCAGGCGTTGAAAATCGGGGCCAGCGCCACGATCGGCGTGGCGTTCACGGCTACCGCCAACGGCGTGAGGCCTTCGTTCAGCGTGCGGAAACGGGTCGTGACGAGGGCCAGCACGATGCCGGCAACGATGCCCACCACCAACCCGCTCAGGGCGATCCGCCCCGTCTCCCAACCGGCATGGCGGAGGATCGGCCAGTTCTCGCTCAGGCGACCGATGATCGAACTGGGCTTGGGCAGCAGGAACTTGCGGATGCCGAAGCCCCACACCACGCCCTCCCACAGGCCGAGGCCTGCCACGCCGACCACGATGGGCGGTCCGAGCCCGGCGAGGCGGTTGCGGATCATGCCCCGACCTCGTCGGCCCGCAGGGCCTCCCGAACCTCGGTGGCCTTGGCGAAGAACGCCGGATCCTCGCGTGTGTCGTCGGTTCGCTCACCCAGGTCGACGTCGACGATCGAGTTAATCCGTCCCGGCCTGGGCGACAACACCACGACACGTGACGACAGGAACGTCGACTCCGGAATGGAGTGTGTGACGAACACGACGGTGGTGCCGGTCTCCCGCCAGATGCGCAACAACTCCAACTGCATGTGTTCCCGCGTCATCTCGTCCAAGGCCCCGAACGGTTCGTCCATCAGCAGCAACTTCGGCTGGAAGGACAGCGCCCGCGCGATGGAGACCCGCTGCTGCATGCCACCGCTGAGTTGGCGCGGGTAGTGGCCGCCGAAGTCCGGAAGCTTCACGAGGTCCAGCATTTCGGCCGATCGCGCCGCCCGGTCGGCCCTAGACCAGCCCCGTAACTCCAGGGGCAGTTCGATGTTGGCTGCCACCCGACGCCAGTCGAACAGCCCGGCATGCTGGAAGACCATGCCGTAGTCCTGATCCAGTCTGGCCCCATGCGCCGGCTTGCCAAAGACGGTCACCTTCCCGGTGGATGGCGTCAGCAAGTCCCCGATGAGTCGCAGGAGCGTCGACTTGCCGCACCCCGATGGTCCGATCAGCGACACGAACTCACCAGCCCCGATGGTCAGGTCGATGCCGGACAGGGCGGTGACCTCGTCGAGGCTGCCGGCGTTGAAGACCTTGTCCACGCCGTCGATGACCACCGCTGCCTCGGACTCGACGTACCCGCTCATGCCGCGACCCTGTCAGCCCGCTCGACTCCTTCGGTCCGCTTCATGACCAGCCGTTCGGCCAGGTTGACCATCCCGAACACGGACAAGCCGAGGATCGCGGCGCCCACCACCGAGGCGTAGAGGCGCTCGGGCGACACGGCATAGCGCTGCGCATACTCGAGGATCGCCCGGCCCAGGCCGGTCTTGGTGCCGATCGAGATCTCGCCGACGATCGCTCCCACCACGCTGAGGGTGGCCGCCAGCTTGAGGGCCGGGAACAGGTAGGCCCGGGCGGCCGGCAACCGGAGCTTGAACAGGGTGGTACGCCAAGGGGCCGCGTAGGACCGCATGAGCTCCAGGTGCGCGGTGTCCGGGGACTGCAGGCCGCGGAGCGCGCTAACCGCCACCGGGAAGAAGGTCAGGTAGGTGGCTATCAGTGAGATCGACAGGATGTCCGGTATGTCGTTCAGCCGTCCCCAGGTCACGATGATCGGCGCCAGCGCGATGAGCGGCACGGTCTGGGACACGTTGATCCACGGCAGCAGGCCGCGTTCGGCCACCCGCCAGCGCAGCATCAGGATCGCCAGCCCCAGGCCGATGGCCAGTCCGAACGAGAATCCGATGGCCGCCTCCTGGAAGGTGTACCAGCCCTTCTTCAGGAGGAACAGGTACAGCGGCAGCCGGGCCCGGCCGTCCCGGACCTCCTCGAACAGCTCGCCGGCGATGTCGGTCGCATGCGGCATTGTGAGGTCGTCGGTCGATGTAGGGAGCTCGATCGACGTGCCGGGCCAGTGGTCGTCGGTCTGGCCGCCCATCCACTTGTACCCCTCCCAGAGGGCGACGACAAGGAGCAGTGCTACAACCGTCGTCACCACCACGCGCAGGGTCCGACCGCCTTTCACGACCGGGCACCTCCACATTGGACCTGGACTGAGGCTGGGTCGCGAGAACTCGGCAGGCAGCGGGTCAACGGGGGGCGGGGCTCAGGTATCACGGCTCAACTCACGGCCGATTCACCTGCGGGTGGACTTCCAGCTGCTAACCGCCGCTGCCTCTCCATGAGACTGCACCAGTCCCAGCCCGCGCCACCCATGGCATCGACCTCCGACAGGAACTGGCCGACCAGGGCGGTCACAGGAAGCGACACGCTCATCGACGACGCCTCGTCCAGGACCAGTCCGATGTCCTTTCGCATGAGCGTGGTGGAGAAGCCGAAGTCGTAGTCGCCTTCCAGCATTTTCCCGGCCCGGTTCTCCATCTGCCACGAGGTGGAGGAGCCCTGAAGCATCGCCTCGACGACGTTGTCCACGTCTAACCCGGCCCTGGATGCAAAGTCGAGTCCTTCGGCAAGTGCCTGGCAGAGTCCGACCACACAGATCTGGTTCGTCATCTTGGTCAACTGGCCGGCACCGGGTCCACCCATGTGCCTGACACGGGCAGCGTATGACCCGACCACAGGCTCGGCCCTGACGAAGGCACCGTCGTCGCCGCCAACCATCACCGAGAGCACACCTCGGCGTGCACCGTCCACTCCACCGGACACCGGGGCGTCGAGGAAGTACCCGCCTGCCGACGACACACTCGTCTCCACCGATCGGGCCAGTTGGGCGGAGGTGGTCGAGTGGTCTACCCAGACCGCCCCGTCCGCTATGGCGGGTACGAGTTCGTCGGCTACTGTCCGCAGTTCCCGGTCAGACGGGAGTGAGGTGACGATAAAATTGGCGCCTGCCACTGCAGATGCAACGGAGTCGGCCACCTCGCCGCCATGCTCGTCCGCCCACCTCCCCCCGAGGCCTTCGACCACGTCGAACACCACGAGATCGTGGGAAGCGCCTTCACCGGCCAGATGGGCGGCCATGTGCCAGCCCATTCGCCCGAGGCCCAGGACTGCAATCCTCATGCCGGCACCCCGGGGCCACCTCGATCATCCAGGCTGAAGCCACCGGCCAGGCGCGCGTTGACCCTGCCACCGACCGCCATGGCCAGGATCAGCACCAACTCATCGGGACGCGGTGCGTCCGGAACGCCGACTTCGATCGCGTCGTAGTGGCTTCCGACGTATGACCATTCGAGATGGGTGAGAGGCACGTCGAGCCTCGCACCTAGCGGTCCGACCTTCTTAGTCGACGGCACGATGGCCTCTCCGCGGCCTAGGGACGCGCGCATGCCGCCACCTCCGGGGATGTGCCACATGGCGCCGTGCTCGATCTCGCCGGCTGCGCCAACGATCGCCCCCTTGCCGTATCCGTCTATGGCGTTGGGGTCGCCACCGAGATGGCCGATGAGTAGTTCGCCCAGTTGTTCGCCCAGTTCGCGCAACTCCGCTGTCGCCGGGCTGAGGTCGGCCACGTACCCACCGACGAAGGGATTGTTCACGACTGCAGCCACCGCCCCCTTCAGGACAGGTAGGTCCGGCGGCGGTCCGATCTCATGCCGGGTCTCCTCGACAACCACACAGATCTTTCGTTGTCTGAACAGCAAGGCTGTCCCTTCCTCTCAGGTCACCGTTCCGGCCGAGCCATGAGTTGTATGACTGCCATGTGCCCCATGTCCCTCACCGGTCAACCATTTATGACCGGGACGATTCCCCGTCCATAGGCATCGAGCGTCTCGTCCTGCTGGTCGTGCATGAGGTAGATGGCGAACTGGTCCACGCCGAGGGCCTCCAGTTCCTGCAGTCGCTCGATGTGGGACGCCTCGTCGCCGAGGATGCAGAACCGGTCGATGATCTCGTCCGGCACAAACTCGGTGTGCTCGGCACCGGCCCGCCCGTGCTCGGTGTAGTCGTAGCCCTTCCGGCCCTCGATGTAGTCGGTGAGGGCCTGGGGCAGGGCCGAGCCGTCAGAGCCGTAGCGACCGACCAGGTCGGCCACGTGGTTGCCGACCATGCCTCCGAACCACCTGACCTGTTCGCGCTGGTGGGCGATGTCGTCACCTACGTAGGCCGGTGCCACAACGCAGATGGTGATGGAGCCTGGATCACGTCCGGCCTGCTCGGCTGAACGCTTCACCGCCCCGATCGTCCACTCGGCTATCTGCGGGTCGGCCAACTGCAGGACGAAGCCGTCAGCCTTCCGGCCACACAGGTCGAGCGCCTTAGGGCCGTAGGCGGCCATCCATATCGGCAGCGACCCACCACTGCGCCACGGGAATGTCTGGGTTGTGCCGTTGTACTCCACGGTTCCACCCTCGGCCATGCCCTTGATGACCCCCATGGACTCCTCCAAGGTGGCCAGGTTGCACGGCTTTCGGCCGATCACCCTCATGGCCGAGTCACCACGCCCGATGGCACAGACCGTGCGCTCGCCGAACATGTCGTTCAGCGTGGCGAACACCGAGGCGGTGACCGTCCAGTCCCGGGTGCCCGGGTTCGTCACCATCGGGCCGACGATCATCTTCTGGGTGGCTGCCAGCATGGCGCTGTGGATCACGAATGGCTCCTGCCAGAGCACATGGCTGTCGAACGTGTACGCATGGGTGAACCCCAGGTCCTCCGCCTTCCGGGCCAGCTCCACGACCCGCCATGCCGGGGGGTCGGTCTGCATCACCAAGCCGAAATCCATCAGCTACGCCATCCGATCAGTCGTTGCGGGGGAACCCGAGGTCGACGCTGCTCGTCGAGGGATCGGGCCACCGGCTGGTGATCACCTTGGGCCGGGTGTAGAAGCGCAGGCCCTCGGGTCCGTACATGGTCGTGTCACCGAACGCCGAGTCGTTCCACCCGCCGAACGAGTGGTATCCGACGGGCACCGGGATGGGCACGTTGATGCCGACCATGCCGGCGTCGGCATCCCTCTGGAACTGGCGGGCCGCGCCGCCGTCCCGCGTGAAGATGGCGGCACCGTTGCCGAACGGGTTGTCCCGGATCATCCGGACGCCCTCGGCGTAGCTTTCGGCGCGGACGATTGACAGCACCGGCCCGAAGATCTCGTCGGTGTAGACGCTCATGTCGGTGGTCACCCGGTCCAGCAGGGTCACCCCCAGGAAGAACCCGTCGTTGTCGAAGACCTGGTCCCGACCGTCGACCACCACGTCGCACCCTGCGTCGGCCCCGGCCTGTACGTATCCGGCCACCCGGTCCCGTGCCTCCCTGGTTATGAGTGGGCCCATCTCTGATGCCGGATCGGTGCCCGGCCCGATAACCAGCTTCTCCATCCTCACCCGGATGGAATCCACCAACTGGTCGGCGATGTCGCCCACTGCCACCACCACCGATATGGCCATGCAGCGCTCGCCTGCCGACCCGTAGGCGGCCGAGACGGCTGCGTCGGCCGCCATGTCGATGTCGGCATCGGGCAGCACGATCATGTGGTTCTTGGCACCACCGAGGGCCTGGGCACGCTTGCCGTTTGCCGTCGCCGTGGCGTACACGTAGCGGGCGATCGGGGTGGAGCCGACAAAGCTGACAGCCTTAACGTCCGGGTGCTCCAGGAGCCTGTCGACGGCCACCTTGTCACCGTGAACCACGTTCAGGACACCCGGCGGGAACCCGGCCTCCTGGAACAGTTCGGCCACGAACAGCGGGGCCGAGGGGTCGCGTTCCGACGGCTTCAGGATGAAGGTGTTCCCACAGGCCACGGCGTTGGGGAACATCCAGAGTGGGACCATCGCCGGGAAGTTGAACGGCGTTATGCCGGCCACTACGCCCAGGGGCTGGCGCACGGTGTACACGTCGACGCCGGTGCTGGCCTGTTCGGTGTGCATGCCCTTCAGGGCGTCGGCCACCCCACAGGCGAACTCGATGTTCTCGATGCCGCGGGCCACCTCGCCTCGGGCGTCGTCCAGGACCTTGCCGTGCTCGGCTGTGAGTCGCTGGGCAACCTCCTCGGCATTGGCCACCACGAGGTTCCGGAACTCCAGCAGGAGCTTGGTGCGGCGGGCCAGGGAGACCCCACCCCACTCTGCGAACGCCGAACGGGCCGAGGCCACGGCGGCATCCACCTCGGCCACCGAGGCCAGGCCCACCCGTCCGACCTGTCCACCGGTGGCCGGATCGAAGACCGGACCGGTATTACCCGACGTCGACGCGGAGGGCTGCCCGTCGATCAGGTGCTGGATGTCGTACATGTGGCTTCCGCCTCCGGTGGTGGGCCGGCAGCCAGGGCCGGCGGGTGGTTACTGGCGGGTGGTTACTGCAGGTATGTGGAGAGGCCCCGGCGGAGGTAGACGCCATGGCCCTTCTCGCCGTGGTAGGCGTCGTCGGAGATCAGGATCCGACCCTTGGACATGACGGTGTCGACCTTGCCGTCGATCGTGGTCCCCTCATAGGCCGAGTAGTCCATGCTCATGTGGTGGGTGTCGACCGAGATCTCGGTCGTGGCGGCCGGGTCGTAGAGCACGATGTCGGCATCCGACCCCGGGGCGATGACCCCCTTCTGCGGGTACATGCCAAACATCCGGGCCGGGGTGGTGGAGCAGGTCTCGACCCAGCGCTCCAGGCTCAGCTCGCCCATGGCGACGCCCTGGTAGATGAGGTCCATGCGGTGTTCGACGCCGCCGATGCCGTTGGGGATGGCCCGGAAGTCGTCCCTGCCGAGCTCCTTCTGGTCTTTCATGCAGAACGGGCAGTGGTCCGTGGCCACGATGGCCAGGTCGTTGGTGCGCAGGCCGCGCCACAGGTCCTTGTGGTGGGTGTGCTCCCTGGTGCGCAGGGGTGGCGAGCAGACGAACCCCGCCCCCGCGAAGCCAGGTGCCCCGAGGTGGTCCTCCAGGTTCAGGTACAGGTACTGCGGGCAGGTCTCGGCAAACACGTTGTGGCCGGCGTCGCGGGCCTCGGCGACCCTCTCCAGTGCCTCACTGGCCGACAGGTGGACGAAGTAGACGGGTGCCCCGGCCATCAGCGCCAGCTGGATGGCCCGGTTGGTGGCCTCGCCCTCCATCCGGGAGGGCCTCGTGATGCCGTGGTACACCGGATCGGTCTGGCCCCTGGCCGCGGCCTGCTCGGCCAGCACGTCGATGGCGATGCCGTTCTCAGCGTGCATCGTTATCAGGGCGCCGTTGTTGGCGGCCTTCTGCATGGCCCTCAGGATCTGGCCGTCGTCGCTGTAGAAGACGCCCGGGTAGGCCATGAACAGCTTGAAGCTGGTGATCCCCTCGTCGACCAGCGAATCCATCTCCTTGAGCGCCGCCTCGTCGACGCCGCCCAGGATCATGTGGAAGGCGTAGTCCACGGCGCACTGGCCCTCGGCCTTGGCGTGCCACGCTTCGAGGCTGTCACGGACGTTCTCGCCGGTCTTCTGGACGGCGAAGTCAACGATGGTCGTCGTGCCACCCCAGGCGGCCGCACGTGTGCCGATCTCGAAGGTGTCCGAGGCGAAGGTCCCGCCGAACGGCAGTTCCATGTGGGTGTGGCAGTCGATCCCGCCGGGCACCACGTACTTCCCGGTGGCGTCGATGACCCGGTCGGCTCCCGACTCTGCCGAGACGGCCAGCGTCGAGCCCGGCTGGAGCACCGCCGCGATCGTCGTGCCGTCCACCAGCACCTCGGCGGCGTGGCGTCCCGTGGCACTAACCACCGTTCCGTTCTTGATGAGCGTCGTCATGGTTCCCCCTTCAGGACCCGTGTAGTGAGCCGTGGGCGCCTCAGCCCAGCCCCTCGATGATTCGTACCAACACGTCAGCCGCCTCGTCTATCTCCGCCTCGGTGACGGTCATCGGTGGTGCGATTCTCAGCACGTTGCCGTAGAGGCCACCCTTGCCGATCAGCAGACCGGCGGCACGTGCCTGCTCCATGATCCGGCCGGCGACCCCGCTGTCGGGTTCCAGCGATCCGGCCTGGACCGTCTCGATCGCCAGCATCAGGCCCTTGCCCCGCAGCTCGGCCACCGCCGACGAAGCATCCACCGCCGGTTGGAGGTGCCCCGCCAGGCGTTCACCCATGGCCAACGCGTGGCCTTGGGTGTCGTGTTCCAGCATGTAGCGGATGGTCGCCAGGGCGCCCACGCTGCTCATCGGGTTGCCGCCGAAGGTGGAGAGTGAGTTGCCGGGCAGCGAGTCCATCAGATCCGCGCCCGCCACCACGCCGCCCAGGGCCAGGCCGTTGCCGACCCCCTTGGCAAAGGTCAAGATGTCCGGTGTCATCCCGTGGGCTTGGTAGCCCCAGAAGTTCTCGCCCGTCCGGCCCCAGCCGGTCTGGACCTCGTCCGAGATGAAGAGGACGCCACGGTTGTCGAGCTCCTTCTTCATGGCACCAAAGAAGCCGTCGGGTGGGGTGGCGAACCCGCCGACGCCCTGTATGGGTTCGGCGATCATGGCCGCCACGTCACCTGAGGTCATCATGTCGAATACCTGGGTCAGGTCGGCCACGCAGGCTTCGGTGTAGGCCTCGTCGTCGAGGTGACGGAACGGGCTGCGCAGCCGGTATCCGCCGTGCACGTAGTTGACGGACAGGCCGCTGACGCTGGTCGGAGACCAGGACCTCTGGGCGGTGATGGCAATGGTGGTGAAGGACCTGCCGTGGTAGCTGTTGCGTAGTGCCAGGACCTGGTTGGACCTGCGCGAGACGGTGGCCAGCAAGAGGGCTGCGTCGTTGGCCTCGGTACCCGACGTGGTGAAGAACACCTTGGCGTCGGGGATGCCCGACAGCCCGGCGATGAGCTCGGCCAACTCGATCATGGACTCCGACAGGTACAGGGTCGAGGTGTGGAACGTCTTGGATGCCTGGGCCCGGACCGCCTCGGTGATCTCGGGGATGTCGTAGCCGAGGCTGGTGGTCAGGATGCCGCCGAAGAAGTCCAGGTACCGGGTGCCCTCGACGTCGAAGACGTGGCGGCCCTCGCCATGGTCGAACGAGATCGGCGGGTCGTAGTAAAGCGACAGCCAGTCGGGCAGGACGGCCCGGTGCCGTTCCAGGAGTTC
>Ga0209752_1000338_pt1 | contig 23149 bp, 13 predicted proteins | sample METZYME_3_250m_FD_187548 | JGI IMG/M metagenome (GOLD analysis project Ga0209752, IMG submission 187548) | Marine microbial communities from oxygen minimum zone in mesopelagic equatorial Pacific - METZYME_3_250m (SPAdes) (version 2) | ecosystem: Environmental > Aquatic > Marine > Oceanic...
GTGACCTTTGAGTACGACATCGAGACGAACTCGGACCTTGCCGCGAATCTGAAGGGTCATCTCCTTCTCACCACAGGCGATGTCGATAACAACGTCCACCATGCCGGAACCTTCCGCATGGCGGAAGCGCTCATCCGCGCTAATAAACGCTTTGACTTCTTCATTTTCCCTGGTGCCCGCCATGGCTATGGAAGCATGGGCAACTATTGGTTTTGGCTGCGAGCCGAGTATTTTGCTCAACATTTGCTTGGTGCTGAGCGCCCCGCAGCAGACGTCACGGAACTCAACAACGAGCAGCCGCAAGCGGGTGGCCGCGGAGTGACCCGTCGAACTGGAGGGAGTAGGGATAGTGGCCGACGATAGCGCCGATGGACGCGGAGAGTGCTAATTTATAGGGAGAAAGATGCCTTAGCTGATCGTTCGATAGGCTAATTAGCTGCAGGAAGTCAGTGAAGGTCCTCCTAGTAAGACATCCAGAAGTCCATGTAGAGAATGATGGCCATGTGAGTGGTATCCCGCTAGGCCTGCTCTACATTGCCTCCGCCCTTGAAAACGCCGGGCACGAGGTGCAGGTCTATGACGCCGTTGTGCAGGCGAATACCGATGGTTCCAAGGAGCAAGGGCCTGAGGGTATGTACCACTTAGGAGCTACCTGGGATGAAATCCACAGCGTCGTGGCATGCGCAAGCGCCGATGTTGTTGGAATAAGTAGCCAGTACACGAACCAGACCCCTAGCGCCATGAAGACAGCGGAGGTAGTAAGAGAGGCTAGTAAGGGCGCTACCGTTATTGTGGGGGGCGCGAGTGTTTCGATCATGCCTGCCGCATTCCTCGATGAATGCGAGGCTGTCGATTACGCGGTCATTGGAGAAGGTGAAGAGACACTGGTCGAGTTGCTCGCATGTCTCGGGTCGGACGGCGACAGAAGGTCCGTCAGCGGTATAGCTTATCGAGACGAAGCAAAGACCGTTATCACGGACAAGAGAATAGCCATCGAAGATCTCGACGCACTTCCACTTCCTGCCTATCACCTCGTGGACATGGAGCGATACTTCTCTTTCAATGCGGCAGGGAAGGACGGACGGAACACTTATGCCTACCCGGGTTCTGAGCGTTCCATTTCGATGATCACTAGCCGGGGCTGCCCGTTCAGTTGCACATTCTGCTCGATTCACCTCAGCATGGGGAAACAGTTCAGGGCACATTCGGTGTCGAATGTTCTGAGCCACCTCGAGCATGTGAAGAAGAACTATGGTGTGAACCACGTGCATTTTGAAGATGACAACCTTTCTTTCGACATGGGTAGGTTTGACAGTCTCCTTGATGGCATGTTGGCGAATGATTACAGCATTACCTGGGACACACCGAACGGTGTGAGAGCCGACTATCTTGACGAGGCGGTTCTGACGAAATGCAGAGACAGCGGATGCACGTATCTTCGACTTGGCGTCGAATCGGGGAATGAAGAGGTGGGCAGGCTAATCGTCCGGAAGGCGCTTGACCTGACGAAAGTCGTCGAGATTTCAAAGCTTTGTAGGAAGATCGGCATCGATCTCGAAGCGTTTTACATCATAGGATTTCCTGGCGAAACAGTTGCTCAAATGAAGGACACCATCGACTTCGCGGTGTCCATGGAACGGAAGTACGGTCTCTTGCCGTTTGACATGTTTACGGCAATACCACTTGTTGGTACTGAGCTTTATCGCATCAGCAAGGAGCGAGGATACTTAACAGAAGAGAAAATCGAGGAGAAGGTTCCAGGGGATTCCAACTTCATAGCTGGGTGGGTCGGAATGCAGAATCCGGGCAAGGTTAAGACCGAAGAGTTCTCATCCGAGACCATCACGGGGTTACGGAGAGGCTATGCAAGGAGGCACCTTGGTGCCCGCGTAATCTACTCAATCAAGTTCTTGTTGCGTCATCCTGGGTACTTTCTAGTCAGATTGGGTGACCGTGCTTTCCTGAGGCAACTGACAAAAGCTCTCAAGGAAAGAAGATTTCGCTCGGTGATCAACGACGTGTTCCTTTACCGCTATAAAAACTGCGTTCTCAGGAAGGTCGGCCATCGAGCATCGACTGATACACGTAGTCGCCCACCCTCCCGACTAGAAATTCAGCGGAGCTCCGGAGGAGCCACCATCGGAGAGGATACTGAGGTAGCTAGCTACAGTTAGCGAACGGGTTCAAAGTCGCCCAGGAGCTAATGGTGTCCGAGACGCGAACCTGAATTACTGCCACGCGAAGTGGTTGCGTGCCGTACCTGCTGCTCCCCCGACAAGCCGATCTATTGTGAGCGTTCCTTCTCGAGCAACATCCGCTTGAAGAAATTGTCAGCGGCGTTGAACGATAGAAGCCAGCGGTCGTACAGCAATGAATCATGTACATCGTCAGGGAATACGATCAGTTCGTAGTACACGCCTTTGGCGCGCAGCAACTGCACGAGGCCTACGGTTTGGCCGAACGCGACGTTACGGTCGTCATCGCCATGCAGCAACAGGACGGGCGAGCGCCAACCATCGATAGCACCGATGGCCGACGATTCGTAGCTGACATTTCCCTCTTCGATCGAATTGCCTCGCAAGTGTACGCCGGCCATGTCGAAACCAGCGGAAAAGATGTCTGAGTTCCGGGCCAGGCCTTGGGCCGTCAAGATGCCACCATACGATAGTCCCCACAGGCCGATACGCTCAGGGTCGACATCCGGCCGGTTACGAAGATACTCACCCGCGGCTAGCACGTCCTGGTACTCAGAATTGCCGCGGCCGCCGGTGTTAGGCGCGTTGCGGAACTCACGCCCGTAACCGATGCCGCTGCGATAGTTGACCGAGATCGTTATATAACCTTGCGAGGCAAAGTACTGATTGATCGCGTAGGCCATGTGATAGAAGTGCATGTAGTGATACCCGAGCAACATCTGCCGCCTTGGTCCGCCGTGTGTAAAGAGCATCGCAGGGCGACGCTCTCCGGATTGAATGTTGGTCGGAAGAAACAGCTGGTTGTGAAATTCGAGGCCGTCGGCCGCCGTCAATTTGATGTTTTCGGGTACAACGTGTTCCGTGCTCGGGAATTCTTCTGCCAACTCCGGGAAGATCACTTCGGGTGCGTTAGAACCGTTCTTCACGATCGCGACCGACAGAGGCCGATTGTACGCTGCAGTCAACGTGGCAACGGCGCCCGACGGTAGAGCCGCCGGATACGTTTCGATCTCGCTCCCCCGGGTGATCTGTACTGGTTCGCCCCCAGCTGTCGGTGTCCGCCAGATGTGACGTCGGTCGATATCGTCAACATTGGTGGTGTAGAACAAATGGTGACCGTCGGGCGAGACGCTCACAAACTCCGCGATGCCCTCTCCTGGGGTCAGGTCTATAGGTTCGGCGGCCGAAGCTCCTGATGGTGCTGAACTGCTATAGATATGACCGTAGATGCTCTCTGGTTCGACTGTGGATTGTGGTATTGGAACCGAGTAATGGTGACGCCAGTTGTCTGGTTCGGCCTGGAAAATGACGTTGCCACCGGCCCACTCGAAATCGCTCGGCTGGAAGCTGTTATCACCAGGCTGAGAGTGCCAGAATTCTCGACCCTCTCCGCTGGCGACGTCCGCAACCCAGAACGACAGCGTGTAGCCCCCTGGGAAGGCAGCACGATTCAGTCCGTCGGCCGGGTTGTCGTCACCGGCGCCACGGCCACCTCTACCACCGTTTACCTGCTGGCTGAACGTTGATCCAGGCCGGCGGATGAAGGCGATTTGGCTGCTGTCAGGCGAGAATGTTGGGTTGGAATCGAAGTCGACATTTGGGGACAGATAGCTGACCTGGCGGCGATCGACATCGTAAATGCCGATGAGACTATGATCGCCACGTTGAGAGACAAAGGCGATCTTGCTGCCGTCAGGTGACCACACTGGGCCGCTATTGTTGCCGAAAGCGGTGAACAACTGTGTTTTGGCATTGTTTCTGCGGCTGAGGGTCAGGTTTGGGTCGACAGGGGCTCGGTGAATTTGTCCATCGCCGACGAACAATACCCAGCGGCCGTTAGGTGAGAGCGTTGGGTTAGCGCCTTCGGCGATGCGCCAGGAGGGCCCTCCGCTGGTGCGTACTCCTGTGATGACCCGTTCTGCGCCGTCGGCGTTGCTCGTGGGGTTAGCGATCCAACCGTCGCGGTTTGGCGTGTGACCCCGTACGAAAACGATCGTCGACCCGTCGTCGGACAACGTCACATCCGTCATGTCGTTACCGTCGTCAGTTTCCACTGCGGTCAATTTGACCGGCTCGAAATTGGGACCGGCGGCAGTGTACACATTGCGCATGCCACGCTCATACGAAATCCAGGCAATGCGCTCAGCAGACTTCGAGGCGGTTACCTCGACCGGGTAGGCAGGGTCAAGAATTTGCTGAATCGTGTAGGGGCCCACACTCGACGCTTGCCACCCGGAGGCGGGGGTAGCAGTCGGGACAATCACAAGAATCGTGATGAGTATGCCCAGGATGGAAGTGGCTACGGTTCTTGCGGCTTTTAACATAACTGTCCCTCGTTTGATGACGGCCCGTGGCGTTTCCTATTGCCTATGCCACTGTGCACGGACGTGGGCAATCTATCTCCTGTATCCACAAAGGCACAACAGCTAGCGAAGAGTCATGGCGGTAGCTTGTTGTTTCTAGTCAATTCGGCAGAATCAGTGACAGCCGGTCGATCGCAAACATCGACTAGCCGTTAGCGACCTCTGGTTGTCCAGGTATCCTCAAGCACCTCAAGCAGTGCCGACTGATCCATGCCGTTGGCCAGCAGTGTTACCCGGTAGATACCGGAACCTACTTCTGGCCCCTGGTTGTTATTCTGGTTCTCAGGGTTAGCTCGAAGATTCCACTGCACACGATTGAGGCCAGCTGTTGTCGTACCCTCCAGGTCGCGTACAACATCGCCAGTAACTACATCAGTGATTTGGATTCCCACCGCACCTGATACGTCATCCCCCAGATAGTAATGAATTGAAGTACCGGTGGCTGTGTTTTCACCTGTCCAGTTCTTATCACCGGTTACCGAACGGCTACTTACAATACTGTCGTTCCAAAGAATGGCTGGCCGTGGATCAAAAAGGTGCACGTCCTGTGCCATAACATCTTCTGTAATTGTCTGCAGAGCCGTGATGTCATCGAGAATGTAGATGCTACGACCGTGCGTTGCGAGGATCAGATCGTTGTCCCGTGGATGCACCAACACGTCATCGATCCGCACCACAGGGAGGTTAGGCATGAACCGTTTCCAACTGTCGCCATCGTCGAGAGAGACGAAGAAGCCGAACTCTGTTCCTGCGTAGAGAAGTTCCGGGTTTCTAGGATCCTGCCGGATAGTGTTGACGTTTCCGTAGGGTGGAAGATTCGAGCTGATGTCAGTCCAGCTTTCCCCGTAGTCTCGGGTTACGTAGATGTACGGTCTGAGGTCGTTGCTCTTGTGACCGTCGATCGAAACGTAGGCAGTGGCGGCGTTGTGAGCTGAGGCGTCGACACGTGAGACATAGTATTCGGTTGTACCTCCGGGCAGATTTCGACTGACTTCCGTCCAAGTAGTTCCACCGTCGCGGCTTACTTGGATATTGCCATCATCTGTCCCGGCCCAGAGGTTTCCCGGGACCAGTGGAGATTCGGAAACTGAGACGATCGTGCTCCAACTGCCGACACCGTCGTTACGTGACGGTATGCACTCGACGCCACGGTTGTTTTGCCGGCAGCGTTCGACAGCGTTGTAAAAGCCCATGATCTGGATCTCGTCTCGGTCGATGTTCTTAGTCAAATCGGGGCTCATCATCCAGGTTTCACCGCGGTCTCGCGAAGTGAAGAAATGGTTTGAGCCTGCATGGATCGTTTGCGCATTGTGTGGCGAAATTATGAACGGAGTGTTCCAGTTCCAACGGATCTCGGTGTTTGGCTCCGGCGTCGGGACGATGTTGGATCGACCCCCGCCACCACGCCCGCCGCGGCCACCACGCCCGCCCGCGCCTCGTGGGCGGATGCTGGAAGTTTCTCCGTCGATGAGGTTGCCGCGTCGAATGTTGCCGTTTTGCGACTCCGAGTAGATGACGGTGAAGTCGGTTGGGTCGATGGCAGTGTAAAAACCATCACCGCCGCCGATCCGATACCAGTCTTGCGCTAGGATCGGACCCTGTCGCACTGAGCTCGGCCCGCACCAACTTCCATTATCCTGCAATCCGGTGCATACGTAGTAAGGCCGCCGCATGTCGACCGAGACATGATACGGCTGCCCTACGGCCCAAGTGCGCAGCGATTCCCAAGTTTCTCCTTGGTCCCAGGTGATATCGACCGAGCCGTCGTTGCCGATCATTATGTGGTCGTGGTCTGTGGGGTCGATCCAAATAGCATGCTGGTCCACGTGACCGTAGCCTTCTAGCGTTTCGAACGTTGTGGCGCCGTCGCGTGACTTGTGCACCCGCTGATCGACAACGTATACGAGGTCGGGATCCTGCGGGGACACGCGGATCTGGCTGAAATACATTGGCCGGCCGTTTTCATTGCTTCGAAATTCCCAGCTTCTGCCTTTGTTGGTTGATCTCCAGATACCGTTCCACTCAGGATCAGGGGGCGTCGCATCTTCCCGGGCAAGACGCTGCCACTCTGCGCTCTCAACTTCGTTGAGTTGATCTTCCTTGTCGGCAGCGACCTCAATCTGTGCGTACACGACGTCGGGATTCGCTGGAGTCATCGCCAATGCGATGCGGCCCATTGTTCCGTTTGGTAGGCCATTACCTTCGACACGGTTCCAGCTTTCACCGCCATCTTGGGAAGTCCAGATGCCGCTACCCGGCCCACCGCCGACAAAACAACAGGCTGTCCTGCGTCGTTGGTAAGTGGCCGCGAACAAGATGTCCGGGTTGGAAGGATCCATTAACAGGTCGGTAGCACCGGTATTTTCATCGATGTACAGGACCTTTCCCCAGGTTTCTCCGCCGTCAATAGTTTTGAACACCCCTCGCTCAGGATTAGGTCCGAACAGTTGTCCGTTTGCTGCGACCCAAACCACGTCCGGATTGCTCGGATGCACAACTACACGGGTAATTGACTGAGTTTCACGCAACCCAATGTGGACAAAAGTCTCGCCATTGTCCGTGCTCTTGTACATACCCTCTCCGAAAGACGAACTCTGGCGATTATTCGCCTCTCCGGTGCCGATGTACACGATGTCAGGATTCGATGGAGACAAGCCGATCGCACCAATCGAGTGGGTGCTGTAAGTGTCAAAGACCGGCCGGAAAGTCGTTCCATTGTTAGTTGTTTTCCATAAGCCCGCGGTAGCGAAACCAACGAAAAAGTTCTTCGAATTCTTCGGGTTGACCGCTATATCGTCGACGCGACCTCCCTGGCCGACAGGGCCGATCGAGCGCCAACGAAATCCCTGTAAAAGTGGGTCATCGCTGGCGTTGATCAGTTCACCTGTTTGCTGGGCCATACTGGGTGCGGTGGTTATGACGACAGACATGAGCGCAAGGATCAGGGAGGTGGAAACACGGAGGAGTAGTGGCAAACGCATGGTGGGTTCCTCAGGCAAAACCATTTTGGTTAAAGATGTGAAGACATCGGTGAGGTTACTGGCGCTCTAGCTGGGAACGCAACCGAAGCGCACGGGTAGCGCGGCGAAGACCGTGCCGCCAATAATCTAAGCGAGGCTAGTTTTCTTGATTTCCAAGGCTTGAGGCTTGGCCGCTTAGCCTTCAGACGTCGATATGTTTTTGAGGATTTCTTGAATATGCCGACCGAGCTCATCGGAGTTCTTGGCGTAATCATCAAGGTCGTCGACGCGGATGTCCTGCTGATAGACCGTCTCCCCAGCCAAATTGGTGAGCACCAACTGACCTCCGAAGCGGCGTGGCGGCTTAGACGACAAGTCCTTATCCAAGACCCATAGAAGGTATTGGGCGGCCCGGGGGTCTGGTACCAGAGCAGTGTAGGGATGCTCCGATAGAGCTCGGGCAATGTTTCGAATTGCTGTCGGAAGGGCAGCTCTTACGATTAGATCCGGCTGTGTTGAAGGAGCCGCGAGTATCGCAACACGAGGTGCATTGAGGCGCTCTCGGATCCCGTCTGGTGGTGGTGCCAACTCGGCGAGGGCATCGAACTCGAAGGTGGGCTCTAGTCCTGTTTGTGCGGCGCGGATCACATGCTCCCAGGCTAGATCGTATTGTTCCCCCAAGCTTGCCAGATCGCTGACCAACAAGTGGTATTCGCCGTTAGCCGGCTCGAGTTCGGTGGCCCGTATGGCGCTCGCTATAGCGGATTCGACCTCTTCCTCCCAGGAGAGAACCTGAGCACTCCAGGCGTGCGGATCCGGAAAGCTGGGGTTGGCGCGAATCGATCGCTCGAACGCGGCGAGCGATGCGGCGATGTCCAAGTCGAGTTGGCGGATACCTTCGGCAAGCTCAGCCTGTGCACGGACTTGGTCGAACGTCGCACGGTAGACGTAAGGGCGGTGGAGCGCGATCCTTCGTTGAGAGGGGACAGTGACTTCGATTTCGTGCCGGGTGTACTCGTTTTGGCCTGTTCCAGCGTCCCTGGGCAACAGTCGATAGCCCACTAGGTAGGACCCTCGTAATCGTTCCAGCAACTGCATGTAGGATTCGGGTCCGGAGCGAAATGTGTCGCCACCGGAGACACCAACGAGCTTCTGGAATTCGATGAGTTTTCGGTTACGGTCACCGAAACTTCCACCGCGGCTCATGCGCTCGGAGTTGAGGTTTCTGTCGGGGTTCCCCATGCCTCCCGTGGGTTGTCGACGGCTTGCTAGAGCTGAGCCTCTTCCAGGCTGAACGAGCTCGATTTGGAAAACCGGCACCCCGGCGGCCAGGGTCACCAACTCGACCTGAGCCACGCTGTGGCCGCTCGTGGTATCGACGCCGTCGGTAACGGCTACAATCGCGGTGCGCCGCTGCGTTGCTGGGTCGGCTGAGGCACCTGGTGGTGGCGCGGGACACTCACTTCCGCCGCGCCCTGCCTGAGTGGTGGGCCCCGAGGCCATTCCCAAGCCAACGTCAGCGGCAAATGGAGCGAGTCGTTGGACCCCTTCGACCAAGGCGTCGTACAGGGAAGTCGCGCCACCGATGAACGATTCTTCAATTGCGGCCGTGAGATTGGCGTCGCCGGGTCGGCCCCAGACCGACGCACTCACGTTGCGGTTGAAGCGCAGCAGTAAAACACAGTCTTGTTTCGCCGAAAGCGCCTGCACAAAATCGATTGTTCTTTGCCGCCAACCGCCACCTGACATGCTCCCAGAGAGGTCGAGAAGGAGAGCCACATCGAGGGGAGTGTTCTCCGCTGACTCGATAAACGCGATTTCGTGCTCGATCCCGTCTTCTTTGACAATAAAATCGGTCGCGGCCAGGCCTTCCACAGGCTTGCCCGAGGAGTCGGTAACGCGGACGCTTATTGTCTCGATCGCAACGTCGACGCCGAAGGCAACTTGTTGGGACCCCGCCCCCGTATTCGATAAGTGGGCCCCTTTAGCGACAGAACTTACCGGTAATAGAGCGCAGACGACGGCGCAGAACGTGATATTGACGGTAAGTTTGGGGAGGAACGATGGCATCTTAAATTTCCGCTTTTTTCATTGTTACCGCAATTACACCGGTTTGCCCAGGTTCCCTTCGGCAATCAGCGTTTGGCGTCGGAGATTTCCTTCAGGATCTCACGAACGTGTTTGGCGATCTCTTTGAGATCGTCAGCGTCTTTGTTAGGTGCGTCAACGTTATCAAGCGTCAGGCCTTTTTCGTAGATCTCCTTGCCATTCGAGTCAAAGAGCCGAATTCGCCCACGGAACCTCCGCGGCGCGTCTTGATCAATATCGCGGTCAGCAACTTCTGCGACAAAGGCGGCGTCTGAGGGGTCAGCAACCAAGCCGAGAAAAGGCGCCTCGGCGATCGCCTGACGGATTGTGCGGATGGCCTTCGGAAGGGCGGCGCGGGCGAACAGGTTGTTTTCTTCCGAATCTCCCGGGACCACTGCTATCCGCGGGGCTTCGAACTGCTGTAGAAAGTCATCTGGGAACGGCATGTCAGCGGCAATTTCCCCGAACACTTCAAATACATCCCCACCTGTCTGGGCGATGCGCATAGTGTGGTAAAAGGCGATTTCAAACTCACCCGCTTTACGGTGCAGGCGTATTGCTAGACGACGGATCGCGATATCGGTTGGAGACAGCGCCGTCGCCCGGGTGACATCACTGAGTGCCTCGTCGGTGCGACCGAGATGGTCGTAAACAAGGGCCCGATAAGCGACGGCAGCGCCGAGGTCTGGATTCGCCGTGATTGCGTTCTCTACCGCGAAGAGGGTGCCATCGATATCCCCAGTCTGAAATTGCTGCCGGGCTATCTCTAGTTCATTCTTGGCACGGACGAAGTCGACCGTTGGCCGATACACTATTTCAGGGTAGGCGAGGTCTCCGTCACGATCCCTAAGCTGTACCTCGACTTCGTGCCGAGTCAGCTCAGAGAGCGTCCCTCGACTGGCCTTTGGCACGTAATAGCCTACGACGTAGTAGCCGCGGAGGCGTTCGAGCAGCTGCTGATAGGCATCGGCACTGGCCAGGAGACTGGCTCCACCCGTAGCGGTCACAGTGCGTGAGAAGTCCGTCGAGCTACTGGCGCTCCTTGAACGGCCCCGGCCCATCCCCCTGCGGCCACCGGTGCTTCCCGCCACTTGAACGTGAAATAGTGGAATCCCAGCCGTAAGGGCGGAAAGTTCGACGTTACTGATACGGGCCTTGCTCGCACTGTCCTCGCCGTCTGTTACCACGATCAACGCGCGACGGCGGCGCTTAGTGGGGTCCGCAACGTTGATGGTCTTGAACGGTACCGGGCACTCTCCGGTTCGTACTGGTGCGGCCAAGGAACTTTCTATTTCCAGTGTCTCGGTGAACGGTATTCCGTCAGTGCTAAAGAGCGCCGCTAGCTCGACACCGGATGCAAGCGCGAGTTCGTTGGTCGCTGCTACTACGGCGTCGTAAAGGGCGGTACCGCCTCCGGTCCTAGTTTGGTTGATCGTGTCTACCATTGACGAGTCGTTTGGTCGTCCCCAGATCGATCCGCCGACTCCCGAGCTGAAACCCATAAGGAACACGCAGTCCTGACGCGGGTTCAACGATAACAGGAACCCCGTTGCGCGTTGGCGCCATGGGGTTCTTGCCATGCTTCCGGACAGATCGAGCACAAGAGCAATGTCGAGCGGAGCTCCAGACGGTGTCAGCGTGAGCCCGACTTCTCGCTCCTGGCCTTCTTCCCGCACGATAAAGTCCGCTGCTGTAAGCCCAGTGACTGGCACGCCGTTCCCATCCAGGACGCCCACGCTGATGGTTGCTAACGTCACATCGACGCCAAACACGGGCTGCTGGGTAGCCTGGCTGTCTTGTTGTTCTGACACCCTTGAAATGGGTGGATTGCCTGGAACAACGACGGAAAGAAATCCCGCTAATAGCGCTAAATAGCAAGACGGAACTTGAGGTATTTGAAACACGTCGATTATCACTGTCAATGAAATATGCCCCATCTAATCGCAAACTCTGGTTGTTTTGCCAGTCGTTTGCCGTCGAAATGGGTTGTAGTTGCGGTCATTTGTGGGCGGCGACTCTGAACACCGTTTGGTACAATCTTGAAAATACGCGCTGCTTAGCCGTACATTCTTGGCTCGCCTCTACAGGCTGGAGCCCTGGGCTGCACGGCGAGAATTAGGGAGAGTAAGTGCACGCCGACGAACAGATTGACGTTCAGGAGACGGAGACCGAGGCGGACACCGACCTCGAGCTTAGAGCGCCCGCGGCTGACGGAGCTAAGGGCGCGAACCAAACCATCAAGATCGAAGATCTGACCGATGCGGAGCTACGTTCCGCGTACCGCATTGCGGTGCGTTCACGCGTCATGGAGGAGTACTTCGTTCGCCTGGTAAACCGCGGGGAGGTCAAATTTTCCATCTGGGGCCCGGGTGAGGAAATCCACGGTGCCGCAACCGCATTGGCGCTCTCAAAGGTAGTCAAGCTTGGTGAGTTCGGCATGATCTTGCACTACCGCAGTGCCTGTTTGGCAACGATGTGGGCTGAGTTGCACGGACACAAAGACATGACGCTCGATTTAACCCGGCAGCAGTTTTCGCGCTCCACGGACCCGATGACTGGAGGCCGCATGATGGTCAACCATATCGTCATGTTGGACCTGGGCTTGCTCCCCGTGCAAAGCCCGACGGGCATGCAGCTCGGTAAGGCTGCTGGCTATGCCAAGGGCTTCCAGCTTAAGGGCATCGATAATGGTGTGTCATTGGCTGTCATCGGCGATGGAACAACTGCCACGAGTGACCTGCATGAAGCTATGAACGCGGCAAGCGTCTGGGAATTGCCGCTCATGATCTTGGTCACGAACAACAACTTTGCCATTAGCACCCAGCCGCACGAAGGACACGGTATCAAGAGTTTGAAGACTTACGCCGAAGCTTTTGAGTGTGAATATCGTGAGTGTGATGGCCGTGATTTTGGCGACGTCTACCGCACAACTTTGGACGCAGCGACCTATGTCCGCGATCAACAAAAGCCCCTGCTCATGTTGGCAGATGACCTGCCGCGCTTGAACGCACACAGCTCGGCCGCTGATCCGAGCTTCGACCTGACGCAGGATGATCCGCTTTTGTCATTCGGCCAGTCTCTAGTTGACAACGGGGTTCTCGGCGAGGATGACATCGTTCGCCGTATTGAGGGGGAAGGTCGAGATTACTTTGCGCACCACGAACCCGGAACGATCATGGCCGAGCAGATCGACGAAATGAAGGTGATCCTCGAACAGGTTCGAGGCGAGCCAGATCCCGGTCCCGAGTCAATCTGGGAACATATCTATCCGCCATTCCCTGACGTCGAGGAAAAGTCAGCCGAAGGCCAGACGTCGATTAGCTATGCGGGAGCTGTCCGCGCTGCCACGTCGAACATCATTGAAAACTATGGTGGCGTGCTATGGGGGCAAGACGTCGCGCGTCTCGGGGGCGTGATGACGGCAACGGCCGGTTTAGGGGCACGTCATCCGGGGCGTGTCATCGATACGCCACTTAATGAACCATTGATCGTTGGCACTGCCGTTGGGGCAGGTTTGCACGATGGCATCGTTGCGATGCCCGAGGTTCAGTTCGCCGACTACTCACTCAACACCTTTCACTGGATGGTGTATCTGGGCAACATGTATTGGGGCTCGAATGGCAATGCGAAGTCATCAGTGATCGTGCGTATGCCGGTCGATCCATTTGGCGGCGGCTCGGTATACCACTCTATGAGCGTCGATGGTTACTTCTCTCCGATTCCTGGTCTCGTTCTGCTGATGCCGTCGACTAGCTATGACGTTTACGGCTTGCTCATGACTGCCGCCGATTATGGTGGTTCCGTTATTTGCCTCGAGCCCAAGTTTGCTTACCGCCAGTTGCTCGGCCCCGCTTTCCCGGGGGAGCCTACAAATCCCGAGGAGATCAAGGTCCTCAAGAAGTCAATCATGCGCGGCGAGATCCCCAACATTGATTCTTCGGTGCGGGTGCCGTTTAGCAAAGCGGCAACACGCCGTTCGGGTAACGACGTAACGATAGTGGCTTGGGGCAGGGCGGTGTGGACGTCGATGACAGCAGCTGCAAACCTCTCTAAAGAAGGCATCGAAGCTGAGGTGATTGACCTTCGTACACTGGTTCCTCCGGACCTGGACACCGTCTACGCAAGTGTCGCGCGTACTAAATGCCTAGTGATTGCCGCCGAAGACCGGTCGTTCGCTGGCTTTGCGCGCACTATCCAAGGCCATGTAGTGGAGAAATTCCAAGGTATCCCAACTCGAGCCGTCGGCCAGAAGAACGTTCCCGGTATTTCGTCGCAACTTTCCGTCGAAGAGGCCACGATTCTCAACGAACATACGGTTGAGACGGCAGTCGTAGAGGTGTGGCAGCGAGTAGCCCGATAAGACTAATGCGGTGCTGCCGGAGCTTTCGCACACCAGCGGCGAGCGTTTACTAGCTAAGAAGCGATACGCAACGGCGCTCGTTTAGCGCCCCAGGTTCCCGGCAGGGCTTCAAAAACACCAGGGCAAACTGTTCCACAGTCGGTGCAGGCTCCGGCTTCGTCGAGTTCCCACGAGGTCAGTTCGTACCAGTCACGCCCGATAAGACGGCCTCCGCACTCGTGGCAATAAGTGCTGCCGCCAGTCTCATCGTGGACATTTCCCGTGTAAGCGTATCGAACGCCATTATTGCGGGCGATCTCCCTTGCCCGGGTCAATGTCAACGGTGACGTCGGAGAGGTGTCCATCATCTTGTAGTCCGGGTGAAACGCTGTGAAGTGCATCGGCACATCAGCCCCCAATTCTTTGACAACCCACGAAGTCATCTCGTTGAGTTCGGCATCAGAATCATTGAGGCCTGGGATCAGCAGATTGGTGATCTCGAACCAGACATCAGTTTGGTGTTTCAGGTACACGAGCGTTTCGAGCACCGTGGCAAGATCGGAGAGAGTCACTTTATTGTAGAACTCGTCGGTGAACGCCTTCAGATCAATGTTGGCGGCGTCCATGTGACGGTAAAACTCGACTCTTGGGTCTGGGCATACGTAGCCGGCAGTAACGGCGACGGCTTTGATGCCGACTTCACGACAAGCTTGAGCCACATCGACTGCGTACTCATGGAAAATCACGGGGTCGTTGTAAGTGAACGCCACGCTGCGGCACCTTGCCTTCTTAGCTGCCTGGGCGATGGCTTCTGGTGAGGCCTGGTCGGCCAGCGTGTCGAATTCACGTGACTTGCTGATGTCCCAGTTCTGGCAGAATTTGCAGGCGAGGTTACAACCAGCGGTGCCGAACGATAGCGTCGGGGTTCCGGGCAGGAAGTGGTTGAGCGGTTTCTTCTCGATTGGGTCGACACAAAATCCGCTTGATCGACCATACGTCGTCAATACGATCGCACCGTCCTCGTTGGCGCGCACGAAACAGTGGCCTCGTTGTCCGTTGCGGAGGCGGCAATAACGTGGGCACAAGTCACACTGCAGTCGGTTGTCGTCGAGCTTGTGCCAAAATTGGCCGGGATATGAATCGAGGGCCACGTTGGCTCCCATGCCATGCGTCCCGGTGCGGGACACTCGTGTGGCCAGTATAGAGTAGTCCGTATGATCACTGATCCTTTCGCCGTACTCGTCGTTTTGACGGCGGTCGTCTACGTGTCGATTCAGCTTTCCCGAAACATCAAGGTCTTCCGTGCCCTAGGCTCTGTTCTGGTCGCGATTTTGCTGGCGATGGCGTTGTCGAACGCTGGTCTGTTGCCCGATAAGTCACCGATCTATGAATTCCTCGCTAGCACCGGGGTGAGTGTCGCCATTGTGCTGATTTTGCTTACGGTTGATCTGCGATCGGTGTTTAGCGCCGGGCCCCAAATGCTGGTTGCGTTTTTCATCGGTGCCGTTGGCACGGTCTTGGGGGCGTCTTCGGCAGCGTTGCTGCTGAGTGACTCCGTAGGCCCGGAGACTTACAAAATAGCGGGACAGTATACGGGGACGTACATGGGTGGCGGTGTGAACTTCGCTGCCCTTGGTGAGTACTTTGAGACTAGCAGCGATATGTTCAGTGCTGCGGTTGCCGCTGATGTTGCGATCACAGCCATTTGGCTCATTGCCTGTCTCTCAATCCCCTTACTATTGCCTCGCGCGGAGCATGATCTCGGCGCAGTAGAGCCCGAAAGTAACGAACTTACTTCAAACATAACTGCAGAACTGTCCCATTCAAATTTAGCGCTTGAAACAAATCTTGAAGAAGTAGGCGAGGAGGTCGGCGCAACGGGGATTTCTCCGGACCTAAAGAAGAGCCTGCACAGCACTATCAACGCTGTTTCACTTGTCGAGGCTGCAACGCTGGTCATGCTCGCGGTCGGGTTGGTTTGGTTCGCTGACTGGCTGGCTGGTGTTGTTGGCGTGCCCGAGGTTCTAGTGCTGACAACGTTGGTGTTGCTTGTTGCTCAGATTCCTGCAGTCAAAGAGTTATCGGGCAGTGCCATGTGGGGCAACTACCTGCTGCATCTGTTTCTTGCTGCCAACGGTGCGCAGTCAGTGATTGCTAACATATTTGTGATCGGCCCGGCTGTTTTCTATTTCGCGTTGGCAACCGTCGCGGTCCACGGAATCATTATCTTCGGGATCGGTCGCTTAGCCGGTATCGACGCACCCACATTAGCGGTTGCCTCGCAGGCGAACATCGGTGGGCCTGCCTCGGCAATGGCCCTGGCTGGCACACGTGGGTACTCGCACCTTTTATTGCCGGGAATTGCAGTTGGTCTCCTTGGGTACGCAATCGGGAATTACACGGGGGCGGCGCTTGGCACCGTGATTCAGTTCTACATTGGTGGCTAGCGATGGCTACTTGACATTCAATCAGCCTGATGTTCAGGCTAGCCTTTGTGATCTTTGCGCTCCTACCTGGTACTTGTCAGAATCATAGAATCAGCTAGTTCTGGCAGGAGTATTTCGATGCGCAATAGCCGTGAGATCAAGCTTAAACTGCTGTCAGTTACTAGGCTCGGATCTGTGGCGGCGTCCGTGAAGGTACCAACCAGTGGTGTCTGAGGTGCACGAAGGTCGTTTCCTCGCTCTCGTGTTGCTAATGGCATCGGTGGTTGGCTGTAGCGGGTTTGGTGCCGGCGGATACTCGGAAGTGCGGATCGAAAACGTCACACTCAAGATGCCGCTGACGGATGCTCAACCGGCGAGCGTTATCTTTGATATTGCCTGGGAAAATTCATTCCGGGACGATCTGAACTGGGATGCGGTGTGGTTGTTTGTAAAATTTCGTGAACCCGGGCAATCGTGGCGCCATGCTGGCATCTCACCAGTTCCCTCGGCGCATCGCATCGGTGAAAATAATGGTGTGTTGGCGACGCTTGCTCCATCTGAAGATGGCCGTGGCATATTCCTACACCGTGCTGACGACGGTTTCAGCTCCATCGACTGGGATCAGGTGTCCCTATCCTGGCCGCTTATGGGTGATGGCGTTGCCAGGAGTACCCCTGTAGAGATCGAGGTTATCGCGTTACAGATGGTTAACATCCCGGAAGGGCCGTTCATGGTCGGTGACGGCACTACCGTAGCGGCGTTGCTCGCTGCCCAGTTCGAGCGTGGGTTGTCGCAACAGCCGTTCGAAATCAACAGTGAAGCTGCGATAACACTCGGGGGCGGTGGGGAAAATAGCCTCGGAAACCACAACCGGCGCGTTTCAAGCGCCACCGCACAGCAGTTCTGGGACGATTTTTCCAACGAAAAGAAGCAGACGCTTCCAGCTGAGTTTCCCAAAGGCTTCAGGTCGTTCTATGTGATGAAAAGCGAGCTTACCCAGGGCGAATATGCCCGCTTTCTCAACCTGATTGACACTTCCCAGCAGGGCACGCGTAACCCCTTCCCAAATGTGTCAGTGGGAGAGGAGCATCGTTACGCGATCTCATCCGACGCACCTTTTCGTGTGGTGCCCTACAATCGCGCCGCCAACTGGTTGTCATGGATGGACGTTGCGGCGTTTGCAGACTGGAGCGGGTTGCGTCCCATGAGCGAACTGGAGTTTGAGAAGGCGGCCCGGGGTGATCGTTACCCTGGCCCCGGAGAATTTGCCTGGGGCCCGGAGGCACCACCAGCTGGCAAGTATGTCTTGCAAGATAACGACACACCTGAGGAACTTATTAGCAACCAGGGCCCAGGTGCCAACGTTGCGTTTGACGGAACGATCGGACTGGTGAGTAGTGTATCGGGCCCGCTCCGAGTTGGTGCCTTCGTGCCGTTGGCGGCATCACGCTTGGGTTTCGGTGGTTCGTATTATCGGGTTACTGAGATGAGTGGCAATGTGGCCGAGATGGTCGTGACCGTTGGCCGTTCGGTCGGCCGTCGCTACCAGGGTCGCCACGGTGATGGCGAGTTGTCGCCTGCGGGCAATGCGGCTGGTGAGGAAGTCGAGTGGTGGCCAGGCGCGCGCCGCGCCGCGCGCGGCGGGTACGAGGTACTTAACGCCGATGGCATCGGAACTCGAGGCGGTGATTGGACCTTTGGTATTCGTCGACTTCAGGTGTCAGACCGCGAGGATATCAACAAGCCCGCTGACCATCGCGGCATGCGGTGGGGAGGTCGTCTGGTGCGCAGCGTTGACCGTTAAGCGATTAGAAGGGAATCAAGAGAACTTTCTATGGCGGCGTCCTATTGGTTCCGTTCTCTTGAGGATCTCATCGTGCCCGGGGAAGCGCTGAGGTCGACCCCGTCTAGATTAGTCGGTGTTTCGATGCCCATGATGCTGGCCAGCGTTGGTCCCATGTCGGCGGTGTGGACGCGGTCGCTGATCTGCTGTGACCCGAAGCCCGGAGCGATAACAATGAACGGAACCCAGGTGTCGTACTTGTATGGCGTGCCGTGTGACGAGCCGCGCCCCATGGAATCGAGGTAGTAGGGTGCGTACTGCAAGCTGAAGTCAGGGCTCCGCTCCGAGTGGTAGCTGTTGAAGAACAGCTGCCGGAAATACGCCTCGCCCTCGGCAGGTTGCTCGGCTGCTGACGTTGGTTCGGTTGCCAGCAACTCGCCACGAGTCCACACGTGCTCGACGGAATCGCAAATTGCGAGCAGGGCGGCGATCTCTCCCTCGATCTTGGACCGTCCGATCCCCGCCGCCTCAATCATCTCGTCGTTTAGATATCGACCGACTTTCAACCAATCGGTGTCGCCGTACCGTTCATTGAGGACCCTCCCGGCAGTCTGGAAACAGGCGATGTCGTCCATATCCGCTTGTTCGCCCCAGTTGCCAACCGATTCACGATAGGCAGGTATCGGGACGACGCCATGGTCAGAGCTTAGCGAGATGACAACATTGTCCAGTCCGATGAGTTGATCGACGAACTTCAACAAATCGGCCAAGGTCTGATCGAGTCGAAGAATCGTATCGAGCACTTCCCGGCTATGCGGACCGAAATCGTGACCCACGCTATCGACCGCCGAGAAAGCAAGGCCAAGAAAGTCAGGGTGCTCGTCAGTACCGAGTTCCTCTTCAACGATGATCGTTTTTGCCAGTTCCGCCAGGTACATATCGCTGAAAGGCGACGATTTCAAGGCGTCGTAGAAATCGCTATTGGGTAGCAAAGACTTTGAGCCGAAGGCGTACGGAAAGGAACGCTGGTAGATGCCCTCATCTAGTGTGACGATACTCAGTTCCTTGAGCACATCGTCTTCAACCGGTAGCGGCTCCCACAACTTGCCGAAGAACTGATCGAGCCACTTTCGGTCGTTGAATACATCGAGCCAGTCCGGTTCTGAGTAGTAGCTGCTAGTTTCCCAGTTGCCGTCGCTATCCCAAAAAGCGCCGTCGGCCTGGTGTCCGCCCGTCAGTATGGCGCTGCGGTCCTTACCACTGGCTGCGAAGACCTTTGAGTGCGGATCCATGTCTTTGAGCCAATCACCGATCGTGGTGACTAAGAGATTGCTCGGCGAACGATGGTGCTGTTCGTCTTCGACGGAATAGATCTCTTCACCGGTTTCGCGGTCGTACCACCCGTTGCCGATTATCCCCGAGCGTCGCGGATAAGATCCCGTCGCCAGCGTTGCGTGCCCCGCGCCGGTGACTGTGTTGGCATGGTTTTGGTGTGCGTTTGTGAAGACCACGCCGTTGTCGAGCAAATACCCGAACCCCCCCGACAACACCTGCCGCATGCGCACCAGATATTCCTGACTGAACTGGTCGATGACCAGAAACAGCATCAAGCGGGGCGTATCTTCTGCGAAAGGTGGGGGAGTGACTAGCGGCGGCCCGCAATTTGCCAGCATCGTCGCCGAAGCGATGATCGCGGTGGCTACGAGTTTGCGAGGTCGGCAGGTTGACATCAGTATCGAGATACGTCGCCTTCTTGTTGTGATAGCTCACCTTCGAATAGCAACCAGGTATCAGGATCGAGGGTGACTGTGCTCGGCGCAGAATCGACAGAGAGAGAAAACGTTTCCAAGGCGCTACGCATCTGTAGTGTTTCAACTCGTGTTACTTCTTCACTGATGGAGATTTCGATATCGAGCGGGAACATAAAGATGGTTTCGCTGGATTGGGTTTGCTCAATGGTGATGTTGAGCTGTCCAGCGTTGGCGTCATAGCGCCATGTGCCCTCCAGTATCGGGTGACCCGGCACGTACGCCCATTGTTGAAAGAATTGTTCGAGATTCTGCTTGGAAGTCTTTTCCATAACGCGTTGCAGGTCTTCGGTCAATGCATTGGTATCGCGGTACTCACGGTAGTATTCGCGGATGCCAGCCCAGAAAGCCTCATCCCCGATTTGGCGGCGCAACATATGTAATAGCCAGGCACCCTTCTGATAAGCGTTACGGTTGAGCATCCGGTTTGGGTCGGTAAGTTGTTCCGCGATTAGCGCCAGCTCTGAGTTTTGTGCGTAAAAAGCAATGACCGTATTCCGGGCTCCTCGCATGCCGTTCTCGATGGCATCGTGCCCCTGGGTGAATTCGTTGTAGAGCTGAGTGAAATAGGTAGCGAATCCCTCGCTGAGCCAGATGTGATGCCAGTCTTTTTCGGTAACTGAGTTGCCGAACCATTGGTGCGCGACCTCGTGAGCGATGAGTCCCTCGCTGGTTCGATTGCCACTCACCGATCGCTCGCTATAGAAAATATTGCTGGCGTTCTCCATGCCACCGTAGCGTGTCTTTGATTGGACATTGGCGAGCTTCTCGTACGGGAACGGACCGATATGGCCGTCGAAAAAACGCAGCACCTTCTCGGCGATCGCGTAGTCGTAGAAGCCTTCATCGCGGTTCTGCGGGTAAACCCAAGACTGCAACGGCACAGATGACACAGTGCCGACATACTGCACAGCAAACCGCGCTGCGCCGATGACCATCACTTTGGGAGGTATCGGGATCGACGAACCCCAGTGCGTTCGGTGGTATCCGTTGCTCAGGCTCGTTTGCTCTATAAGGCGCCCGGTGCCGATAACCTGGTAGTGGTTGGGAGCGACGACAATCCACTCGACCGTAGCCTTGTCTGAAACATGGTCGACTGTTGGCAGCCAGTGCCGGGCGCGGTTGGGCCAATTGTCGCCAAAGAAAGTACGATCGCCGAACATGTTTTCGGCAATGATCATGCCGTCGGCCGGTATACCTTGATAGGTGATGGTGAAGATGCGGCGCTCCGCTGCCGACGAGGGAGAGGACATCGAGACCGTGATTCGGTCGTCGATGTGTGAAAAGTGGACGGGTTCACCGTTATGGCTCACATCGGCGATCTCCATCCCCGTTTCTTCTCCTGGGTCTCGACCGATTAGATCGAGTGAGAATTCGCTGATTCCATCAGTCACAAAGCGAACGGTAATGTCAGTTTTACCAGCGATCGAGTTGGTGTCGTCACGCAGTTCCAGGTGAAATCGGTAGTGCATTACGTCCACATTCCAATTTCGCTGGTAGTCATCCGTGGCGCTGACAGGTGTGTGCAAGAAGCTGACCGCAAACAGCATAAGCAATGAATTTTTCATCTTCACGGAAGACTCCTGAACGTCTCGATATTAGCCTGTCAATCAACCCCGGTAATACTATCCTTCAACTCACAGACTCAGAAAGTTGTCATTGCCCAAAAGCTTGGCTCAGAACAACCTTGTTACAGCTTCGTGACTCCTCCATTGCGCAAGCTGTGCATCGCCTTGATGCATGGAGGTGTCAAATAAAGGTTGCCTGCAACTCGTCCAAGTACCATCGCAAGCATTGCAGCAATCGCGCCCATCAAGTGGTACCCGAATATAGTGACTGACAGAATCACTGCGGTCGCTGCGATTTCTAGTACGGTCGCTCCAGTCAATGGCCGTGTTAGTCGTGAATGCACCAGAATGGCTCGCTGAAAAGACATCAGTACACTAAGTGCCGGCAAAATTGCCGCGATACGCGCCGGTGCAAGTGCCAATTCAGCAAGCTTCGGGGGTAATCCGGAGACGGTTTGGAACCAGGCATTAGCTAACGGCGTGAAGACGATGAGACTGAGTATCGCCGACGTGGAAACGCCTATGATGATGGCAAAGTTGGCAATCCGGTCGTAGTTTTCGGCACGATCGCCCATCAAAGCGATCGTCACCTCTTGATACGACAACCCCACCGCGCGGAACATGAACACTAGCCCGTGAACCACGGGGAGGACGGCGAGCGATTCCAGCGCGAGGCGGCTGCGAACGACGAAGAACGTCAGCATGGGGTGTAGCGTCATTGCCAAGATCGACATCGTTGCTAGTGGGAAATAAAAGGTGGTGATCCTGGCCAGCGTCAGCTCTTGTGATTGGTTGGTTTCGTGGTGGCCACCAAGCAGTTCGGCGACGATCCCGGCTGCCATCAGGCGGCTAGCGATGGCCTCTGCCACGACACCTGTGGAGAGGGCTAAAGCTCCCACCTGCGCCCCGGAAAAATTGAGGGAGTTCGCCCCAATCCAAGCTGATAAAGCCATGAAGGTCATCCGTACTACCGTTCCGTAAGCGACCCGACGGGTCATGTTGTGTCGTACGAGCGTTCCTTGCAGGAACCGTCGGTAACCGATTGCCGCCGGCCATGGCAGCAACAACATCATTGCACCGTAGGTCAGCTGGGCGACATCGTTTGGTAGGTTCAGCAATGTCCCCGTGAGGAAACGAAACACGGGGGGTATCAAGACCAACACCATCACAGCGGTCAACAGAATGTTTAGGGTGTAAGTAAAACGCCTTAGGGCCACATAGCTAGTTTTATTGCGAACCAGCGCCGTCGCAGCGCTCAACAGCATGATCACCGGGGATTCGATGATTAGGGCGAAGGCAACCGAAACACCCCACGCTGCTAGATTCTCGGTGGGTCCGGGGAGTCGTGCGATGATGGCACCGAGAAATGGCGCCTCGACGGCCATCATTAGCCAGGTCCCAGCGAGTGGCGCCCAGAATTTTAAAATTCGCCCGTAGGTCAAGGGCCCTTGGTCAATTTGTTTGGCCATCAATCATTGGATACACGGCGGGTGTTGTCGGAGTGCTGTTCCCGGCTAGAGGTATTGGTCAGGAAATGTGGTCGAGCACCGCCTGGAACTCGGCCCAATCGAAGGCGCGGAGCGTCTCGATTCTTACGTTGCCGTTGGTTCCTAGCGACA
>Ga0209752_1000341_pt1 | contig 23123 bp, 18 predicted proteins | sample METZYME_3_250m_FD_187548 | JGI IMG/M metagenome (GOLD analysis project Ga0209752, IMG submission 187548) | Marine microbial communities from oxygen minimum zone in mesopelagic equatorial Pacific - METZYME_3_250m (SPAdes) (version 2) | ecosystem: Environmental > Aquatic > Marine > Oceanic...
ACCACAAGTCCAACCGTATTTTCAAATCTCTGTGGTGAATGGGGTACATTTTTTGGTAAAAGAAATATTTCTCCTTCTTTAATGGGGAGATCAATACGTTTTCCATTATCCATTATCTTTAACAACATATCCCCTTCTAGCTGATAGAAAAATTCTTCGACAGGATCCACATGATAATCCTTTCTTGAATTGGGGCCTCCCACAACCATAATCATAAAATCACCATCTTTATATACCACCTTGTTCCCCACAGGAGGTTTAAATAGATGACGGTTTTGTTCGATCCAGTTTTTGAAATTCAGTGGTGGAATGATTTTCATTAAGAATCTTGGTTAATAGTTGCAATGCATTTCAGTTCAATAGCAATGGGTGTAGGCAGGGATGTAACTTCTACTGTGGTCCTACAGGGCTGATTATCTAAAAAGTAATCTCCATATATTCGATTATATGTATCAAAGTCCCGCTGCATGTTTGTCAAAAAAACTGTGATATCTATCAGATTATCCCAATTGCTTCCTGCTTCTTCTAATATTATACGAACATTTTCAAAAACAGAATGGCATTGAGCTTCAATGTCATGACCTACGGCATTACCCTGTCCATCCATCATCACACCAGGAATAACATTTGTTCCTGGTTTTCTTGGTCCTACACCAGATAAAAATAAGAGATTATCCACTTTTCTAGCATGTGGGTAATTGCCAACGGGTTCTGGGGCTTTTTTCGTTTGGATATTTTCAGTCATAAATTGGAATGCCTAATATTTTTAAGTTCACTCCATGTCTCTTCTGTAGAAACAAGTCGCTCTACGATACTATCTTTTATAATAGAAGTTTCAAAAATTTCTTCTACATCATCAACACTAACGCGCGTGTACCAAATATTATTGGGATAAATTACAATAACAGCACCCATTTCACAGGCATCCAAACAACCGCTTTTATTCGCTCGTATCTTCCCTTTTAATCCATGCTGGTTAATAAGCTGTACAAATTTCATGCGTATATCCATTCCCCCGCAACGAGAACAATCCCCCTTAGGATTGGTTTCATCCCGCTCATTAACACAAATAAAAATATGCTTTTTATACTTTGGTATCATATTGGTGTACATATGTTTTTTGGTTCTGTAAAAAATCTAAGTGCATCATCACCACCTTCTCGCCCCAGACCAGATTTTTTCATTCCACCAAACGGTGTCCGTAGGTCTCGCACAAGCCAACAGTTTACCCAGATGACGCCAGCATCAATCTCTTTTGCAACACGTTGGGCCTTGACCTTATCTTCAGTCCAGATGGTTGCAGATAAGCCGTATTTTATATTATTAGAAATTCGAATTACATCTTCTTCTGTATCAAACGGAATTAATGTTACTACCGGTCCAAAGATCTCATCCTGGTTTGTCTTACACGAATTTTTTAGTCCCTGAAATATAGTTGGCTCTATAAAATACCCATCCTTGCAACGGCCATTTATCTTTACTGCATTACCACCTAAAAGTATTTCTCCTCCTTCCTTTTTACCCAAATCTATATAATCCAAGATTTTATTATAATGAGCTTGAGATGAAAGAGCACCAAATTGAGTATCTTCATCATTTGGATCGCCTACTATTAACTCTGAAACACGGCTAATAAAATCTTTTTTAAACTTATCATAAATCGATTTTTCTATGAGTATTCTTGAACTGCATAAACAGATCTGACCCTGATTTGAAAAGGATGAACGAGTTACTGTGTCCAACATTGTATCATACTTACAATCAGAAAAAATTATGGCTGGATTCTTACCACCCATTTCTAAGGATAATTTTTTAAAAGAAGATGCTGTTTTTTTAGCAATTAATTTTCCAGTAGCTGTCCCACCCGTGAATGAAACTGCCTTGATCTTTGGATGACTTACCAATGCATCACCAGCAACGCTACCCTGTCCATGAATAATATTAAGAACACCTGCTGGTAATCCTGAATCTTGGCAGATTTCACCAAGTTTGAAGGCAGTGTAGGGTGTCAACTCTGATGGTTTTGCTAAAACCGTATTACCTGCTATAAGGGCTGGAGCAATTTTCCATGAAAATAAATATAAAGGAAGGTTCCATGGAGAAATACAAGCTACTACACCTAAAGGAGACCTAAGAACTTTATTGTTTGATATATCATCTGTTAGCTTGGTTTCAAACTCAAAGGAATAACCGTATTCTGAAAAAAATCGAAAATTCGCAATAGCTCTTGGAATATCCACAGTTCGCGCTTGGGTAATGGGTTTTCCAGTATCCTTAGATTCATAAAAAGCAAATTCATCCAACCGGGATTCGATTTCATCTGCAATCCTATTTAAAAAGTCTGCTCTTTCCTTTATAGTTAATCCTGACCAATCAGCAAAAGCATTCTCAGCAAATCGAAAAGCTTGCTCCACATCATTAGAATTAGAATCTGAAACCTGTGCGTATACTTTTCCGACAGCAGGCTCAAATACATCAATATACTGGTTCAAACTTGGTGGGATATATTCACCATTTATGAAATTATATAATTGTTCCACTATTGAAATTTCAACTTGGTACTCATTGGAAATTACTTTGTAAGACTCATAATGTACGGCATCAACCGCTTTCAGTCTTTAGATTTGCATTCATTTTTAGTGTAGCTGGATCGATTTATCATCAGGCACTGAAACGTCCACCATCTACTGACAAGTTATGTCCACTAATATAACCAGCTGCATCCGATGCTAAAAATGCAACCGTGCCTGCTATTTCTTCTGGAGTGCCTAACCTCCTCAAGGATGTATTTTTTGCCCAACTGTCTTGAATTTGATCTGGGGTTACACCCATCGATTCCGCTTTACTATCAGCCAAATCCTGTAGCCGAGCAGTTGCCGTGTATCCAGGTAAAATATTGTTTACGCAAATACCATATTCACCAAGCTCTATAGCTAATGTCTTACCCCATTGAGCAACACTGCCTCGGATTGTATTAGACACACCCAAACCAGGGATTACCTGGCGAACGGATGTTGAAATAATATTAATAATTCGGCCTGTACCCTGTTCCTGCATTCCTGGTACGACGGCCTTGGCCATGATATGATTGCAAATGAGAAGCCGTTCAAAAGCAATGCGAAATTCATCTTCTTCTGCTTCAATAAGTGCCCCACCATGGGGTCCACCAGAATTATTTACAAGTATATCAACCGGTTTACCTAAAGTACTTATTTGAGAATTGACTTTTTTTCTTAATGTTTCAGGATCATCAAAATCTGCACAAACAGTAGAGTGATTTTGATCATTATTTCTGGCAAGCTCCGACAAGGTAGAATCCAATTTTTCCTGGTTGCGGGCAATTAATGTGATTTCACACCCATGTTCTGCTATTAACAACGCAGATGCTTTTCCAATTCCATCTGTGCTGCCGCAGACAAAGGCATGTTTATTAATTAAAGATAAGTTCATGATTTAAAATGGTATCCTAGATTTTGTTTAATATGTTCAGGTAATACTGGTAGAGCAGACCGTGGAATGAAGAATGTGGAAAGGTCTGCAAGCTCAGCAAAAACTTTATGGCGGTCTGCTGTGGCCTGTAAATAAGCATGTCCCGATGAGCCCCCTGTTCCAATCTTGGCACCAATCATTCTCCGAACCATGAGCGCATGTCTCTGTCTCCAAGTTGTAAATAGCTCATCCACATCCATGATACGTGATAAAAGGTTGTACGGTGAGTGGAGAATCGGTTCATCACGATAAAGAAAGATAAGTAGTGCAGCCTGGGTTGCTTTATGTGATAATCGCTTTTTCTTTTTCTCAATCAGTTTATTATGCTTTTTTCCATCGATCATGGCTTCAAATGATGAAACCGCACGCTGATGCTCTTTTAAATGGTAGACAATTTCTTTTTCCGTATAGTTTGGATTCTTTTGAATCACTCTTGCTTCATCATGTAGCATGGACCGAACTGCATCACTGTATTGTTCCCAAAAATTAAACCCTTCAAAAGATAAGAATGGAGTTCGTTCCAGCCAATTTTCCAATAATTCAAAAAGGGATCTTTCATTTTCAGACTGCTCTACCTTAATCTTGTCTTCTTCAAGAATGACATTTTTATAGTCCGTCCTACCATAATTAATTCTCTCATTCTTTAGAAGTCCAAGCTTATTCTCCAAAAGCCTAAACTGGGCACTCTGAAATCCCGATGAAGGGAAAAGATCATCTCTGAACTCCAAAAAGTCCATAGCTGTCATAGTTTCCAAGATACGAATTTGATCGATCAGTATTTTCTGGATCTCGATAATACGATTCAACCTTGAAACAGCCAGGCTCACATCAGATTCAACCACTTTCTCCTGTCCAAAGATATTCAGGACTGAGTCTAACTCATGAAGAACCTGTTTAAACCATAGTTCATAGACCTGATGGATAATAATAAATAACATTTCATCATGAGCAGGCGTTCCATTCTCTGCACTTTTTAATTCCTGGCTATTTAAAATATTGTCAAGCTTCAAATAATCGCTGTAATTAAGTGGTTTTTTATTTTGCATCATTTAGTCCCATTCAAATCCGGAAACACTATCTGTTTTTGCACTAATCTCTATGGTATTATAATCCTGCATTTCAGAAATGAAATAGTAGAGAAATTTTGTCGATTGCACATCATCCAGCCAAACTGAATCAGGGAGTCCAAATGTTTCAATCACATCCCTTTCTGATGGATTTGCTCTTAAAAATTCCCAGATATCATATTCCGACATATAGCCCATTGTATATATCGTTTTTTCTTGGGTCCCAGAACCAGAGTTTTTTGTGAGTGGCATTATAACTGTTTTAGGTGGCAAAGGAGCAGTGCATGAAAAAAACAATCCAAATAGTAATATGCGAAAGTACATTGCTGGAAAATACCTAGATTGAAATTGTTCAATCAATAGAATATATAAATAGAATCCTGGCTTTTATACGACAAGATAAAGTTTTACTTTTGTGATTAGATTAGAAAGGAAAACATAGAATGTCAAAAATTGATCCAAAGGATAGATTCTATTATAACAGCAATTTTTTAGGTAGTGCATCTGGAAGATCTGTTAGAATTTTATCCGAATATTATGGACCCCTCCAAAGACTGCAACGTAATAAAATCTCTGATACCATTGTTTTTTTTGGATCTGCTAGAACTATGTCTCAAGAAGATGCGAAAAAGGCTCTGGAGAATGCACCCAAGGATACGAATATTCAGACAATAAAGCGGTTGAAAATGGATCTCAAAATGAGCCAGTACTATGAAGATGCACGGATTCTTGCAGGAAAATTCACGAAATGGAGTAAAGGTCTCAAAGGGACTAAACACCGTTACATTATCTGCTCTGGTGGTGGACCTGGAATCATGGAAGCTTCAAACCGGGGTGCATCAGAAGCAGGTGGCATTAATATTGGCTTAACAATCTCACTTCCCTATGAATCATCTGGAAATAAATGGATTTCTGATGACCTGAGTATGAAATTTCATTACTTTTTTATGCGTAAATTCTGGTTTCTATATCTGGCAAAAGCATTAATCGTTTGGCCAGGCGGTTTTGGAACTCTCGATGAACTCATGGAGCTATTAACCTTGATTCAAACAGAGAAAATTAAAAAGCGGTTACCCATCGTATTATACGGTAAAGAATTTTGGGAAAAAGTAGTAAACTGGGATTACTTGGTCGATATTGGAACAATTTCACCTGAAGACTTGAACCTGTTTTACATTTCAAATGATATTGATGATACATTTAAGTACGTTACGAGCTTTATCACGGAAAACCAGCTAAAAGGGCCAAACTTTTAATGAATAAACTCTTACATATAATTCTGATTTTTTCTGGATTGTTTGCCCAAACTGAGCCAGTTAAAGACATTCATAGAAATTCGCCTAGAGTGTGGGCTTTAAGTCATGCCATGATTCATACGGAACCTGGAGATTCTATAAAGGATGGTACCGTCATTGTCCGGGATGGCAGAATTGAAAAAGTTGGGAGATACATTCAAATTCCGTTGGACGCCTATGAAATTGATATGGAAGGTGCAAATATTTACGCCGGATTTATTGATGGCTGGTTGAAAATGAAACAAGATGAAAAAACCAAAAGCCCTGATAACCACTGGAATGAAAAGATTCGAGCCGAATATCGTGCAAAAGATGACCTGAAACTAAAAGAAAAAGATTTAAAGGCTCTGCGATCCATTGGCATAACTGCTGCCCATGTTGTACCTGAAAAAGGCATTTTTAAAGGGAAATCGGATCTTGTTGTTTTGAACGAAAATACAGTCTCTGTTGCAAAAGATATTTCTCAAGTGGTGGAATTCAAAACGGGTGGATGGTCAGACAGGGGATATCCAAATTCTTTGCTTGGTGTAATCGCAGTTATAAGGCAAACATTTCTGGATGCAGAATGGTACCAAAAATCCCTAGATATAATTGGAAAATATCCAGAAGAAAATGAGCCCATTCCTCTTAATCCTTCTCTTTACGAACTGGGAGATTTCCAGACAAAACGTCGACCCATATTGTTTATGACCCGTGAAGAACACGAGGCTATTCGATCCTTAAAAATTGCAGATGAATTCAACCTTAATCCATGGTTGTTTGGAAGTGGGTATGAATACCGCAGGATGGATGAAATTTCTGAGCAAAATCCTTTCATTATATTCCCTCTGGATTTTCCGGCAAAGCCAAGAGTAAACGACCCATATATAGCCATGCAATATTCCACTGAACAGCTTAAACACTGGGATATGGCACCGGATAACATAAAAAAAGTTTATGACGCTGGTTTACGGTTCAGTCTTACGTCAGGCACTTTAAAAAATAAAAAAGAGTTCAGAAAGAATCTCCAAAAAATCATTGACCGAGGGTTGCCTCAGGATGTGGCCTTAGCGTCACTGACAACCTTCCCCGCAGAAGCTATGGGCGTTAGTAAAGTACTAGGGAAAATTCAGCCAGGCTACATGGCAAACCTAGTTGTCGCAGATGGGAACTATTTTGATCCAAAGTCCAGAATTACATCCATCTGGCTCTCTGGAAAAGAATACTATATCGCTGAACGTTATAAACCAAAACTTGCAGGAAAATGGAGCTTAGAAATAGGAAAAAAGACCTATGATTTAGAATTCTCAATTCCCAGTTCATACAAGAAGGATAAAAAATTACGGCAAGTTGCATTGGCTACTAATAAGCTGGAAGGGAAATTAGTATTTGGTGATGAAATACTTAATCTTATTGATCTAAAAATCTATAATGCGACCATAGAGTTCAAATTGAAGGGAACCTTGCTGAAACAGGATGCCATGCTAGCCTTTAAGGGAAAAATTGTAAAAGACCGAATTAGTGGTAAAATATATGACGGCTCAAAAAAGGATTATACCTTTATTGCAAAACGCACTGAAAAAGTAAAACCCATCTCTCGAGATAAGGATATCGCCAGCGATACTGAACTATTTTTCCCTGAAGGTGCTTATGGCTTAGATAAAGAACTTCTATCTCCTAACGCAATACTCATTGATAATGCCACCATCTGGACCTGCGGACCAAAAGGAATTGTAGAGGATTGGGATATTCTTTTTGTAAATGGAAAAATTGATAAGGTTGCTCCCGATATCAGTGTGCCCATGGGAAGCGCTTTGGTTATAGATGGTACCGGTAAATATGTCACTCCCGGCCTCATAGACTGCCACAGTCATTCTGCTGCATCATCCATCAACGAAGGAGCCCAGGCTGTCACTGCAGAAGTGAGAATTCGGGATGTACTCTATGCCGATGATATTAACATCTATCGTCAATTAGGTGGTGGACTCACAACAGCCAACGTTCTCCACGGTTCGGCGAACCCCATTGGTGGACAGAATGCCGTTATCAAACTTAGATGGGGTACAGGTCCAAATGAATTACTATATAAAAATGCACCACAGGGTATAAAGTTTGCATTAGGCGAAAATGTAAAACAGGCAAACTGGGAAGGAACGAATAGGTACCCCCAAACTCGGATGGGTGTAGAACAGGTTATACGCGATGCATTCCGTGCTGCACAGGATTACAGACATCGGCATAAGACTTATGAAAGAAATTCTAAAGCGCAGAGAAAAATAATACCACCACGTATAGACCTGGAATTGGAAGCCTTAGCAGAGATATTGGAAGGAACTCGTCTACTGCATTGCCACTCATATCGCCAGGATGAAATTTGGATGCTTACACGGATTGCGGAAGACTTTGGATTTAAAATTGCTACCTTTCAACACGTATTAGAAGGCTATAAAGTTGCTGAACGGATCGCTGAACACGGTGCAGGTGCTTCCACCTTTTCGGACTGGTGGCAGTACAAGTATGAAGTGATCGATGCCATCCCTTATAATGGAACTTTGATGGCAAAAAATGATGTTCTGGTATCTTTCAATTCCGATGATGATGAATTAGCCAGACGTATGAACACTGAGGCAGCCAAGGCAGTTAAGTATGGTGGACTATCAGAAGAAGAAGCTTTGAATTTTGTTACTATCAATCCTGCAAAACAGTTACGCATTGATAAATGGGTTGGTTCATTGGAAGAAGGAAAAGATGCTGATTTTGTCATCTGGGATGGGCCACCCCTATCCATTTATTCAAAAGTACAGGAGACGTGGATTGAAGGGATACGCTATTGGTCCATGGACGAAAATGCCCAGTTGGAAGAGAGAGATAAATCTTTGAGAGAAAACTTAATCCAGAAAATTTTATCTAAAACGTCTTCAACAGCAGGTAAAAAGATGAACCCAAACAGTGGCACACCCCATCACCGGCACAACTGTACTATGAATGATGGCGAATTACTAGGGCTGGAGATGTTGAGATGAGAACCTTTTTTTCATTATTATTTATCTCAATTTTATTTTCTAATGACCAAATACCGGGTACCGATCAAAAGCGACCTATTTTACTTCGCGGAGGCATCCTTCATACCGTCTCTGGTGAGATTTTAGAAGAACATGACCTGCTTTTTGCAGAAGGAAAGATTGTTACAATCGATGAACAGATACAACCTTCACCAGAGACAGATATTTACGACATCTATGGTAAGCATGTGGTTCCAGGTTTTGTTGCGGGATATACTCGAATCGGTCTTACTGAAATATCTGCAGTTAAACAAACCAATGATCATTCTGAAATTGGTGAATTCAATCCAAATGTTCGAGCCAATGTCAGCTACAATCCTGATTCTGACTTAATCCCCGTCACACGTTCAAACGGTGTTTTAATTGTTAATTCAGCTCCATCTTCTGGTCGTATACCTGGACAGTCTTCCGTGATGTCATTGGATGGATGGACATGGGAAGATGCAACCATGAAACATCCTGCTGCAATGAACTTGAACTGGCCTAATATGAATTTTGATTATAGAAAGGATGTAAAAAAGAATGAAAAATTACAGCGGGAAAAATATGATAAATCCATAAGAGAAATTAATCTATTGGTACGAAATGTTCGGGCCTACGATCATCGTCGCAGCGCAAAAGAAAGGAAAGCAGAGAATAAACAAGAAACTGATCTGAGACTAGAATCCATGATTCCCTTTATAATTTATAAGGAGCCAATCCATGTTAAGGCCAATGATATTCGTCAGATTGAAGCTGCAGTTAACTGGGCAAACAAAAACGACTTGAATATTGTTATTGTTGGTGGGCGCGATGCTTGGATAAATCCAGAACTCCTTGTAAAAAATAATGTTCCTGTTATATTGCTAGGCGTTCAGATAACTCCAAGACGCAGGTTCGAACCTATTCATACTCCTTATAAAGTACCCGCAATGCTTCATGAAGCAGGTGTTCGTTTTTGTATATCCTTAGATCCAGGTTATCCAATGGATGGACATGTGAGAACCCTGCCTAATGAAGCTCAAAGAGCTGCATCCTGGGGATTACCAAAAAGTGAAGCCTTAAGATCCATCACTCTTTCTGCCGCTGAAATACTTGGAGTGGATGAGCAAGTGGGTTCACTTGAGCCTGGTAAAGATGCTACATTTTTTATTGCAGATACTGAACCACTTTTACAGGCAACAAATCCAATTAAAGCCTATATACAAGGCCGTGAACTAGATCTTACGGACCGACAAAAAAATCTTTGGGAAAAGTATAAAGAAAAATACCGTCGTCTAGGAAGGCTAAACGAATAAACAACTAATTCATTATTTATATTTAGAAAGTTGCTTCTATATCATCAATAATCATTTCTGGACTATCTTCAGAAAGATTAATATATGTTTGAATGGGTAAAATGAGTGGGTTAGGATAAGAACCTAATAATGTATACGTACCCCCTGATGAGTATTCGCTTGGCCAATATGTTACAGTGATTGTAGCATAATTACCGAATGGAAGATCTTCAAATGAATATGTATAGATGTTATTCTCTGGTTCATTACTTTCAATTGTCCTTGATCCCGAAGGTGGCCCCTGTGGTGGATACTGTATATCTATAGTAAGAAGTACATCTCCACTATCTGGCCAGATACCTGAAAAAATAATGGATCCTGAGATAGTTCCAGCTTCTGATGCTACTGGTCCATCCATATTATCATCTTCACATCCTGTAAAAAAAACTAATAGAGATAAAAAGGTTGTTAGATAACTGATTTTCATGGATTTCATCCTTTCCATTATTAAAGGGTTCTGGTTAGCGTTCCATGCACAGATCGTCCTGGCATGGGATAGTCTTGAATTAACTCGTATGATGTATTGAGTGGATTTGAAATTTTAACTGATACTTTAAATGAGTTTAATTTTTTTGAGAGTATAAATTCTGGGATTATTTGCCCTGGAAGAACATTAATTGGAAAGATGACTTTATTCCCGACAATGCTGTAATCGTGACTTAGAAAATCATCGAAATATTGTTTACTCCAATATCGATTGGATAGTATAAAATCAATCAACTCAGTCTTAATACTCAAAGATAATTGGCCCCTGTGTTTAGAACGGTATAATACTGGGATTCCTTCTTTATCTTCCATGTTCAGATAATTGTATTGTCCATTAATTGCTATTATATCAAATCGAGACCAATCGAATTGGTATTCAAATCCATAACTATTTACACCGGTGCGATTCACAGCTCTAACAGGCAATGTATAAACAAAATCAATCATATTTTCATACTGGTTATAATATGCAGATGCGCTCCAAACCCATGACTTGGAGTGAGGATGATCATAGGACAATTCTATGGCTCTTACACGTTCGGGAAGTACATCAGGATTACCCTGCTGTATCAGACCATAGCTACTAGTATGTTGTAGGTAGAGTTCAGAAAGTGATGGAGCTCGAAATCCTTCACTGTAGGATAATGTAAGAGCTCGTTTTCCTTTTATTAAATACATTAGATTTAACTTTGGAGAATTGTTTGTATATATTCGTTTTTTATAATTACCCCCTGGATCCGTTAAACGGTAATCATATCTATATCCCATCCCAAGGCTCCATCCATTTCCAATAGAATATTTTGTTTGAAAAAATGAGCCAAGTGAAAATTGGTTAGGAGATTTATAAATTGGATTAAATACGTCTACAATAGATTGGCTCCAATCTGTATCTGTACCAATCATAAATATCCAGCGCTCCCACCTAGTAATCAGCGCTTCAGAGCGCAAACCTATCGCTATGTCATCATAGATTCTTTCACCTTGTAACTTATCTGTTGGTGTTTCTTTACCATCATAGTACCTAGTTTGAAATGTATTTAGGTAAACAGAGTGTGACATGGAGATGCCTTCCATGATTGGATAGAATCCATGCCCCTGTAGATAGTTAGATGTTCTCTCTGACCTTCGAAATGATGGAGAACTGCTAAACCCTGGATGCCCAATATCTGAAATAGAGATAATATGACTTAACCTGTATGTCCTTCCTTTCATATCCCCGTATTTTATATAGGAATGTAATCTGCCCAACCTGTCATCAGAATTATCTCTATGACCATTTGATGACCTACCCTTTGAATTAAATCCAAATTTCCATTTCCCTTTGGTGATTCTGTGATTCAGGGATGCACTTAATGTAGAGAATGTTCCACCACCAATTTTAAATGTTGTTGGGTTTATTTCATTATTATGATCTGTAATAAGATTAATTACTCCCCCCATTGAATTGTGGCCATACTGTGCAGATGCAGGACTGTTATCTAATTCTATCCTTTGAATACTTTCCAGTGGTAAGGAATTCCAATCGGGAGCGCCACTGTTAGGAATCTGTATTGGGAAACCATCCAAAAGAATTAAGACACGATTATTATAACCACCTGGTTTGTAATCGGATGAGCCACGGATAGAAAGGTTTGTATTTCGACCGTTAGGATGAGCGAACTGAGCATCCACACCCGGTAACATTCTCAACATCTCTGTCACTGATTCTTTTTCAAATGATTCAAAATCATTTTTGGTAATTACATCTGCTGATTCATAACCCAGTCGTGTACTAAATAGACCTTTTACAGAAATTTCACCAAATTCGAGTATTGCTGGATCCATATTTACATTTAATTCAATATCTCCATCAGTTATATTGATCACAGATGAATAAGTTTTAAATCCAATGTTAGTAATGCTAATAGTATAACTACCATCAGGCAAATCTATTTTGTAATAGCCGTATGGGTCTGAAACAGTGCCTTCTCCTTTTTCTTTAATATAAATATTGGCATTAGGTATCGACTTATCATTCGAACTATTTTTTATAATACCAGAAATGGTTGCACTAGAAATAAAGGAAATAACAAATAAATAAATAAAAATAAAATAACGAAACATTATGTTTTAGTTGGATCTGTAATTAACTGGTTTGATAATTCTTCTACGTCAGTTTCTGAAACAGGTTTTTTGTGGTCTCCCATAGAACCCGTCCAATAAATAATCCACTCATGGACTTAAATAGAAGCAAGAAACTAAACTTAAAAAAATTACGAAATAAATTTTATACTATATTTTATTTATTCAAGTTAAAAATCAAAATGTATTGCAGTTATAAAGTGTCTTGGCATATTCGGACGATACCCTGCTGGTCTGGATGAAACAATTACTTTAGAATCAGTCAAATTATATACTTTAAAATCAACCGATAAGTTTGCACTCAATTGGTATTTTGCAACCAGATCTAGAATATTTAATGCATCTGTACTGTTCATTTGTGTTAAACTGCCATGCCCGGCTATAGTGCGTGTTTTATCCACGTGCTTTAAACGCAGATACGACTTTATTTTCCCTTTCTCAATTCCTAAACGTGCATTAACTATATTATTAGGTATGTAGGGAAGTTCATCATTTATGGATACATTACCCCAGGGCGAGAAATCACTATCAAAACTACTCTTGAACTTTGCATCCGTAAATGTATAACTCATAGAAACAGGAAATAATAATCCATTGAAACTGATTAGATTACCATATGATAATTCAAGGCCTTTAATAAGAACCTTGCCACCGTTGAACTGGGCATAGGTGCCAGAGCCAGTAGCTTCTGTATCTTCACCAAGAAGATTCTTATAATCGTTATAAAATGCTACGAGTTCAGCAGAATGAAAGCCTCCACTGTATCTTGTACCCAATTCAAGGTTTAAACTTTCTTCTGGTAGTACTTCATCTTCATCATCAATTCCTGGTCCAGGAGGAGAAAATCCATTATGAATACCTGAAAAAATTTGAATACCATCGCCCAACTGATAAGAGACACCAAGTCCAGGAACTATAACATTTAAGTCTGCAGACTTTATTGATGAAGCAGTGGAATCACGATTTAAATCATCTCCCCAATCTTTCCTTTCAAGTGATATTGATTCATAACGAGTGCCAACAGTCATCGTGACTTGATTTATCTTAATTTCATCTTCAATAAATACTGAATTTGCTTGGGCAGTATATAATCTATTATTCTTGCTACCTTCACCTTTAGTACCTGGTGTTGTTAAAACCAGTTCCCCATTATTCATCTTATAGAGATCTGACCACTGGTATCGATCCATTTCATCAGAGTGTTGCCTAAAACCAAACATTAGGTTATGCCTGCTTCCGATAATAGAAAAATCCGATCTTAAAACGGTTTGTAAACCTTTTGAGTTATAAATACGATTATTTGCCTTGATGTCATAGGTGTCATCTGCTGTGTTTTCTGCAGAAAGTAAATCATAGGAGTCTGAGGTACCTTCATCTTCATCCAGTATAGAACCAATACTGTGACCATTAACCTTATTTAATTTGTACCAGTTGCGATGGAAGTCGTTATTATAAAATGTAGATGTTATATCCAAATTGGATAACACTTTGACTACTCCCGTAACTGTGATCTGATCATGATCAGCATCCATCTGGTCATTTTTGGAAGCAGAATAACGACGGTATGGATTTTCTTCAAAGTCTACCTTTGTTAAACCCAAATATGTTTCGTGGCTTAATTCTTCGGTCTGGCTAATCTTTACCTCCAGTGCTGCAAAATCTGAATCAGTATTGATCCGGGCCTTAAGGAGAAAATCCTTCTTATCGTAACCACTATCGCCTCCACCATCAATCTGCTTGAATCCACCCGCATTATCTAAATGCGTTTGAAACATTAGACCATAATTTTTCGATGACATTCCTGTCTTGAACTTTGCAATACGGGTTCCATAATCACCTAAAGAGATAGTACCTTTAAAATCCAAGTGTTGTGGAATAGATGCAGACACATAATTAATAGCTCCCCCGGTAGAGTGAGGCCCGTATTTTATTTGGGACGAACCTTTGCGAATCTCAAAGGATTCCATTCTACCCGCAGTTGGCGAATAATATGCAGCAGGTGATGAATAGGGCGCTGGGGCTATTAAAACTCCATCTTCCATCATATTAATTTTAGCACATCGTTCCAATCCACTCCCTCGCATACCAATATTGGGACGGAGACCATAGCCATCTTCTTCCTGCATGTAAACTCCAGGAACCTGTGATATGACACGATTAATATCTGTATCATTAAATTCCAATACTTCAGCTTTTGAAATGAGGGATAAAGAGCCCGGTACTCTGTAATAATTATGGCCAGTTCCTGTTAGCCGAGAACGATCTGCTAAAACATTAATCGGGGACAACTCTACAGTACTTTGATTTAATTTAATAGTTGCCATACCAAAATTTTCTTTTTCAAAGCTCTTTTCTGCTGATGTATAGCCAATCGCTGTGACTTTGATATTTATACTTTCAAGATTTGTTACTGGTAGTGAAAAGATCCCACTTTTATTTGTTATTGTACCTATCTGTTCAGAATCATTAACCTGGATATTTGCTTCAATAATGGGCATACCCGTTTCAGCATCAATAACTTTACCTAAAAACTTGTTTGCATATAAAGTCTGCAAGGTTAGACTGACTAAAATAATTTGTTTCAACATTTCTATTTTTTTCCTTTTTTATTATTAATTAGTTGATACTTTTTTCCACATAAGGCCTAATCCGCTGACCGTTAAAAGCCACGCAAAAAGTTCTATTAGACTGGGATCTCCATTGTAACCAAAAAGTCCTTTAAAAAGGCTTCCTACATACCCTTTATCATGAAGCATCGGGTAAGAACCATCAGGAAGTTTTGGAGGATTAATATCCCAGATCCGTCCATAGTCGGGTATAAGGCCCGCAGATTCCAGTTCATGAACACCGTATGCAAACATACCAGCTGCCACAAAAATCAAGAGTATAGAGCTTACATTAAAAAATGTCTTTAGCGGCACTTTCCGACCTTGAATAAAAATCATATACCCCAGTCCAATACCCAAACAGCCGCCACTTAGAGATAGAGCTATAGATAATCCCCCCTGTTTCATCATAACTCCATAGAGAAATAATATAGTTTCTATACCTTCACGAAAAACAGAAATAAATGCTAAAGCGAAAATCCCAAAATCTAATTTTTCACTATTAAGAGCCAATGCTGCTTTTTCTTCAAGCTCATCTGCAATGTTCCTGTTTTTAGCCATCCAAATGATCATAGTACCCAAAACAATTGCAGCTATAATCATCACAAAACCTTCAAATAATTTCTCCGCCTGTCCCTGAAACCCACCTGCAAGTTTTTGGAATAATAAAGATCCCAAAAGGCTAGCTGCCAGTGCAACAATCACCCCTTGCCATAATTTTATAATGGCGGTTTGTTGACCAGTTTTATTTAAATACGTAAAAAGTATCCCAACAATTAGGGACGCTTCAAGCACTTCTCTAAATACTATAATTAACTCTGCCATTTAATCAAAACATTGGGGCTCCATGAATATCTTGGGATATAACGCCTTATAATTAATAACTAAGAATTAAAGGAGATGGAGCCCCGGGAGTACATATTTTATTGCTAATGAGACTAATTCTCAATAAAATTTAGTATTATAAATAATGGCCTGTCAACCTCATTTATTGAAAAATTTTGTTGATACAAATTTTACATTAAGATAATTTCGACCGACCAGTCAGTATACAATATGAACAAAAAACTAAAAGACCTTAGAAAAGAGCAAATCATGAACGCCGCGCTTTCGGTGGCAGTTGCCAAAGGTTACGAGAACAGTCGTATGGATGATATTGTTGAAAAATCTCAGCTTTCCAAAGGTGCTATATACTGGTATTACAAATCCAAGAAAGATGTCTACCTTTCACTTGTAGATTACTGGTTTGTCCGATACAGCTCCGGTGTTTTAGATAGAGTGCCGCGTCAAGAATCTGCTTCAACTCAATTGAAAACACTATTTGATTATTTCATTGACCAGTTTGATAATAATCCGGCGTCATTCAAAATTCTGGTTGAATTTTGGCGTATGTCAGGCTTGGATTCTGATTTTAACTCAAAACTCCAAAAGATCCATTCACAATATTTAGAATACATTGCTGAAATCATTAAAACAGGTATAGCCAATGGTGAATTCAAGAAAGTGAATCCAAGAATCACTGCACTCTCCATTCTGATTAACATAGAAGGGATTAACTGGTTCACATTGTTTGAAAAATCGGGAGTAGAAGCTCATGATTATATTAATACTATTTCAGATTTTATTCTTAATGGGCTAAAGAAGAAGAGTAACAAATGAATGTGAGAGAAAAACTTCAATTAAATTCAGGTGGTCAATGGCTTGTCTCATCCGTTGCCACTAAACAAATATTCTGCAGAGAAACTTTTACCGAAGAGCATAAAGAGATCAAAAAAATGGTGTTTGAGTTTACTGAGAATAAAATTTATCCAAATATTGAAAAGATAGATAAGCTTGATCAAAACTTAAGTAAATCTATTATCCGAGAAATGGGAAGCCTGGGACTGATTGGGATTGACACTCCTGAAAAATATGGTGGTACAGAGCTTGATAAGATTACATCATGTATCGTTGCTGAAGGTGTGGGTTGGGGCGGCTCAGCTTCATTTGGATGCACCTTTGGTGTTCAGACCGGTATCGGCAGCCTGGGGATTGTATTTTTTGGCACCCCGGAACAAAAGAAAAAATATTTACCAAAATTAATGACAGGGGAATGGATCGCTGCCTATGGTCTCACTGAACCTTCATCTGGCTCTGATGCTTTGTCTGCAAAATCCACGGCGGTCCTTTCGGATGATGGAAAACATTACATCTTAAACGGGGAAAAACAATTTATCAGCAATGGTAGCTGGGCAGATGTGTATACCATACTTGCACAGGTAGACGGTAATAAGTTTTCTGGTTTTATAGTTGAGCGTGAAACGCAAGGGTTTACCATTGGTGCTGAAGAGAAGAAAATGGGTATGAAGGGTTCATCCACAACGTCTCTAAAGTTCACAGATGCCAAGGTACCAGTCGAAAATCTTCTCTACGAAGTAGGTAAGGGTGCTGCCATCGCTTTTAACGCATTGAATATTGGTCGTTATAAACTGGGTGCTGCAAGTGTGGGCGGTAGCAAATTAGCCATAAAAGAAACTATGAAATATGCCCTTGAGCGGAGACAGTTTGGACAGCCCATAGCCAGGTTTGATTCGATCCGTGGAAAAATAGCAGATATTACAGTTCGGACATACGCAGCCGACACTATGTTGTACCGTACAGTAGGTATGATACAAGACGCAATAAACGAGCTTGATAAATCCGATCCAAAATACTACATAAAAATGGGTGAAGCCATGGAGCGGTTTGCAGTGGAAGCATCCATGGCAAAGGTCTTTGGTAGTGAAACATCTTCGATGGTAGTAGATCATTGTCTGCAAATTTTTGGTGGCTATGGTTTCATTGAAGAATATCCCATGGCCATGGCCTACCGTGATGATCGCATTAACCAGATCTGGGAAGGGACAAACGAGATTAATAAAGCTATTATTACCGGTTATATGATGAAAAAAGTTCTCATGGAAGAAATATCTCTAAGAAACTTTCTGAAAGACCTGGATGACTTTATTGATGCTGATTTTGATGATACTTCAGATGATCCTCTGACCATTGAAAAACATGGCTTGGAAGCAGCCAAGAAACTGTCTGTGCTGATTTTTCAAGAAGCATTATGCGAATTTGGACAAGATCTTAAGCACGAACAACAACTTGGCGAAGCACTGGCTGATATCTTTACACTTATTTTTACAGCAGGCTCTGTTATTTCCCGTGTTCAGCAGACACTGTCTTCCAATGGCACATCCAATATGAGCCTGATCATTGCAAAAATAAATACAGCCGAATCACTGCTGGAAATAAAATTAGTCACGAATATTTGTCTTAATCGGATTTTTAAAGGAACAATTCCATCTGGTATTAATACATCAATTCAATCATTGAAAACCATGATGACATTGAATACAGATACGATTTCTTTGAAACAAACCCTTGCTGATTATATGTATGAACAAAAAGAATACCCATTTTAAAGGAGGTTATTTATGAAACTCATTAAAAACAGAAATAAAGTTTCTCGTAAACAAAGGAAACTTCGACGAAAAATTTCACATATCGAAATTCATGATTTTGATCTCTGTGGATTTCTTTTTCACCGCGAAAATCGTTTCTAGGAAATAATCATGTCTGAATCTGTGATCATTGACGCGGTTCGCTCTCCTATCGGGTTAAAAAATGGGAATCTCGTTGGAATTCGGCCCGATGACTTAGCTGCACAAACTGTCAAAAGTTTATTTAATAGAAATGAAAATTTAAATCCTGAAGATATTGAAGACCTTGTCCTAGGTTGTGCTTTTCCAGAAGGTCCCCAGGGAATGCTGATGGCAAAGGGAGTCGCCATTCTAGCAGGAATACCTGAGACATCCGGTGGTGCTGTTGTGAATCGATTCTGCGGTTCATCCATGGATGCGGTACACCAAATCAGTTCAAAGATTGAAGCTGGCGATATTCAGGTTGGGATTGCTGCAGGTGTGGAAGATATGTTCTCTGTGCCCATGGGCGGGTTTAACCCTGATTTTCATCCTGAACTGGCAGAACAGGAGTATTATATCGGTATGGGCGAGACAGCTGAAATATTAGCGGATGAAGGAAATATTTCACGTGAAGATCAAGAAAGCTTTGCAGTTGAATCACACGAGAAAGCCCTGGACGCCTGGAGTAACGGAAGATTCGAAAATGAAGTAGTGGAAATTGATATGTATGGTGAAACCACAGTTGAAAAAGATGAAGGCCCAAGAGTGCCAGACCTGGAAAAAATCAAGAGCCTGGATCCCGCGTTTATAGAAAATGGAACTGTTACCCCTGCCACATCCAGTCCCATATCAATTGGTGCATCTGCGGTTTTAATCACAAGCAGGGAATTTGCTGAATCCAATGGGCTTACAATCCGGGCTACGATAAAAGGACGTTCTATCGCTGGGGTGGACTGGAAGAGAATGGGAAAGGGCCCTATCCCTGCCACGGAAAAAGTTTTGAATAAATCGGGTATGGCTATAGATGATATTGATGTGATTGAGTTGAATGAAGCTTTTGCAGCCCAATCGCTTTATGTAATTGAGAATGGTGGCTGGGATAGATCTAAAGTGAATCTCAATGGTGGAGCAATTGCATTAGGCCATCCCCTCGGATGTTCTGGAGCCCGCATTATTACCACTCTGGTAAATGTTATGGAGCAACAGAATGCAAAAACAGGGCTTGCAACTATGTGCATTGGTTCAGGACAGGGTATAGCGACTGTGTTAGAAAGACAGGAATAATAATGTCACAAAATTTTGAAAAAGTTGCAGTCCTTGGTGCAGGCGTCATGGGTGCCCAGATAGCAGGCCACCTGGCTAACGCAGGTATTCCATCTTATCTTTTTGATATGAACGAAGAATTAGCAAATAAAGGAAAAGATGCTCTTACTTCCCTAAAACCAGCACCGTTATACAAACCAAAAAATGCTGATCTAGTTACCCCCTGCACTTATGATAATGATCTGGAAAAGATCGCAGAAGTAGATTGGGTTTTGGAAGCAGTTGTAGAACGATTGGATATAAAAGAATCAGTATACCAAAGCCTTCTTCCCCATTTAAAAGAGTCAGCAATTCTTACATCAAACACATCGGGGATTCCGCTCAACGATCTTACTAAAGCTTTACCCGATGAAGTAAGGCAACGATTCATGATCACCCACTTTTTTAATCCACCGAGATATATGCAGCTTTTGGAACTTGTTCGGGGCAATGAGACATCGGATGATACATACAACACCATGATAGAGTTTGGTGAATCCGTTCTAGGAAAAGGAATAGTCCACGCCAAGGATACTCCAAACTTTATTGGTAATAGAATTGGTATCTATGGTATGATGGTAGCCGTAAATCTTGCCATTGAGCAAGGGCTTACTATTGAAGAAGTGGATAAACTCACTGGCCCGATTTCAGGCCGTCCAAAGAGTGCCACGTTTCGTACTGCAGATGTAGTGGGGCTTGATACTCTAGTAAATGTTTCACTCACCACTTATGACAAGGCACCGGAAGACGAAGAGCGGAACATGTTCAAAATTCCGGATATTCTCAATACGTTGATTGAATCAAATCGGCTCGGTCAAAAAACAAAAGCAGGTTTTTATAAGAAAAACGAAGACCGATCGATTCATTCTGTTGATTTTAAAACAGGCGAATACTCTCCAATGGGACTGGTTCGTTTCGATTGCTTCAGGATCGCCAAGGACCGGCAGAAACTAGCCGATAAAATGATCGCGCTCTGTTACGGGGACGACCGTGGTAGCAAGTTTGTGTGGGAAGTCACCGCCAGATCACTAATCTACAGTGCTAACCGAGTCCCAGAGATATCGGATGATATTGTCAATATTGATAATGCCCTGAAATGGGGATATGCCTGGGAAGCAGGTCCCTTTGAAGGCTGGGACGCTATTGGTGTACGCAGGTCTGTTGATCGGATGCAATCCGAAGGTAAAAAGGTGCCCGCATGGGTTTTAGAGATGCTTGAAATGGGCCGAGAAACATTTTACTGCACTGAAAATGGTGGACGGACATACTGGTGCCCGATCGGCAAGCATCCTGTTATCATTGAACAAAATCCAAAAATATTGAACCTTGCACTCCACAAATCTGCCGGAAATACACTAAAACGTGACCTTAGCGCAAGTGTGAATGATCTGGGAGATGGTGTCTTAAATGTAGAGTTCCACTCCATTCTTCAGCCTACACTTCACCCTATAGACAGCTCCTATGTGGAAATGATTAATTATGCAATCGATCTAATTGAAAAGGGGGATTACAGAGCCATGGTTCTGGGACACCAGGGCGCTAATTTTTCAGCCGGGGCTAACCTGAACCTGCTACTGGAGCTGAGCCAGAATGAACAATGGGAAGCACTAGACCTTGCAGTGAAAACATTGCAGGATACAACCCAGAGGATCCGGTTCTCATCTGGACCCGTAGTAGCGGCACCGTTTCAGCTAACGCTGGGTGGTGGTGTTGAAATTGTTCAGCCTGCTGCTCATAGGGTTGTTGCGGCAGAAACATATATGGGACTTGTAGAAGTTGGTGTTGGTCTCATACCTGGCGGCAGCGGAAACCTTCGGATGATCTTGAATGCTATGGATGGTGGTACAGGACGAATGGGCGCTTTTCAGAAAATACAAAAAACATTTGAAACTGTAGGCTTCGCTAAAATTGCAACCAGTGCGGATAAAGCTAAGCATCTAGGCTATTTGAAAAAAGATGATACGATTGTATTAAACCGTGACCATTTGATCAAAACTGCAAAAGATAAAGCGCTTGAGCTTGCTGATGGTTATGATCCACCGGTATATAGGGATGATTTAAAATTACCGGGTGCCGGAGGAAGAACCGCCATGGCTATGGCGCTGAAGGGGTTCAAGATGCAGGGTAAAATCTCTGAGCATGATGTTAAGATTGGAGAAAAACTTGCCTATGTTTTAACGGGTGGAGATAAGGCAGGGCTTACTAAATCAGTGGATGAACAATATATACTTGATATTGAGCGGGAAGCATTTGTTTCACTGGCAGGAGAAAAACTGTCCCAGGATCGCATAAAGTATATGCTTAAAAAAGGTAAACCCTTAAGAAACTGATTCTTCGAAAAAGAAACAAATAATAAAACCTTACTTTTATAAAATAAGAATTCTTTTGGGATTATGTACTAGTCTCTTGGAAGCCGCTTCAAGTTCTTTTCATGGAAAAGATTCTCATCCATTCCTGAATCTACTTTTATATCAGAAAACATCACTTCAGTAGAATGCTGGTTCTGGGTATCCCTGACAAACACTCGATTGATCACCTGGTAGTCTCCTATGTGTCTGTATCCAAATTCTTTCGTCTTATGCAGTTTTTCCCTTTTATCAAAAGAGTTTTCCTTCACAGCGGTTAAGGTGGATTTATCAACCCAGGAAATATGCTTTGTGTAGGACGATTTTGCTTTCTTTTTTGGGATAATTTCTAACACATAACAGTCTATTCCATTTACTGGTTCATCTTCCATCCGATTATAATCATTTTCATTCAGTTCCCGGCTTGACAGGTCTTCATAGCTAAGATCTGATCCCATAAATGCATCACCTTTTTTCTTCGATGAGATTCGACGAACTTTTTTAAAAGCCGGCAGCCACATTCGCATTTCATCATCTTTATCATCGTGTTCGATTTTTAGAAAGGCAACACCTTTATCATCCTTTGGCTCTAAAAACCAGATGATCTGC
>Ga0209752_1000345_pt1 | contig 23009 bp, 16 predicted proteins | sample METZYME_3_250m_FD_187548 | JGI IMG/M metagenome (GOLD analysis project Ga0209752, IMG submission 187548) | Marine microbial communities from oxygen minimum zone in mesopelagic equatorial Pacific - METZYME_3_250m (SPAdes) (version 2) | ecosystem: Environmental > Aquatic > Marine > Oceanic...
CGCCATCCGCAGATGGATACGTTCTTCAACCGAAATGGACGTGTTCAATTTAACTGAATCCCAGACGTTGCCCATAGATTCGTAGAGCAGCGCTTTGGCAGCGCGCCAAGTAGCTTCTGCTTTGCCGATTTGACTCTGAACGAGGGGATCGTGCGCGAGCGTCTTGCCATCGAATCGTGGACGTTTCTCGTTTGCAAGCTCGATGGTAGCGTCAAGACCAGCTCGAGCAACACCGAGCGCGACGCATCCGAAACCGCAGGCAAACAGAAGATGTTGCGGAATAACGTAAAGTGCACCAGTTTCTAGTGGTTCGACGTCGAGCAGCATAGTGCGTGATTCGGGGACAAGTAATTCGTTGGCGGTAAAGCTAAAACTGCCTGTTCCTCGTAAGCCTCGAACGTCCCACACGTCAATGAAATCAACTTCTTCGCGCGGCAGCAGATGTAACCGAGGGGGGTTTCCAGAACCTCCGGATACGGCGGCAATCCAGTTCGCATGTCGACAACCGCTCGAGAAGGCCCATTTGCCGGTGAGTCGGAAGCCGTTATCCGTGGACAAAGAATGGGGACCTTGAGGAGGTCCGTTGGCGACAACGGTGCGTGGATCTCCCCACACTTCTTCGGCTAGGTGTCTGGGCGCCCTAGCGCTGGTCGTGGCGAAAACAGCGCCTTGGTTTAAACACCAACCGGCACTAGCATCGGCATAAGCGATCGTTTGTACGACGTCCAAGTAGTCAAGGACGTCCATTTCTTCACCGCCCAGGGACTTTGGTACGAGAAGGCGAAAGAGGCCCGCGTTCATCATTTCGTCGACAATGTCGCGCGGCAGTTCTCTGGCCTCATCGATTTGCTTCGCGAGATCCTCAATGCGTGGCGCAATGGCGGTTGCTCTGGCGAGCGGTGTGTCGGTACCGTTGATATGTTGCATGGCGTTCTTTTCCCGATTCTACTAATTACGCCATGAAATTGCCGCTGAACACTATTGAGAACGCTTTTTCACCCGTTGATCAGCCTACTTCGTGTAAATCGGTGCAAATCCTTTCGTCGCGAAGGAGAACCCTATTCTATTAGTGCCTTCAATACGACAAACGCGCTGAGGGCCCTGTGCTTATTGACCTTGGGGCAGTCGTCGAAGATTACGCTGTACATTTGTCTAGTACTTTTTCATTTTTTATTCTAAATAGGAATATAAATAATAGTTAATATGCAAGAAACATTGATCCGGGGGTACGTTTCTTGTTGCTGAGTTGTAACAAATTTGCAATAGTTCGCGCCGCAAAACTCCTAGGTACAGGTGAGACGAGGCTATGAATTCATTTAGGTCTTTTAGAACGGCCGTGTTCGCGGGAGCACTCGCCGTAATTTGGACGAATCCAGTTATTTCGGAAGAGTCCGACGACGCCGATGCCGATATTGAAGAAGTTATCGTCACCGGGTCCCGAATTGCTCGAAGCAATACAGAAACCACTGCACCAATCAAGATTCTCGACAGATATGAAATCGAGAAATTGGGGCAGACGTCCATTGGCGATTTTCTACAAGATTTGCCAGAGAACGTAGGTGGTCTTAACGCGCAAAATAACAACGGCGGTAACGGGTCAACGCAGATTAGTCTGCGAGGCCTCGGCTCAAGCCGTACTCTGGTATTGGTCAATGGTCGACGCCATGTCGGTTACTCCACCGGTGGCTCCGTTGACTTGAACGCCATTGCGCCGAACACCATCGAGCGCATCGAGGTCTTAAACGATGGTGCCTCCACCATCTACGGATCTGATGCCATCGCCGGGGTGGTCAATGTGATCACACGGCGTGATTTCGAAGGCGTCTCACTCGCTGGATACAGTGGTGTTTCAGCTGAGAGCGATGGCCAAATCAGTGACGTTAATCTCACCATGGGTTCATCGAGTGACCGCGGCAACGTAACGGTTGCAATCGGCCATTACGAAATGAATGACGTGATGGCGGGTAATCGTGGTTGGGCAACTCAAGATCGTTGGTATGACTGGGATCAAAACAATGGTTATTTCGAGGGCCTGGGCTCCTCAGCAACGCCCGAAGGCACCATTATTGATCGACTCGGCGCTGCCGGTAACGAGGCTTGGGACGCAGTAAACCCATCGGGTCCTTACTTGTGGGGCCCTGGCGGTAACAACCCTAGCTCCGTCTGGAGTGAGTTTCAGTTTTCAGGAAACTCCGATGTGGGCGAAGGTTCGTACTATAACTACCAGCCCGAGAACTACATCTATACACCCCAAGAGCGGACCAATGTCTTTGCAACGGGCCACTACGAAATTCGTGACGGGCTAACGGCCACGATGGAATTGTCTTACATTAATCGTAAGTCCGATCAGCTCCTTGCGCCGACGCCTCTCTTCATCATCTCTGAAGGGCTGACGATTGAGGCTGCTCAAGCACACAACCCCTTCGGTCGAGACTTTATCGACGTGCGACGGCGGATGGTTGAAGCGGGTAATCGAAACTTCCTCCAGGATATTGATACGTATCGGTTGGTGGGTGGTCTTGAGTATGAAATCAACGGATGGTCGCTTGATGCGTCTATCAACTACGGTCGTACCGACGGCACGGACACCAACCAAGGTCGGTTCATCCGGAGTCGGGTTCTGGAAGCACTGAGTGGAACGTGCGCTGACCCTTGTGTACCGCTGAATCTATTTGGTGGACCTGGATCGATCAGCCAGGACCAAATCGACTATATCTCTTATACCGGTACTGCGAAGACGACCCAAGAACAGAAGAGTGTTCAGGTGAACGTTTCCAACAGCAATATCTATGAGCTACCCGCGGGTGCCCTTGGTGTGGCAATGGGTTGGGAACACCGGAACGAGCGCGGCTCATACGTTGAGGACCCCCTCACCGAAATGGGCGATACCACCGGGAATAAAGGTGAGAGTACGCGTGGCTCCTATGAAGTGGACGAAGCCTACATCGAGTTCCTCGCACCGGTCATCTCTTCCGATATGGACCTTTTCGGCGGGAATCTGGGCGATTTAGACCTTGAGGCCTCGGTTCGTGGTTCCAGCTTCAGTAACTTTGGTCGGACGAGTAACAGTAAGTACGGATTTCGTTGGGATTTCCGCGACTGGCTCGCGTTCCGGACGACGGTTTCCGAAGCATTTAACGCGCCGTCGATCGCCTCCCTATTCGCAGGTCAATTCGACAGTTTTCCAGCAGCCACTGACCCCTGTTCATCAGTGGTCGGTCAGTACGGCACAAACGCCAACGTAACGGCCAACTGCGACGCAGACGGCTTCGCTGGTGGAACGACGGATCCGGACACCCAGCTACGTGCTAGGCTCGGTGGTAATCCGAATCTTGGTGCAGAAACGTCGGACGCTTTCCTCTTTGGTTTTGTGATTCGACCGAACTTCATCGAGAATTTGGATATCACGATTGATAGCTGGGAATACGAAATCTCCAATACCATTGGAAGCATTGGTGTTGGAACGATTCTCGGTGGTTGTTATCAAGCCGATCCGAGTAACCGTCAATATTGCGACAAGATTGAGCGCAACTCGGTGGGTCGAATCACCAATATCTATGCGTCAACAACCAATATTGGTGAAGTGGAAACCTCGGGAATTGATTACCAGATTGATTACCGCTGGGACCACGAAAAGGCGGGTAGTTTTGCGATCGGTTGGGATTACACCCAGATCGACGAATTCAACATCATGAGTCCGGGTTCCGATGGTGTATCCGTTAATGTTACAGAATGTCTTGATATCTATGACTGTGGCGTCACGTTAAGTGATCGGTGGATATTGGATGTTGATTGGTCTAAAGGCGACTACGACGCCAGCATTCGTGTGAATTCGTATAGTGATTTCCGCGAGTGTGAAGACGACTTCTGTAACGGTGGTCCCGACGTCCAAAGTCGGAACATCGAACAGGTCCGATACATCACGTTATCCGGTGGTTACGACTTTGGTCAGGGCACGCGAGTTCGCGTGGTGGTATCCAATCTCTTGGATGAAGAACCACCGCGGATCTTTAACGGTTTTTATTCCTCAGCTGACGTCAGCTATGACTTCATGGGTCGATACCTGACGCTGGGAGTAAGCCACAACTTCTAGTTCTGAGTAGTTTAGGAGTACTAAGGCGGGCGTTAAGCCCGCCTTTTTTTTGTGTGCGAGCAACATACGGCTTAACCCAAACAGCTGGTCAAAGTACTATCTTATTAAATGAAGAAGGCACATTTGAGCTATGAATAGAAGATCTCGTCTCGAGCGATACCGATGGTCGTTGATTGTCTGCGGCCTCTTGTTCTTTTCCGGCATCGCTTCGGCGGCTTCGCTACCACCTATCGAGCACTTTAGTAAGTTTGATGAGATTTTTTCAGTGCGCATCTCGCCGGGTGGTGAGTATCTCGCTTTTATGACTAAGGTCGATGGACGAAATCGAGTCATCGTTTACGATCGCGCAAAAAAAGACGCGGTCAATCAGATCTTTTTTACCGGCTCTGATGAAGAGGTCGGCGAATATTACTGGTCGAGCAACGAGCGCTTGGTCGTCGGGATTCAACGGTTCATTCCGTCGATGCGGGAACAACCTTTTGCCGGCGGCGAGCTATTCGCCGTTAACGTCGACGGAAAAAAAGAAAGGCGAATTTTCACGTTCCGTTTACCCCCGGGTAAGAGAAAGTCCCGTTCACCGAATAATGGCGTCGGCTTTGGCGGCTGGGCGAGGATGCTTGATCCGCTTCCTGACGAACCGAATTACATACTGATTCGAACGATCTCATTTAGTGGCGCACGTTCGGGTGTTTACAAACTGCATACCTCTAATTCGTCAATGCGACGTATTGCACAATTGCCATCTGGCGCCGGTGACGTGCTGCTCGATGATGAAGATCGAGTCCGATATGCCTGGGGTATGACCGAGTATTACGAGCAGTTCCTGGCATATAAGGCCCCGGATTCGCTTGACTGGGTAGAACTACTCAAGATGCCGTATCCCGGTGGAATGTTGGAACCGATCGCGTTTACCGATGACGGGAATGCGATCTTGGCTCTAGACAACCGCGATGGTGGGACCAAGGCGGTCGTCAAAGCGTCGCTTGACCTTAAGCAGATCGAAACCATCTACCGTGACCCTGTCGCCGACGTGCTAGATCTCAAGATCGATAAAGATGGCAATGCGTATGCATTTGTATCGGGTATCGGCAGGCCGGAACTACACTATCTCGATCCGAATCATGAACGGGCTACGGTCACACGATCACTCCGAGCGACATTCCCTGATTCCCGAGTTGAAATCGTCAATGCAACAAGTAATGGCTCGTTGCAAGTGATTCATGTCTCAAGCGATCGGAATCCAGGATTTTATTATCTATTTGACAAAGCAGCGGGCGGTCTCATCCCGTTTAGTGGCATGCGACCCTGGGTCAACCAAGATCTCTCCGGAAGTGTTCAGCCCATCGAATTTGAAGCCCGGGATGGGCTACATATCACGGGTTTGCTCACAATTCCCGCTGGCCAAGGGAATGAACAATTACCTCTTGTCGTCAATCCGCACGGTGGTCCGCACGGACCGTTTGATTCGTGGGGCTACGATAAACAATCGCAATTTTTTGCGAGCCGAGGCTACGCGGTTCTACAGGTTAACTTTCGCGGATCGGGCGGGTTCGGCGCGAATTTTGAGGCAGCCGGGTTCCGTGAATGGGGTCGAAAAATCCAACACGACATCATTGATGCAACGCGATATGTAATGAAAAACTTTCCCATCGATCCCGAGCGTATTGCGATTATGGGAGGGAGTTTTGGTGGATATTCAGCACTGCAGGCATCCATCATAGAGCCCGATTTGTACAAGGCTGCTATCGGCGTCGTGGGCGTTTATGACTTTAGCTTAATGTATTCGGCTGGTGATATTCGCGGTCGTTTCAGCGGGCGTCGTTACCTCGAAAAAGCATTAGGAAAAGATAAAGACGAGTTTGCCGAGTTTTCTCCCATCCAACGCGTTGGTGAGCTCAAAGCGCCGGTGTTATTGATTCAGGGAGAAGAAGATGATCGGGCACCCGTGGTACACGCCAATAAACTCGCAGACGAACTGAAGCGACGTGGGCATCCATACGAATATGTCGTTATAGCCAATGAAGGACACGGATTCTATAAGCCAGAGAATCGCATCAGACATCTGGAATTAATGGAGCAATTCCTCGATAAGTATTTGTAGTCCTTAGCCAACGGCCAATCGATCGATTACGCTGATTTCACCGGACGTATCGGTTCGCCGGGGCGCTGTCGAGTGAGTCTTTTCGGATCCATGAAATAGGGCTGCACTTCCTGCCTCAAGGGAACTCCCTTAATGTGATCGGCGATTTTTTCCGCCAGCATGATAGTGGGTGCGTTCAGGTTGCCGTTGGTGATTTGCGGAAACACGGAAGCATCGACGACGCGTAAGTTTTCCATTCCGTGGACGCGACAATCCTGGTCAACGACTGACTCTTCGTCCACACCCATACGGCATGTCCCACAGGGGTGATAGGCGCTTTCCACGTTCGCTCGAATAAACTTGTCGATCGCAGCATTACTGTCGTGTTCTGATCCTGGGGATAATTCCTCCCCAGCGTAGCGTTCCAAACCGGGTTGGTTGAATATCTCGCGTGCGAGTCTCACGGCCTGGCGAAACACCTCCCAATCGCTCGCGTGAGTCATGTAGTTGAAGCGGATGATGGGTTTCTCGCGCGGATCTCTCGATCGCAACTTGATATTCCCCCGACTTGGACTTTGCATTGGACCCACGTGGACTTGAAAGCCGGGTGTCTGTCTTTTAACACCTCCATCGTACGAGATGGCGGCGGGTAGAAAATGAAACTGAATATCAGGCGACTCAATGCCTTCACGACTACGGATGAATCCACCAACTTCGAAATGATTTGTTGCGCCGAGGCCCGTATGGTTCAGAAGCCATCGCGCACCGATCGCTGCGCGCCCGATCGGATTCAGATGTTTGTTTAACGAATATCGTCGAGGGCAAGATCGCTGTAGATAGATTTCCAGATGATCCATCAAATTTTGGCCGACGCCGGGGAGTACCTTGACGGGCGTGATTGCATGCGGACCTAACGCATGTTCCGCGCCGATGCCGGACAACATTAAGAGTTGCGGTGATCCGATCGCACCGGCAGTGAGGATGACCTCTTTCTTAGCATAGGCTACGTGCTGCTGATTGGTATGGTGATAATGAACGGCGTTCACGCGCTCTGGGGTGCATTCGAGCCTTTCAACGAGCGTACCTAATCGAATTGTCAGGTTGCTCTCGCCGTGGGCGGTAGCGAGATAAGCGCGCGATGCACTGCACCGTTTGCCATCTGCAACGGTCATGTCGAGATCGCCGAAACCTTCTTGTTGGAAACCGTTGAGATCCTGACTCGAACTGTATCCAGCTTGTTCTGTCGCCAACAAGAAATCGTCGTATAAGACGTTTTGTTTGGTTCCACGCGCAATCTTCAATGGGCCGTCCTTGCCCCGATATTCGTTTGGAGTGTCACGCCAAAGGACGTCCTCCGACTTTTTGAAATACGGTAGAACGTCGCTGTAACCCCAACCCGTGGCTCCCATCTCGTTCCAGCCTTCGAAATTCGATGGATGACCCCTGACGTGGACCATTCCATTAATGGAAGACGATCCTCCGAGGACACGACCTCGCGGACAATTTATCTGACGGTGGCCCAAATGGCTCTCCGGTTCACTTAGATAGAACCAGTTGAAACGGCGATCATTCATCGGGAGAGAAAAGGCGGCGGGCATCCGGAGCGAGAAGTGGCGATCGACACCGCCCGCTTCAAGCAGCAAGACGGTGGCCTTCCCGTCTTCACTAAGACGTCGCGCAAGCACACAGCCCGCAGACCCTGCCCCAATGATGATGTAGTCGAAAGTGTCCACTCGTTAGTTGCTCATGCCGGGCGCATCAGCCGGGATTGATCGGTTGTTCAGCAAGCGCTTGTCGATTGGATGCTAAGATCTTGACGTACGGCTCGCGCAGATGCTTTTGGGGAGATCCACGATGAACCAGAGCCTTCGAATACCTGTGAAGATCTCGCACTTGATCCCAATAGGGTTTCTTCTCTTGTTTAACTTTACCGCATCGGCGCAAGGGGACTCGACATTAGCGGCATGGCTAAACACACATTGCCCGAGTTGCGCCGCGAAAAGTTATCAAAAGACGGGTGTCTATATTTTAGAGTCCGGGGAAGACGCCCTCCTCGCCCGGGCTTGGCTTACGCAAACTGCGCGGCAATCGATCGATGTACAGTATTTTATTTGGGGTACGGACAATATCGGGATCTTGGCAGCCGAGGCCCTTCTCGCTGCGGCGGAGCGCGGCGTACGTGTCCGGGTGTTGGTCGACGATTTCTTGCTTGAGGCGGAAAATCGGGTACTAGCCAGTCTAAATAACCACCCCAACGTCGAGCTGCGGATATACAACCCGAAACACCATGCAGGTGTTTCAGTTCTTGAACGTATTTACTATCTCTTTTCTGATTTCAAGTCTTTCAATCAAAGGATGCATGACAAGGTCGCCATATTTGACGATCTCATTTCGATCACAGGCGGCCGAAATATGGCCGATGAATATTTTGATTACGACTCGGTCTACAACTTCCGTGATCGAGATGTCCTACTGGCGGGTTCCGTAACGGCGGACGTTAAGGAGAATTTTGACGAGTTTTGGGACAGTTCGTTATCGCTACCCGTCGAACGTCTCGTTGATCCGTTAAGTGGTGACAGCGGAGAAAGTCTGCGCGATGAGCTACGTTCTTACGCCGAGGACCCCGCAAATTTTGACCCCAAGATCCGGCAAATGATTAACAACACAACGTCCCGAATCCGAGACGTTGTCGCAGACATGGTTTGGACTGACGTAGAGTTCATCAACGATACGCCTGGTAAAGCCGCGGAGTCGTTAGATGAGAAGGCCTACGGACGTTTGATCGCGGAAGTTAGCGGTGCCCAGGAATCAATACTGATTCAAACGCCTTACTTGGTATTTCCCGAGGGCGGTCTTGCCTTGTTGGCAGAGAAAGTGGTCGAGGGTGTGCGTGTGAGAATCGTAACTAACTCGATGCCATCGACAGATAATCCAGCAGCGTTTAGCGGTTATCAACGACAGCGAGAATTAATCATTCGATCGGGTATCGAACTGTACGAATTTCGTCATGATGCCGCGGTCCGTGACACGATTATTGCGAAGACGAGAACCAATACCGATGCTGGCATTTCGTTGCACGCCAAAAGCATGGTGGTTGATGACTCTCGTTTGTTCATTGGTAGTTTTAATCTTGATCCACGGTCTGCCCAGTTGAATACCGAAGTGGGCGTATTGATCGATAATCCCGGTTTGGCGAAAGCACTCTCGCGCCATATAGAGACTGATATGTCGTCGGAAAACAGTTGGGCCGTTAGCGAAGACTTCAATCCAGACCATATAGCATCGAGGCGAAAAAACCTGGAGGTTTGGTTTTATGGATTGCTGCCAATTACATCGTTACTATGAATTAAATAATCCTTATAACATATTGATATAAAAGGATAAGTTATGAATATCGGTGGCCTATTTAAGCTCGGGCTTTGGAGTCAGGCGCGGACCATGGCCGGCCAAACGCCGGAATCACGCAACCGGTACGTGGATTTTCTAAGGGCGCTGTCGATACTCGCTGTCATATCGGGTCACTGGTTGATGGCCGCGCCCCATGTGATCGACGGCAATCTAGCCATCGCCAATATGCTCGAGTTGGAACCCTGGACCCGATGGCTCACCTGGGGGTTCCAAGTGATGCCAGTCTTCTTTCTTGTAGGCGGATATGCCAACGGTGTTTCCTGGAACGCCGCGACCAGAGATGGGCTTGGTTACAGTGAGTGGCTAGCGAGTCGGCTTGGTCGACTAATCAAGCCGGTCCTACCCCTCGTGTTGGCGTGGGTCTTGATCGGAGGCGTGGGTAACCAGATAGGCGTACGAGCCGAAATTCTTTCAGTCGCCTCTCAAGTTGCGCTCGTACCGATTTGGTTTCTGTCGGTATACATCGTGGTCGCCCTACTCGTTCCTTTGACTTGGGGCGCGTGGCGCCGATATGGGATGGCTTCATTTTGGGTTCTGGCCCTCTTGGCCATTGTCGACGATGCCTTATTTTTTGCATTCGGTCTTAGGGATTTAGGATGGCTTAACTATGCGTTCGTTTGGCTTGCCGTGCATCAGTTGGGGTATGCATGGAGGGATGGGCGCATCACCGGAGTACGCAATGCTGTGACCTGGGCGATCGGCGGCATGGTGCTGCTGTTTGCCATGGTGTATTGGGGCCCCTACCCAATCGGCATGGTCAGCGTTCCCGGTGAAGACGTTAGCAATACCTTACCTCCGAAGTTTGCGATGCTTGCTCTCGGTGTGACCCAGATGGGGATCTTGTTAGCCCTGGAATCTCCGGCACAACGTTGGCTCTCTCGGCTCGGTCCATGGACCGCAACATTGCTAGTCAATGGCATGATTATGACCATCTACTTATGGCATCTCACCGCTTCGACTTTGGTGGTCGGTCTTGCCTTGGTGGTCGGAAATATTGGTCTCGAAGTTGATCCGGGTACGAGCCTTTGGTGGTCATTACGGCCCGTCTGGTTACTCGTATACGTGGCGGCACTGGGGCTGCTAGCCCCCGCATTTAGTCGGCTGGAACGTGGTGCGGGTAGTACTGCGGGTAACGTGACGAGTTGGCGATTGGTATTGGGCGCCATGGTCGCGTGCAGCGGTCTGGCGTTGCTAGCGTTGGATGGCGTGGTCGGAACTGAATGGCTGGGTCTGCGTATTTACGTCCTGTGTTTGCCATTCTTAGGAGCCTATATCGCCGGCGTCCTACGGATTCCGCAACGTCCCTCGAACCGCGCTTGAGACGCTCGTGAATTATCGGCGCGGCATTGACGAGGCAATTAGTCCGCCCACTGTTGCCGGCTGATCAATATCCGTTTCAGTATGGCGGGTTGATCCGTCATGATGCCGTCGACTCCCAAGTCGAGAAGTTCTTCCATTTGAGTTGGGTCATTTACCGTCCAGACATGGAGTTGTAATCCACGGCGATGTATCGCATCGACGAAGCGTTGATCGACGATTTTTATACCATTCCAACGAATGGGTACTTGCGCGGCTAATGCCTCGAATGAACCCGTCGGGATACCAAGACTGGTGATTCGAGCGCGCAGGGTTTCGATCGGTCCCATTGATGTACAGATTCTGGGGACAGCCTGACGAACGCGTCGAATTCTTCGGTCACTGAATGAACCGATACAGACCCGATGTTCTGCACCGATATCCTGGATCAACCTGAGCAACGGGGTGACCGATGCGTCGGACTTTGGGTCGATGTTAAAGCGGGTGTCGGGAAAGCTTGTCAGGAGCTCGTCGAGGCGTGGAATAGGCTCGGTCCCGTCGACTCGCACCGACCGAATCGCGTCATAACTCAGTTCCGCAATGGTACCCCTACCGTCAGTGACGCGATCGAGACGGTCGTCGTGAAAGGCAAGCAAGACTCCGTCCAGCGTACAGTGAGTGTCGGTCTCGAGGTAACGAAATCCTTGTTGGACAGCCCCCTCGAAGGCAAGCAGCGTATTTTCTGGCCCGGCACGGTGATCGCCACGATGAGCGAACGCGAGACATCCCGGATGATCGAAAAAAGGGTGTGTCATGAGAGTAGAGACGAAAGAGCGATCAGAGATGACACACGATGTCCGGTTTACCCGCCATCACATCGCCAAGGGAACCGACGGAGATGCGCCAAGGACGCAATCGAAGTAACCCAAACGTCGGATCCTCAACGTCTTTCCAGAGCATTCCGAGGTCGTATCCCAGGGGTGGCGGTGTGTCGCCAAACAACGTCCATACCCGTTGCTTTTCGTCGGGTCCGTCTTCCCAAGAGGCCTCGCAATCAATCATGGCCTGCTCGTGGGCTGGGTCCCAGTACGTCAGACTGACGAAAGGATTTGACGCAAGGTGTTTTTCCTTGTGGCTGTGACGGCCGGTCGCGATCCACCCCGTGGGACCTTCCCAAATCGGATGCAAAATACGCGACCGAGGTTTTCCGGATCGGTCGACGGTCGCGAACGTACACCAGACAATTCGATCGGTGATCAGCCTTAACCTAGTCTCAATATCGTCGAATGCGACGTCTGCCATTAGCAACTCCCCGGTATCGGTTCGATCGTCTCAACGACCCTGGAATTTGGGTTCTCTTTTTTCAACGAAGGCATGAAATGCCTCGCGTGAATCGGCGCTTGCGCCCGTTCGGCTGTGTCGCTCGGTTTCCAATTCGATGTAATCTCGCAATGGCATATTTTCGGCATTGACGAAATTCCTTTTCATCTCACCAATCGCGAGGGGGGCAGCCTTGGATAGACGATCGACGACGGCGTCTACTTCTTCACGAAAGGTCTCATCGGAAAACGTCTTAGAAACCAATCCGATCCGTTCGGCCTCATCCGCCTTGAATTTGTCGGGCATAAAGAAGAGTTCCCTCGCCTTGCTCGCGCCGAGGATACGAGGTAGCAACCAAGGACCGGCCATATCGCCTGAGATCGCGACGCCAAGGAAAGCCGAATTAAACGTCGCACTTGCTGTCGCATACCGAAGATCACATGCGCAGGCCCAACCGAAACCGGCTCCGGCGCACATGCCATTAATCCCAGCCACGGTAACTTTAGGCATTTCGTGAAGTAACGAGGTGATATGAAAACAAGCTTTACTGAAAGGCGCTTGTGCTTCCCCGCTAGTGGACGCTTTAAGATCGACGCCCGGACAAAACCCTCGACCGGAACCGGTAAAAAGAACAACGCGCACGCTGTCATCTTGCGCGACGACATTCAGACAATCGTAGAGTTCACGCATCATGGCATTGGTGATCCCATTGAGATTGTCCGGTCGATTCATGGTGATCGTGGCTCGAGTCCCATCGACTTCGTAAAGGATCGTTTCGTAATCGCTCATCCTGCTCTCCCGTTTCTTGTCTTAAAGAAATCCTAGGCGTACTTCACGCGCGTCACAAGCCGTTGATGAGAAATCATCCTTTGGATATTCAGGATCAACGCCTGACATTGAGCGTCCTTATCTTCTAATAATCTATTTGAGGTATCGATCGAGGTATTCAACTGAACTCGCAATCTCCGCCTGCGGTACGGCAGTGTGGATGCCCGGATTTGCGTGCAGCGTCTTTTTTTCGCTACCCAATACATCAAAGAGTTCAAGACAGCTGTCACGCGGGATGATGTCGTCATCCCACTGGACTAAGAAACGCACCGGACAAGAGACGTTGGGCGCGAGACGCTTGAGGTCCTCGCCGTTAGGACCCGAAGTTCCCATGAGACCGAGCAAGGCAACGCGAATACGTGAATCCGTCGCTGTGACAGGCAACCCCATCATGGTGCCCATTGATAGTCCCCACCAGCAAGCGGGCCGCGCACCCTCTTCCGACTCAATGAAATCCAAGGCAGCTTTCCAATCGGCCATGATGCCATCGGTTCCGCCTCCTTCATTCCAAATATCGACGAATCCGTCGGGGCTTTGAATTCTATTTTCGGAAGCGCGTTCTCCGTGTCCGGGACCGTCGATGGCCATCGCGGCGATGCCGCGTTCGACGAGCATCGTTGCGACGAGTTGAATGTACTCAACTTTTTTGTGTGTCGAACCGCCGTGTCCTAGCAATGCGATGCGACTGGCATCATTTTTTTCGGGTCGCCAGTACACCCCCGGAACGTTTTGATCGTTGACGGTGAGGTCGAATGCTCGTTCAGTGATCCCGTTTTTGTTAACCGTGTCGTCGCGCCATGTCATGGCATACTCCTTTTTCCGTTTTTCGAATTACGTTTGAAACCACCGTTTCGAGTTTAAAGACAAGAATACGTAAATGAACTGGAAAAGTTCCTTTGAATGCGACGGAGGTTTTGATTCTTGACGATTTCTTTCGCGCGCCTTTATGGTGATCGTAACGATACAAATTCAGGTGCTTGCGTGTTGACGCAACGTCGTGGGGCACAATTGGGGATAACGAAATCATGAGTGAAGCACCCAGAGATTGGCGAAACGATGGAGTTAAGGTCATCAGCGGTCAGCATCTAGATCGCAATACGCCGCAGACCGAAGGCATGACCCGAGCAGCTGCCGTCAATTTTGCGACGGCGGGCGCTAGAAAACTTTGGGCGGGCACGGTGGAGATACATGCGAACGCAAAAACCGGTGCCCACCATCATGGGGAATTGGAGAGCATTATCTATGTCATTAAAGGTCGAGCGCGGATGCGCTGGGGCGAAAAACTAGAGAATGTCGCAGAGGCAGGCCCGGGTGATTTTATTTATGTGCCACCGTTCGTCCCGCATCAAGAGATTAATGCTGGCGAGAACGATCCTTTATGTTGTGTCTTAGTCCGAAGCGATCAAGAGGCCGTTGTCATCAATCTCGATATACCGGCGGTCGAAGATCCCGATGGGCTGTACTGGGTGGATGCTATTCACCCTTCCCCCTAGTCGAAGTGAAGTGAGGTAGTCATGTCCGCTGAGAACATTGGTGTCCAAGGTGTCGCGTGGGATCTTTCGAGTGAATACGAGAGCGCTGACTGTCCCGCTATCGACTCCGATCTAAGTGCAGCTAGCGAGCTGATGGATCAAATGAAGCAGCACAATTTGGTATTACTTCCGCTACTTGAACGCGCCGAGGGATTGGGTGTTGAGGAAGCGACAGGGGGGATCGAGGCAGCCCGCGAAATCCACCGAATCAGTGAAGAAGTTCGTTCGCTCATTGGAAATCCTGATTCCTATGCGGACTGTCGTATGAGTGTGGATAGCCAGGATGAGGCTGCGCAGGTGCTTTCCGGCCAATTACAGTCGTACCAAAAACGCTTTAGTGAGCTTTCCCAGCCGTTATCACAATTTCTCGATCTCGTTTCTGCTGAAATCATTGAGGTCTATCTTGATCATGAGCTGACAAAATCAACACGCTTTGTCGTCGAACATGCAAGAAAGCGGCGCGATTTCAATCTAAGTCTTGCCGAGGAAACCTTGGTGTCGGGACTAGCCCAAGATGGAATTCACGCCTGGGGCCGACTCTATGACCAGCTTGCCGGAACTTTGACGTGTGATGTTCTGGTCGGCAACGAATCTCAATCCATGGGTTTAGCTGAGACCAGTGGATTACTACAAAAGCCCGACGACGGCACGCGCGAGAATGCGTGGCGGGCGATCAACGAAGCATGGGGCGAACAAGTTGAATCTTGTGCTGCGGCGATCAACTCTATTGCCGGGTGGCGACTGGAATTAGGCCGACGTCGCTCGGGCAAAAGCCCGGTACATTTCTTAGATTCTCCCGCTCACATGAATCGAATTTCTAAAACGACTCTCGACGTCGTTCTCTCAGTCGCGGAAGAATCGATGCCGCTTGCCCAACGTGCCGCGCTGTTACAAGCAAAAGCATACGGCAAGGACCGCTACGGTCCTTGGGACCAGCGCTCACCGGCACCCACCCTAGGTGACGATGATCGGCCAATTCCGTACGCCGAGGCGTTAGAGCTGATCGCGAACGCCTACCGCAGTGTCGATCCAACAATGGGCGAATTTGTTGAAATGATGGCGGAGAGAAAGTGGATTGAAGGTACCGTGGGTTCACGCAAACGCCCGGGCGCTTATTGCACCGCTTTTCCCAAATCGCGAACGCCTCGCGTATATATGACGTACACAGGGGGCACGAGCGACGTGATCACGTTGGCTCACGAACTGGGACATGCCTTTCATTCCTGGACGATGAGGGACCTTCCCGATAGTCAGCAAAGTTACGGAATGTCGCTCGCTGAAACGGCGAGTACATTTGGTGAAACTATTGTTCGTGATGCTTTGCTCGAGCGTGCCGAGACACCATCCGAAGAACTTGCCATTGCTTGGGAGGAAACGGGGGCATTGATTTCGTTCGTCCTAAACATTCCGACGCGCTTTGAATTCGAAAAGAATTTTTATCAGGCTCGCGAAGAACGTCCATTGCGCCCGGATGAGCTTAAAGAGTTGATGAGTCAAGCGTGGCAAAAATGGTACGGCGAGAGTCTTTCTGAACCAGACCCGCTCTTTTGGGCGAATAAACTGCATTTCTTCATTTCGGAGTTGAGTTTCTACAATTTCCCGTATCTTTTCGGCTATCTCTTTAGTCTTGGGGTGTACGCGAAGCGACTAAGTTTCGGAGATGAATTTTTCCCGCGATACGAAGGATTGCTTCGCGATACCGGCCGCATGACGGCAGAGGATTTGGCGGCTAAACATTTGGACGTGGATATCTCTCAAGCTGATTTCTGGCGTGATACGGTCGCAATGCTTCAACCACGGGTGGACCATTTCGAAAAACTTGTCAACGACGTGACAGGATGAAATATGGACTCTGACGTTCCACCATTCGATGTCGTAGTGGCAGAGCCCCGCTACTTTTCTTGTTTTTTCTTGTAGCGTAAACGCCGTTGCATGGATTTATAGGCATCGGTGAGCAATCGACCGCTATCGCGTTCTTCGCAAATGAAACGTCCGAGTAATTCGCCAGTTTTCGAGTCGATGGTGGTATCGGAAAGTAAACCGAGCAGCCGATCTCCTTGATTATCCGAGTTCGAAGACTGTTTAACGCCGATACCTAGGGCATGGAATTTTTTGGTGTCGGCACTTCGTGAACCCGCGAGTTTAACGATCTCGTTGGCGCCTTTGCTTTTCGCTGGCTCGAGTGGATAGCCGAGTTCGCCAAGTCGTTTTTCGAAGGCCCAAGAGTGCTCGGCTTCTCTGACGGCGACTGTATTTAGCGCCGTCCGTAGGCGAGCGTCCCGCGTGCTCGATGCCCACGCCTTGAAGAGTTCGTACCCTCCTCGCTCCGCGTTGGCGATGGCCGTTAGGGTTCCGATGTAACTTGGTTTGTTGGACATATGCTCGCTTCTTACCGCGTCCCCGAACGTGTAAGTAAATGCGACCCAGCCGTCGCTGTAAAGTAGGCTGTCGTTTTTACTTGAATGAATCGGAAAGAAACATGCCGAAGAGAGATCATTCGCGTTCGGTTCTGGACCCTGTGGAAGCCTTGAGCTCACTGTTGGTTGAACCAGCGGGCTGAATCAAGATGAAACGAACTCAAGGGGAGTTAGTTGGCCTCACGGCCGTCTACGCAGATTGGGCGCTAGAATTCATCAAGCGTGAATATCCCAATCATGTCTCGCACAGTTTGCGAAATGCCGAAGATCTTGCCGAGCCTCATGTACACACTCCGATTTTCTATGGATGCTATGACTGGCACTCGTCCGTACATAGTCACTGGATGCTAGTGCGTCTTGCACGTCTCTACCCGGAAGCTCCCTATGTTGAGCGTACGCTCACCTCGCTCGAGTCGAATTTTACGGCCGAAGGTTTCGAGGGCGAGTTCAACTACCTCAATGCTGATCATCGACAGACATTTGAACGGCCGTATGGTCTTGCGTGGCTATTGCAACTTGGGGCGGAATTAAGGCAATGGTCCGACGAGCGCGCGAAGGGCTGGAGAATGGGAATCGAACCACTCGAGGCCTTGGCAGTGGATCGCCTAACGAGGTGGCTTAAGAAATTGACCTACCCGATTCGTACCGGTGAACATTCGCAAACGGCCTTTGCGATGGGTCTCGCGCTCGATTGGTCTCGGGTCGCACATCAAGCCTCTTTCGAGGCAACATTGGTCGAACGCGCCCATGACTACTATCGACGAGATCACGATGCGTCCTTAATGTGGGAACCTAGTGGTCACGATTTCCTTTCGCCTTGTATTGCTGAGGCGGATCTTATGCGTCGGTGTATGGGTCGCCATGACTTTGGCGAATGGTTGGAACGTTTTATGCCGTTCATACCGATCACAGATGAAAAAGACTGGTTGGCGCCGGTTCAGGTCAGCGATCCAGCCGACCCGAAGTTAGCGCATTTGGATGGCCTTAATTTAAGTCGCGCGTGGATGCTGGATGGAATCGCCTCAGGACTATCCCCGGACGACCCACGATTAACGAGCATTCGTGCCGCCAGTTTAAGTCACCGCGAGACCGCGTTGGCCTCGATTACGGGGCAACACTACGAGGGGACTCACTGGTTGGGTAGTTTTGTGACCTATCTCATGACCGAGCGCGGAATTGAGTGATCGCGTATTCAGGATTCGTTCCATGACGAATCTTGTATAGAACGCTCGGGTTACAACTATTTCTTTGCTAAGTAGGCGGCGCTTCGTGCAATCGCATTTTGTCGAATATTCATATAGAAAAAACTGTAGTCGTAGATATGGTAATTACCTTCGGTTATGAAATAGCCGTCATAGTTCTTCGAACGTATCTCTGATATCCGAAGTGCGCCATCGCGGCATTGGGCATCAACGACACCAAGCTCGACATCAGGGTAGTTATCCTCTATGCCTTGGTTTCTTCGAAAAGACACAGATCCTAGGTTTTCTTCGAACCCAGCATGCTCGCCGTTCGCGGACCAGTTGAGCGGATTGACACAAATCGAGTCAGAAGGTCCTCCTGCACGCGCTTCCAGTGACAAGGTGTTCCAGGTTGCCTGGCATCCTGTTTGCTCGGCTGACTGGCAAACAGGGATGCCATTACTGTCGTCAATGTAATAGCCAATCGGATAGGCAGCGACCAGCTTATCCTGGAGCGGCGTCCCTGCGATTTCATCACCCAGTAATTTGTCGAGATGGAATCCGCCTTGGCTATGGCCTGCCAAAATGAAAGGCCGACCATCGTTGTAGTGATCGATGTAAAAGCGAAATGCTTGAACGACATCGCCATAGGCCAACTCAAGCGCGTCCCCGCCATCGCCCTGGGGGCTGAAGAAAGAAAGGAGCGTCGCTTGTCGGTATCGCGGGGCATAGACTCGGCAGCATGCGTTAAATGCGCTTGCTTGCCCCATGATGGTGCTGTAATCCGTACGTTGATTGATCTCTTCATCATCCAATGCTTGATTCCAACCTGCGCCGCCGAGAAGCGTGGTCGGATGCACATAAAAGACATCGACGCTGGCGGCTGATTGCAATGCCGCGGTGTTCGCGATGGGGATTCGATCGGCCACATCATCGCGATTGGGTAGCGCCGCCCAATTCGACGCGAGGGTGTAATCCGGTTGTTGCGGGGGTGTTGTTTCGGCAAATCCAGCATCTGGTTGCATCATGTATAGCCCGACGCCGACTTGTAGAGCCCCACGAAAGATGTAGCCCAAAATGAGCAAAACGGCGACAACAATTCCCAATATGACCAGAAACTTTTTCATCGATATCCCCTTACCTATGACGACCGTTTAAAGACACGTCTGCAGTAATTGAAGCTGCGTGATGATACTGGGTCACTATTGGTCGCGTTTATATCGATGGGTATCGCCTGGTTGGTCGAGCGGTACTGCGAGGTTGTTGCCATGGACTTTTATCCGCGCGCTTCAAAACGTATGTGAGTCTGCTCGGGCGGCTTTGGGTCCGTCAAGCAACACTCTCGAGAAAACGGCGTCGGAGTCACGCGAACATTGGTCTGCTATTGTCGCGGATGAGATCGCGGTTCAAGGCGGACAAGTCCCATGCCGGCACATCAACGAGGAAAGTCGACAATCACGTTAGTCGTAGCAGTTGGCGTTGTCGCGATATGTTTTGCGATTTGGTTAAGCCGGGACACGGATGTGCCCTACCCGGGGCCAAGCTCGTCCACAACGCTACCGCTTCAGGCCGGTTGGGTCGATGACAAGAGAATCCGAAACGCGCAAGCCGATGAGCCTGGCGCCTGGTTGGCCTACGGTCGAGGCTTCGAGGAACAACGATTCTCGAGCTTAATTGAGATCAATCGAGAGACCGTTGGTGGCCTCGGGATCGCCTGGACAAAGGACCTCGATACGGTACATGCGGTAGAAGCGACGCCTTTGGTTGTTGACGGGATTATGTATTTCACCAGTACGTGGAATGTGGCGTACGCGATTGATGCCAGGAGCGGCAACGAAATTTGGACGTACGATCCGCGGGTACCTGGCAAAACAGCGCGAGATGCTTGTTGTGGAATTATTAGCCGGGGCCTTGCCGTTTACATGGGGCGCGTTTATCTCGCCACTCTTGACGGACGTCTTATCGCTCTCGATGCGGCCTCAGGGAGCCTCGTCTGGGAGGTCGACACGATCATCGATCGCTCACGGAACTACACCATCACCGGAGCGCCGCGAGTGGCGGCGGACAAAGTTTATATTGGGAATGGTGGTGCCGAGTACGGCGTTCGCGGTTATGTCACAGCGTATGACGCCAATACCGGGGAGCAGGCATGGCGTTTCTTTACGGTACCGGGTGATCCCTCTTTGCCTTTCGAGCACGCAGAAATGGAGATGGCGGCTGAAACGTGGAAAGGCGGTGAATGGTGGAAGATAGGTGGAGGGGGAACTGTATGGAATTCAATAGTTTATGATCCATACTTCCATTCAATCTATCTTGGTGTTGGTAACGGTACGCCTTGGACCCGGGCTATTCGATCCCCGGGTGGTGGCGATAATCTATTTCTATCGTCAATCGTGGCTCTCGACGCTGACACGGGTGCTATGAAGTGGCATTACCAGACGACGCCTGGCGATAACTGGGATTACACGGCCGTGCAAGACATGATGCTCGCCGATCTCACCGTTGACGGCGTGGATCGCAAGGTGTTGATGCAAGCACCCAAGAATGGCTTTTTCTATGTGATCGATCGCCAAGATGGTCGACTGCTTCGTGCGCACGCGTATGGCGCCGTGACCTGGGCGAGCCACGTTGATTTGACCACGGGTAGACCCGTCGAAAATCCGGATACGATTTACGCTCAGAATCCGCAGTGGATATTGCCCGGTCCGCAAGGTGCTCACAATTGGCAGGCAATGGCTTGGTACGCTGACCGGGGACTTATGTTCTTTCCCATCCAAGAGATGCCGTTTCTGTACGCGATGCCCGAAGAATATCTCGAAACCGGAATCTACAAACGCCGACCAGGCACGTGGAATACGGCCGTCGAGTTCGGTCGGTATAACCAAATGGTGGAGGCATTCGAGGATCCCCCTGAATCGAGGGGTTATTTCATTGCCTTCGATCCACTAACAGGAGAGACGGCGTGGTCGGTCGAATTGGAGCATCCGTGGAATGGCGGTGCGTTGGCTACTGCGGGCGGGCTGGTTTTTCAGGGTAACGCAAGCGGTTTCCTCGCTGCGTACGATGTCGATAGTGGTGAGGAGGTATGGCATTACAACCTGTACTCATCGATCGTCGCGCCTCCCATCACGTATGCGTTAGATGACGAACAGTACCTAGCAATTCTCACCGGGTCAGGCAACAACGCGGCCGATAGCGCGTCATACAAGTACGGCAGTACGGGTCGATTGGTGGTTTTTCAATTGGGGGGTAGCGAGACCATACCAGTGCCCCCATTGCGCGATTTAACGATTCCGGAACCTCCGGCATTAACTGGATCAGCGGATGACATCGACCGTGGCGATGTTATGTACCACGACGTCTGCGGGTTTTGTCATGGGTTTGGCGTGCACTCAGGCGGCGGACCGCCTGACTTACGAATGCTCAGTCCAGAATCGCACGAGCTTTTCCAAGCCATCGTTCGAGGGGGTCTCTATCAAGACCGGGGGATGGCGAGTTACGCGGATCTATATTCCGACGAAGACGTTGAACGAATTCGGCAGTACATCATTTCACGTGCCAAGAAAGACCGTGAAGAAGCGATGGCGGAGGCTAGCGAGGTAAACGCCCCTACTCCGTAACGCCAATTATGGGGCCCATTCCGCGTTTGTCGCCTCGCTTTACACTTGCATTAAATGTAACGTATAGGTTACATTTAGAACACTCAGCCACGCCCAATGGGATGGTAGTCGTGACAGCGATAACAGCTTGAGTTGGTCATGTCGGTGAATCGAGCGACAACGCGTCTCGACGTGGTAAGTCCGTGCATCGAAGTTAGTGACTTGCGTCATGTCTATAAGGACGGGCACATGGCGCTCGACGGCGTGAACCTCACCTGCGAGACGGGTGTGTACGGTTTGCTTGGTCCCAACGGTGCAGGCAAGAGCACGTTGATGCGGATCCTCTGCACCTTGATCCGACCCACCGAAGGATCCGTTGAACTATGCGGTTACGACGTCACCAAGCAACAGCGTGAGGTACGTCGCCTACTCGGCTATTTACCACAGGATTTCGGCGGTTGGCGCTCGCACCGAGTGATCGAAGTGGTCGACACGCTAGCTCAGTTGTCTGGACTGTTTAGCCGAAAAGTTCGTCGTCCACGCGTGGAGCACGTCATTGAGCAAGTGGGTCTCGCCGATGTTGCGTATCGTAAAGTTAAACAACTTTCAGGCGGTATGGTTCGACGATTGGGGGTCGCCCAAGCGCTCGTTCATGAGCCGCGAATCTTGGTGGTCGATGAGCCAACCGTGGGCTTGGATCCTGAGGAGCGTATACGGTTTCGGAAACTCATGGAGGAAATCGGCCGAGATCGAACCATCTTATTGTCGACCCATATAGTGGCCGACCTTGGCGCTTCGTGCCGTGAGATCTCGATCTTGGATGCAGGTCGGAGCGTATTTACCGGTTCACCAGCTGAATTGTTTCGAAGTTCGGTGGGTGCGGTATTTGAACTGATCACATCGGTGGAGATGGCCGATAAGGCCGAGCAGAACCACGAGGTGGTGTCGCGTATTTCGGCGGGCGATCGAGTCACTCTGCGTGCTATTGCATCGGAGAATGGGATGCCGCCGGGTGCGACCCGAGTCGATGAGACCACGTTGGAAGAAAGCTACATGGCGTTCATGTCCGCACGCGGTCGAGCAACCGTGGCACGCCAAGACGATGAACTACTGGACGAATCGTCAACGATGGAAGTCGACGAACGTGAAATCAGAGAAGCGGTCTCGTGAACCTCGCAATGATTAAAGCGATTGCTAGCGCGGAGTTACGCTCGACGCGTCGGTTAGCTCGATACTGGCCCTTCACCATTCTCTC
>Ga0209752_1000352_pt1 | contig 22687 bp, 17 predicted proteins | sample METZYME_3_250m_FD_187548 | JGI IMG/M metagenome (GOLD analysis project Ga0209752, IMG submission 187548) | Marine microbial communities from oxygen minimum zone in mesopelagic equatorial Pacific - METZYME_3_250m (SPAdes) (version 2) | ecosystem: Environmental > Aquatic > Marine > Oceanic...
CTCGTAGAGGTCGTCTCGGGGCAGCCATTCGATGTCTTCTTGCGTGAACGTATTTTCGATCCACTCGGCATGGCCGATACCGGTTTCCGGGTACCGGATTCGAAGAGCGATCGCGTCGCGCCCACGTATGGACACTCGGGTCCGGATCGGGCTCTCGGACCGGGCGACACGTCGATTTGCGATTTGCCCTCCACGCTGTTCTCAGGCGGGGCGGGTCTCCGTTCCACCGCCCAGGACTACGCGCGGTTCGCCCAAATGCTGCTCAACGGCGGGGAACTGGATGGGGCTCGGATCCTCGGTCGGAAGACAGTTGAATTGATGACCGTCGATCACCTGGAAGAGGGGATGCCGACCGGGTTCCTGTCACCGGGATGGAGCTTCGGGCTCGGTTTCACGGTGAAGACCGAGGCGGGCCTGGACGGATTGCCGTCGTCGGTGGGCGAGTACAATTGGATCGGCATCCAGGGGACCTCGTTCTGGGTGGATCCCGAGGAGGACCTCGTCGGCGTGTTCATGGTTCAGATCCGTCCGAACCGTGACATCACGTTCCGGGATCAGTTCAAAAGGCTGGTGTATCAGGCGCTCATCGGATGATCAACCACCCGGTCGCCTTCCGTAGCCCTGCCTGAAGTGTGAGTGACAGCTGACGCAGGACTGGTAGAGCTGATCGTTGAGGCCGGCGAGTGCCGGGACATCCCTGTTTCGAGTCGCTCTCAACGCGGCTCTTCCGACCTCGAGTAGGAGTACGGCGTCGCTAATCCACTGTGCCTCGGGCTCTCGGATTCGGTCCGGCATCAGCAATAGGTTGGCCGCCTCACCGAACATGAGGGTCTTGGCCTCTAGCTCACCCCATTCGGCGTCGGTCGTCGGGGTCCGGGTTTCGATGTAGAAGACAGCGTTCGAGGTTGGGTAGATGAGGTGCACCATGAGCTCGCTCATGCTCCCTATGCGTCGCATCGTACGAACCGCTTCCGACTCGAGTTCCTGCCTGGAGGGCGTCTGCGCAGGTGGTGTCTGGGCAGTCAGTGCTTCCGCAAGTACGGCGCCGGCTACGAGAACCATCACTGTTGCACGCATTCAACTCCTCCAAAGCGTTGAGATCCGGTCGATCACCTGAAACAACTTAAGAAAGATACCGCTTCGGGGAACCAGCCTTCCGCAACGGATCCGCAAGTAATAGGATGACGTGACCTCTTCAATGAAACCTGGAGGCAGCGGTGAGAACAGCGACGGTGTTGAGCATGGTTTTGGTACTGGGTACCGCAAGTTTGGGTTACGCACAGCAGGGCGCACCGGATGGCGCCTGGCCGGCGTACGGAGGGGACGCCGGCAGCACGAAGTACGCACCGCTCGACCAGATCAACGCTGACAACGTTGATCAGCTCCAGGTCGCGTGGCAGTGGACGACTTCGGACGCGCCAGTGCTCGCCGAGAACGACCTGGGTGCGGGGGCCTTCAAGGCTACGCCGATCATGGTCCACGGGGTGCTCTACGTCCGGACTTCTCTGAGCCTTGTCGCCGCGATCGTCGCGGCCACCGGCGAGCAGCTCTGGGAATTCGACCCGAGGAGCTGGGAAGCGGGGCGCCCCACCAACCTCGGCTTTAATACTCGAGGCGTGGCTCATTGGGCGGGCCCGGAGGCGGAACACATCTTCGTCGCCACGGGCTCCGCACACCTGTGGGCGGTCGACGCGCGGACCGGGCGCCCGGTGCTCAGCTTCGGTACCGACGGCAGGATCGATCTGACCGAGGGCCTACGCCGCCCCGTCCCCAGACGAGCGTACCAGGTCATTTCGCCCCCACTCGTGGTGGGTGATGTGGTCGTCGTGGGGTCATCCATCTCCGATGGTCCGCGGAACATGACCGCACCACCAGGAGACATTCGGGGATTCGATGTCCGTACCGGCGAAGAGGTGTGGCGCTTCAACACTATCCCGGAGAGGGACGAGTACGGCATCGAGACGTGGGAGGACAATTCCGCGTCGTACACAGGGAACACCAACGTGTGGTCCATCATGAGCGCCGACCTCGAACTGGGAATCGTCTACCTGCCGATCGGCACCCCGACGAACGACTGGTATGGTGGGCATCGGTTGGGGGACAACCTGTTTGCCGAGAGCCTCGTTGCGGTGGATGCTGCAACGGGTGAGCGACTGTGGCACTACCAGCTCGTGCACCACGGACTCTGGGACTACGACATCCCCGCTGCCCCGACGTTGGTCGACATCACGGTGGATGGCCGGCCGATCAAGGCTGTTGCGCAGGTCACCAAACAGGGCTTCGTCTACGTGTTCGATCGAGTCACCGGCGAGCCCGTGTGGCCCATCGAGGAGCGTCCGGTTCCACAGTCCACGGTTCCTGGGGAGCGTACCTCACCCACGCAGCCGTTTCCGACGAAGCCCGTGGCCTTCGAGCCCCAGGGAGTCACCGTCGATGACCTGATCGACTACACGCCAGAGTTGAGGTCCGAAGCCGAGGAGATTCTGTCCCAGTTCGAATACGGTCCTCTTTTTACTCCCCCGTCCATGCGGGGAACCATCCTCATGCCGGGGTGGGGTGGCGGGGCGAACTGGTACGGCGCAGCGTTCGATCCTGAGACCGGATACTTCTACGTGCCGTCGCGTACTGGCCCGATGGTGGTTCAGATCGTGGAGGGCAATCCCGAACGAGGAGACTTCGCTTACGTGCGCGGTGGAGGGCAGGGTCTAGGCGGGCCTCAAGGCCTGCCCCTGTTCAAGCCGCCGTACGTTCGCCTGACCGCCTACGATCTCAATACCGGAGAACTTGCTTGGATGGTTCCATTCGGTGATGGGATTCGCCAGCGGATCATCAATCTCGGTATACCCGATCCCGGCCCCGTGGGTGGGGGCGGTTATACAGGTCCCCTGCTGACTCCGAATCTGCTGTTCCTGGGGGCAACCGGCAGGCGCGGCGGCGGTCGAGGTGGTGGTCAGGGAGGTGATCGTGGTCCCGCGCAACCCCCCACTCTACGGGCGTTCGACAAGGTTACCGGGGCGGTGCTGCACGCGACCGAACTCCCTGTGACACCGAGCGGAACGCCGATGACCTATATGGCCGAAGGCCGACAGTTCATCGTGATGGCCTACGGCTCGGGGGAAGGGGCCGGACTGATCGGCCTGGCGCTGCCCACGAGTCCGTGATCTTCCGCTGGAGCCGGATCTTAGCCACGATACCGATGCCGCTACGACAAGTGATTGCCACGACAAACGAATCAGGAGTGTAAGATGAGAACAAGATCTTCGGCCAGGTGGTGCCTACCATTTTTCGCCTTGTTTCTCGCGTCCTGCGCGACCGCTGAAGCTGACCAAGGCCCTCCGCCGACCATCGCTTCGTTGTCGGTAGACGGCGCCTACGCAGTAATGACCTACACCGATATTCCGGACGTTCCGGAATTTGGGGATGCGACGGTCTACTATCCCGTGGATACCGCGATGCCGATCGGCGGTGTAGCGATCTCTCCCGGGTGGACCGAACTCCAGAGGCATATCGAGTGGTGGGGGCCTCGCCTCGCCTCCCATGGATACGCAGTGCTGATTCTGGATACCAATGATGCGATGGCGGACCAACCCGAGCAGAGGGCGGAGGCGTTGATCGCGGCCGTGAGAATCTTGAGGGGCGAAAACGACCGTGCTGGAAGTCCTCTGAGCGGCCGAATCGACACTGAAAAGATGGCGATCATGGGACACTCCATGGGTGGCGGCGGAGTCCTGATCGCGGCCAACAACTACCCGGCCGAAATTCAGGCCGCGATTCCCTTCACTCCCTGGCAGCCGGCAGGTGATTTCAGCCAGGTGGTCGCTCCGACTCTGGTGATGGCTGGATCGGCGGACCGGGTCGCATCCGTGTCCGATCATGCCTGGCCCCACTATCAATCGATTCCCGAATCCACGATCAAGGTTTTCCTGGAGATCGACGGTGGCAGTCACTTCATCGCTGACACCAGCCGCGGAGAGGATCTGGGCACCATAGGCCGTTACGGCATCGCCTGGCTGAAACTCTATCTCGATGGTGACGAACGTTATCGAGGGTTCATCTACGGCGACGAAGCGGCGTCCGACAGCGAAAAATTCTCGCGGTACGTGACCAGCCCCTAGGAGCACACGGCAGTCGGACCCAATCCGTCGCCTCGGGCCACTTACTCCAGTACCAAAGCCACGACACCGTCTCCGTCTTGGCCGGCATTCACCGAGACCACCAGGTACTGTTTGCCCTCGTACATGTACGTCATCGGGTTGGCGTGTACGCCCCCCGGCAACTCAAACTCCAACAGCATCTCACCGGTCGACTTGTCGTACGCGTTTAGCATCGCAGGCTGCGATCCCTGCCTGTCGACAGTGGTGAACAAAAGCGTGCTCGTGAGGAGCGGGAAGCTCGCGCCGTCGACTCCCAGATTGCCCAGATCGAGGTCGGCGAGAGCCGGGTGGTCTCGCGGCCCGCGGCCGTTCGCGACCTGCCATACGTGCTCACCTGTGCTCATGTCGATGGCCGTGACTCGACCCCACGGCGGTTTGAAGATCGGTATCCCATCCACCGTCGGGGACTGAGCGCCTCCCCAGATATAGTCGAAGTCCGACCTCGGATTCTCCGGCGGAGCCAGTTCGACGACCGTGTAATCGCTATACGAAGGGATGTAGAGGTACTGAGTCTCCGGGTCGAATGCAGCCCCGTTCCAGTTCCCGCCGCCGGCCCAGCCCGGGTTGACGATCGTGCCCTGCGCCGAAGGCGGTGTGTACACAGGACCGCTACGATACCGTTGGAAGATTTCGAGCGCCTGCGCCCTGAGTTCCGGGGTGAAGTCGATCAGGTTCTCTTCGAAGGCTCCATTCGGTTCGAAAGGAGCCGGCTTGGTGGGGATCGGCTGCGTGGGATGGATCCGCTCACCCTCTATGTCCGAGGGCGGGACCGGTTGCTCCCCGATGGGCCAGACGGGCTCACCCGTCACTCGATCGAAGACGAACAGAAACCCCTGCTTTGTGACCTGTGCGACGGCCTTGATCTCCCTGCCGTCCACGGTGATATCGATGAGGTTGGGTGCCGCCGGAGGATCGTAGTCCCACACGGAGTGATGGACGAACTGGAAGTACCACACGATCTCACCGGTTTCCACGTCGACGCACACGAGGGAGTTGGCGTACAGATTTTCGCCGAGGCGGTGGCCCCCGTACCAGTTGTGGGAGGGCGTCCCCACCGGCAGATACACATAGCCGAGCTCTTCGTCGCCGCTCATCGGCGGCCAGACCCCGGTCGCTCCGGCGGTACGCCAGGAGTCGTCCTCCCAGGTGTCGTTCCCGAACTCACCCGGCAGCGGGATCGTGTGGAACGTCCAGAGCAGCTCCCCGGTCCGTACGTCGTAGCCGCGGACCCACCCGGGTGTGACGTTGCGGTTTGTGGGCGTGTCCCGAATCGAGGCGCCGACGACCGCCACGTCACGGATAATTGTCACAGGGGAGTTGACCCCGTAGCCCCGCAGGAAGGCTCTGCGATCCTCGACCATGACATCGAAGTCCCGAGTCAGGTCCACTCTTCCGGCCTCCCCGAAAACGGGGTCCGGCTCCCCTGTTTCGGTATCGAGCGAGATCAGGAACGCGTCGTTGGAGCCGATGAGAATGCGCTTCCTCTCCCCATCGGTCCAATAGGAAATACCCCGCACGATGAAGCCAAGGTTGACCGGCCGACCCGACTCCCATGTCTTGGGATCGTACGACCAAAGGGTCTCGCCGGTCCCCGGGTGAATCGCAGCGATCTGGCCCATGCCGGTGATCGTGTAGAGCGTTCCGTCGACCAAGAGCGGCGTCGGCTCGTACCAGAAGCTCCCGCCCATCCGCCCAGCCTCTTCATTGCGCTCTTTGAGCTCCTCGTCGATGGACTCCCAATACCAGGCCACTTCCAGCTCTGCGACGTTGTCACGATTGATCTGGCCGAGGGGAGCGTAGCGTGACGCGGCGTCGTCGCCGTGGTTCACTAGCCACTCGGTGTCCTCAGCGTCGAAGTCCATGCCCGGTTCGGGTCCAGTGTCTGGTGCGCAAGACGCGAGCGAGAAGACCCAGACCAGTGAGACCCAATTCACCGTGCGAATACTCGACATTGCTTGCCTCCGTATCATCATGTCGGCAGGACGACCCCCGTTTAACCACATAAAGTGGGGGGCCATCATGCCAAACGCCATGTGCCCCAATACTTTGCCCGATGGCCCTCTCGGCTCGTAGGTTGCTCGTGACCGATCCACTCACGTCGCCGGCAAGGAGAGATCATGCTGCCCTCCGGGCTCAGAGGGCCCCTACCGAGCCTCGCCGCCCTCGTTCTCGTTGCCGGGGCTTTGGCTTGCGGCCCGACATACGACGTTGTGATCGAGGGTGGTCGCGTCATGGATCCGGAGTCTGGGCTGGATGCGGTCCGCAACATCGGCATTGTCGATGGTCGGATAGATGTCATCTCGGACGAGTCCCTCGAGGGTGCTCGCCACATCCAAGCCGCCGGTCTCGTTGTCGCGCCTGGCTTTGTCGATCTCCACAGGCACGGGCACAGCGAACAAGCGTATCGGCTCCAGGTGCAGGACGGAGTGACAACGGGTCTCGAGTTGGAGATCGGGACGGCGGATGTCGAAGCCTGGTACGGGGCGCGTGAAGGTGGCCAGCTTGTGAATTACGGCGTCTCTATGGGGCACATCGGCGCGCGGGCGGTGGCCATGGGAGACCCCGTTACGGGGCTCGGCGGTGTCACGACCCGAGAGCCGGCTACGGAGGAGCAGATCGCGGAGACGGAGCGACTCATCCGCGAGGGGCTGGCCCAGGGGGCTGTCGGCGTGGGCTTGGGAAGCGCGTACACGCCTGGAGCCCCGATGGCGGAGATCGAACGGATGTTCGCCGTCGCAGCTGACGCAGGGGTGACCGCCTTCATCCACATGCGTGGTGGGCTGCAAGGGCTCGACTCGACGCTCACCGCGGCGCGGAACGTCGGGGCGCCTCTCCACGTTGTGCACGCGAACTCAAGCGGTGGCGGGAACATCGTTCGGTTCTTGGCGATGATTGAGGCGGCCCAGAGTGCCGGGCAGGACGTCACGACGGAAGCGTACCCCTACGCGGCGTCATCGACCGGTATCCAGGCGGCGCTCTTCGACAACTGGGAGAGCTGGGAGGACGGCCGCTTCAACCAGTATCAGTGGGTCGGCACAGGAGAACGCCTGACACGCGAGACCTTCGGGCGGTACCGGGCCGAGGGCGGAACGGTGATCATCCACAGCCGGACCGAAGAGATGACGCTTACCGCGGTGACGAGTCCGATCACGATGGTGGCGAGCGATGCCATGCCGGCGGGACACCCCCGGGGTGCGGGCACGTTCGCGAAAGTCCTCGGTCGCTATGTGCGCGAGCAGGGTGCGCTCAGGCTCATGGATGCGCTCCGAAAGATGACGATCGAGCCCGCGAGAAGGCTGGAGGGGTGGGTCCCTGCGCTGAGGAACAAGGGTCGAATCCGGGTGGGATCCGATGCCGACATCACCGTCTTCGACCCGGAGACGGTGATCGATCGAGCGACTTATCTTGACGGGTCGATCCCTTCCGAAGGAATCGAATACGTTTTTGTGAACGGGGGGTTGGTGGTGGATGGCGGCGAAGTCGTTGGGGGCGTTAGGCCTGGGAGGGCTGTGCGCATTCCGTCCGCCTTGTAGGTTGCTGGGTGCCGATCCACTCACGTCGCAGGCCGGGATAGATCATGCCATCGAAGCTTCCCGGTGCTCCCGTCCGGGTAGAGAGACTTGTGGCCGCTTAAGGGGGGACGCGATATGAAGTTCAACACCATGCTAGTAACGACGGCGCTGATCATGGCGATCGCTCACGGCCCAGTCGGTGCCCAAGAACTCGAGAGGGAGTTCATCGACCCGGCGGGCGTGTTCACGCAGGTCGTGACAGTGGCGGATCGTGGTGTGAAGACCCTCTACGTGTCAGGACAGGTCGGCCAGGGTGCCGATCTCGCCGCGCATGTCGAGTCAGCGTTTCAGGGTGTGGTGCGACGTCTCGAGAGCGCCGGCGCCTCCACCAGCGACGTCGTGAAGATCCGGATCTTCGTGAAGGACTTCGATCCAGCGGACTATTCGATCATCAGCCAGGCACGACTCCGGACGTTCAGCGATGAAGATGCGTGGCCGACCAGCACGATGGTGGGTATCCAGGAACTGTTCACGGCGCAACTTCGTGTCGAGATTGAGGCCGTCGCGGTCATCGCTGATCCTGCAGTTCCTGGCGCGAACGTCACGATCGAGCGCATCGGGGCCTCGCGTGGCTTCAGCCAGGCCGTGGTGGTCACGGCCAACGGGACCAAGACGATCTACGTCTCGGGTCAGGTCGGCCAAGGCGATGGACTGGCCGAGCAGTCGACATCGGTCCTGGAGGCTGTGGCCCAGCGACTCGAGGCGGCGGGCGCGACGATCGACGATCTCGTCAAGATCGTCACGTACATCTCCGACTACACGGCGGAGGACCGCCGCACGTTCGGTGCGGCGAGAACGCAGGCGTTCGGCAGCGAAGATCTACCAGCGAGTACGTTGCTCGGCGTGCAGTCACTCGTTACCGACCAATATGAGATCGAGGTCGACGCTATCGCGGTCGTGAGCGATGGCGCGGGTGGGGGCGCTGACACGGAGTTCATCGGCCCCACATCGGGCTTCTCACAGGCCGTCACTACGCAGGGGAGTGGTGCGAAGACGATCTACATATCGGGTCAGGTCGGGCGCGCAGGTGAGAGCCTTGCGACCCAAGCGGATCAGGCCTACGCCAGCCTGAGGCGGCAGCTCGAAGCATCGGGTGCGACCCCGGCCGATCTGGTGAAGATCACCGTCTACATGGCCGATTATTCTCAGGCTGATGCGGCGGTACTCGGGGCCGCCCAACAGAATGGATTTCCCGCCGAGAATCTCCCGGCCACGACCCTGATCGGCGTCGCATCGCTCTACTCGGACACCGCGCTCATTGAGATCGAGGGCATGGCGGTCGTGCCATGAAACCCAAGAATCCCGATCACGAGGGAAGGCTACTGATGAAACGGTCCATAGCGCCGGTACTTGTCGTTATCGCCGCTGCGATGCTCGGTGCAGGTGCCGAAGCGGTGTGGGCTCAGGCGACCGGGGAGGACATGCCCAACCCGTATCAAACCACGGATGGCTATCTCCGCATGCCCATCGGCAGGAGTTGGGGTTCGGTGAGCGCCGTGGACATCGATCCCGATGGCCTCTCGGTGTGGATCGCCGAGCGTTGCGGGTCGGATTCCATGAATGGGCGGTACGCCCCACGGAGCTGCGGAGACAACGACGTTCCTCCCGTCCTGAAGTTCAATCCCGACGGGATCTTGGTCAGAAGCTTCGGCAGGGGACTGTTCGCCATGCCCCACGGCATCCACGTGGACGCTCAGGGTAACATCTGGGTGACGGACGCCCCGTTCACACAGGCGGGTGGTGCCTCGGGGCGCGGCCATCACGTTACGAAGTTCAGCCCGGAGGGAGACATCCTCCTGCGGCTGGGGGTGCCCGGGGAGTCGGGGGATGACGAGCGGCACTTCAACATGCCGTCCGACGTCATTACGGCGCCGAACGGGGACATTTTCGTCGCCGACGGTCATGGCCAAGGCACCAACGCCCGAATCGTGAAGTTCTCGCCGGACGGCACCTTCATCACTGCGTGGGGGGAGTTCGGCTCAGATCCGGGACAATTCGGTGAGCCCCATGGCCTGGCCATGGACTCGCAGGGCAGACTCTTCGTAGCCGACAGGGCCAACAGCCGCATACAGATCTTCGACCAGGAAGGGACCTTCTTGGAGGAGTGGTACCAGTTCGGGCATCTGAGTGGGATCCACATCGATCAGGATGACGTGTTGTACGGCGTCGATTCGGAATCGGACGTAGCGTCGGGCCGGAAGCGAGGTATTCGTGTGGGAAGTGTGCGGACCGGTGAGGTATGGGCTTTCATTCCGGATCCGGCAGACCCGAACGGACGGCACCGCTCAAGCAGTGGGGGAGAGGGGATCGTCGCCGATGTGAACGGTGTGATCTATAGCGCCGAGGTCGGGCCACGCGGTGTCAAGCGATACCACAGATACATCGACCCGTAGCGCGGGACCGTATCATTTACGCAGTTACATGTACGGCGGTGAGCCCGTCTCGCGGAACCTTCAGAAGTACTTACGGGTCAGGCAGGAGACCCCATCAAGAGGTCAAGGGAGTGAGGGAGCTATGAACATCAACCGCAGGACCATCGTTCGTAGAGTGTTGATGGTAATGGGCGTTCTGGTCCTCATCCCGGTCTTGGCACTTGGTGCTCTGGCGGTCTCGGCGCGTGTTTCCGACGGACCGTCCGTGGTGTTCAGTGGTGGACCGCTCGTCGCCGGTGAATTGGTGACGGGTCCAGAACCGGACTGGAGTTTCGCGCGTCGTATCAGGAACATCGAACTGCAACTCCTTGATCCTCCCCGGTCCCGAATTCTTTGGATCGTGGAGCATGAGGGTAAGATCTATCTCAATTCCAACTACATGCTCGGCTTTGTAGGACGCCTATGGAAGAGATGGCCGGCGCAAGCGGAACGAGATGGCCGGGCTATCCTGCGCATCGAAGGTAAGAGGTATGAGCGTACGCTCGTGCGCATCCAGACAGGCGCGATAGTGGACGATATAGCCGCGGAGTTCAACCGGAAGTATAGAGCCGGAATGACACGTGAGGAGGTCGAGTCGGGGAAACTGTGGCTTTTCGAGCTGGCCCCACCTAACGCGAACATGACCGGAGGTTCAAGGTGAAGTGGTTCTACTGGATTGCGGGTTGTGCGTTAGTTGCCGTCGTCCTCATCGTTCTGTTCGTACCCGGAGTCGGAGACAATATCGAAGGAAGGCTGTTGCGCTGGATGGCTGGGGCGGGTAGTTAGCGCCCCGAGCCCCACGGGGAGCCCTCGCTCGCTACCTCTGCCGAGGAGAGTAATCCACCCCGACTTGTTGCGTTGGTCGTCAGACGAAACGGGCCCCAAGGCCATACAGCCCTGGGGCCCGTTGCTGTTGCCCTAAGCAGTCGTCCGACCGCGCAAACGCTCCTTAGCGGTTGTTGTTCGAGTCGTCGACTTGGTCGATCTGGTCGTCTGACGAGTCCGCTATCACGCCCGCGGGGATCTCCTCACCCACCACGATGCGTCGCTCGCTCATCGTTCGGAAGCTCATGTAACCTTGCGACATCTCCGCGTGGGTGGGTCGGCCCCACCGAACATCGACGCTCGGATCCGGGTTGGCGGGGTTGTTCTCCGAGTTGTCCCACCAGAGCGTGAACCGGAGTACCGAGCCGGCCGGGATGAGGGGTGGGTCCGCGAACCGGTACGAATGCTGCCAGTTGAATTTGTAGTCGGGCACGTGGAGCAGCGTCTCGTGGCGGCCGTCCGGATAGGTAACCTCGTACAGGGCAGCCTTACCGCGCAGGTGCATGTGGGGCATGAAGCGGAGGAGCTCGACGTCCTCTTCGAACGTGTACTCGCGAGATGCCGAGTAGCTCGGGGCCCCGGCCGGTATCATGATGGGGCGAACGAGCAGACTGTTGCCGCCCGTGACGTGCCGGATCACCTCGCCCGGCTCCTTGAAGATGATCCCCACTTTGACGTTGCTGCAGACCGCCGTTCCAGGGCCCGGTGTCTTGTTGTAGTGCATGTTGAAATTGATTTCGCGCGGCCCCGCTCGAAGCAGGCGGCCGTAGCCATCCTCGTACACGCGCGGTTCCGCTCCAGGAACCAGGCCTCCGACCCCACCCACGATGTGGTGCACGGCGGGTCCGTTACGGTACTCCACTGATTTGATCCAGCGATCCTGAGGGAGCTGCGCCTCGGTGAGCCGCAGAGGGATGTCGACGTAGATGTCTCGGATATCGTCGGTCAGGCAATACTCCTCATCGAACGATAGGATCAGATCGGGCTCGCCGAGCGTCCATTCGCTCCCGCTGTTCAACGCGGCCGTCAAGAAGTCGGGCGTCGGTGGCGCGTCGGCAGGATTCCCTGGGGGGGTGCCTTCCTCGGCCCATGCGATCAACGTCGCTTTCTCCTCGTCTTCGAGGACGCGCTCGTTCTCGAACGTTCCCTTGTGCTGGTCGGCCGCGTCCCACGGCGGCATCCGTCCCTCACGGACGGCGTTGGCGATCCTGGGGGCCCGTACGCGCGCATCGTCGTAGCTGATCAATGGCCATGGGGCGATATTGCCTCCCATGTTCGTGCCGGCTTCCCGATGACACGTCTGACAGTTCTGCTGTAGGATCGGCAGAACGTCGGCATAGAAGGTCGGAGTCACGTCTGTTGCCGCCGGCGACACGTCCGCCGCGGCGAACCTCGCAACCTGCTGGGCGGACAACGCCCCAGCGGTAAGCGAGCCGACCACGGCCGCGATTGCCAATGAACTCAAGAGCTGTGAACGGGTTGTGGCTTGCATGTAATGACCTCCAACGGAGTGCAGTGAATACAACACCCCAATAGTTAACGAGGTGGAGTGCTTGCGGCAAGGAAAAGCGGGGTCGGCGGAGGGCTGTCCTAATACTCCAGCCGCAGGGTATCCACACCCTCTAGCCCGATTGCCACGTTTTTGGGGAGAAGACCGTGCTCGTGGAGCAAGAAAGCCACCACAGCGTGATACTCGTCATCGGTCAGCGTTCCGCCCATGCCATACGGCATCGCCAGCTTGGTGTAGTCCACCAAGCCCCTGGGCGATCCGTACTCGGCCAGCCCCGCCGGCGTAATCCGTGTTCCGAGCCCGCCTTCGGTGTGACAAAACTGACAGCGGGCTCCCCAGATCTCGGCGCCCAAGGCGTTTTGCTCCTCGGGGGATGGCCCTCGCTCGCATCCAGAGGCAGCTCCAGAGATCGCGACCAGCATGGCCACGCACACCCGCGAAGGCATTGTCAAACTGCCCGGGTCCTCTTTGCGATCACCGTCCTAGGCCACTTCGATGGGATGTGGAAGCGGGATATTGAGGAGGTATCCCGACTCGTTGAACGGAACCACATCGGGTTGCGTGTTCCCGGCCGCGTCGGTTGCCCGCGTCCGGATCACATGCGGACCCGCGACAGCCTCCCACTCGATCTCGAAGCGTCGCCAGGCGTATTGGATCGCGGGAGAAACCAGGCTCGCGGCTCGCCACTCCTCGTCGTCGTCGAGCCTCCACTCCACGCTGACGACGTCGGCGTGAGGCGAGTAGGCGAATCCCTTCAGCACCTGTCGACCGGCCGTGACCTCGGCCGGCCAGTCCAAGGCCAACGTGCTCTTTATGGTTTGGGTCGTCACCGGCCCGCCTTCAGCCGGTGCATACCTTTCCGCCGGCCATTCATCACCGATCAGCACGTACGAGCTCGTGTTGTTACGGACCCACTGTGTCTCGGTAGAGACGTCGATTCGGGTCAACCACTTCACACTGTTGCTGGCCACCCACCCCGGTACCAATCCCCGCAGAGGAGCGCCATGATCGGGCGGGAGATCGACCCCGTTCATCTTGTAGGCGAGAATCGTATCGGGATCCAGCGCCTTGGTGATGGGCATGGGTCGGTTGAACTCCACATCGTCCGCCCCTGTGAGGAGGACATCCACCGCGTCAGCACTGACGCCGGCTCTTGTCAGTACCTCACCAAGTGGCACCCCCGTCCAGGTCGCGCATCCTACACCACCCGTGCCCCAGGGGCCGCCTCTAGCGGTCCTCCCCAACACGCTCCCGAAGAAGCTTCGCCAGTTCCCGGCGCACTCCAGGTACGCAACGACGGAACGGCTCGGCATTTCCTTCAGTTCTGCCAAGGACAGCTCGAGTGGTCGTGGAATCGCATCGCCCTCGATGCGCAGTCGGAACGAGACCGGATCGAGGATTGGCGTAGTCGTGGCGTGGTTGCGAACGAAAAACAATTCGTTGGGCGTGAACAGCCCCTCGAGGCTGCTCAGAGGAGTCTCGAGGTTGGTGGGATGAAGGATGAAGGGAGTCGGGTCTTTTACCCAGGGGCTCTCACCTCCGGGTGGAGACGAAGTCCCGCCCGTCGCTTCGTCCGATGTGTCACTTGTTGTGCCGCTGGCTTGCCGAGGTGCCTCACCAATCTCACAGGCGTCCAGAACTGCGATGGATCCCCCGGCAAGGAGCAAACGAACAAACCGGCGCCGGCTCAAACCGTGGCGACGACTGTACTCCCACAGTTCTGAGAGGTACACCGTCGGCTAGAACCTCGACGAACGAATCAGCGTATCGGTGTCGGACCAAGCCTCTCGGAACCATACCCGGGCCGCGTCGGCTTCGGCGTCCCGCCCCTGAGCTCGCAGCGCCTGCTCCAGCCCGTAGATCGACCATCCGTTGTGCGGATGCTGAACCAAGTTGGTCCGGTAGACCTCTTCGGCAGCCTCGGGGCGCCCGGCCTCCAGGAGGGCCGCGCCCAGCCAGTGGCGGGCCGAATAGTTCAGGACCTCAGGCTCGGTGTACGGAAGCTGGTCGCCCACTTCGACTGCCGCTTCGAACACCCTGATCGCCTCCTCTAGGAGGCCCTCGCTCCGGAGGATCTCACCTTCGAGTATCCCGGCGGAGATTCCAAGGAGTTGCGACGCGGTGGCTCCACGGTTTTGGATGCGCGCGGGTAGTGTGTCAGCCGCGGTCTTGACCCGCTCTAGGTAGACACCGGCCAGGTCGGCGTCGCCGGTCCGGAGGTGGGCGTAACCCTGAGCGAACTCGAACAAACCCCGTTGGATGGGTTGTCGCGGGGCTTCCTCGAGTTCCAGAATCTCATCGAACCAACCGTACCGGAAAAGAACGAGCGCCTCATAGAAGACCCCGCCGTTCACCTGGTCGGCGTAGGTTTTCGCTGCCAGCAGCGAAACGGCTCCCTGGCCTGCCATGGATCCTGCGAACAGAAGCATGTGGAGGTTGTGGGTCGCCCCGTAGGAGACGCCTTCCTCCCAGGCCACCCGCTGGTCCGAGTGCCATGCGTCGAGGTTGGACCGCACGGCGGAGTTCCACCGTCCGATCCGGTTGTATGTGTGCGAAGGCATGTGGTTGATGTGACTCGACCCGGGAATCGAGGCTCCGAGCAGATCCGCACACAACTCTGCTTTTCCAGGCTCTTCCGTCGCCTCGGTGGCATGGATGTAGATATGGCACGCTCCGGGATGTGTGATGTCCCTCTCCAGAACCGCCTCCAGGACCGCGTGGAATCTTTGGACCGAAGGGTTACCGAGCCGGTAGTTGGCCCGCGTGGGGTCCAGGAGTATCAAGGACTCGGCATATAGCGTTCCGACATCCAGGTCGTCCGGGAAGTCCTGGTAGACCTCCGCCATCGCCCGGGCGTACATGGAGTCGAGTTGCGGGCGACGGTCCGCGTCTTCCTCCTCGGTGTAGCGGAGCGCCATCGCGTTGATCAGGGCGCGCTCCACCGGAGTGGCGGACTCTTCGGCGAGAACGATCGCCTTCTGGATCGCTTCGAACGCCAGCGGTGCGTTCGACGGCCTCATCCGTCCGTTCAGGAAGGGGCCCCTCGCCCACGCCTCGCCCAAGTAGCACATCGCACAGTCTGGATCCCGCCGCTGGGCCTCCATGAACGAGTCCAACCCCTTGTCAATTGTGAACGCATACATCATTTGGAGGCCCTGATCGAAGTACGCTTGGGCGTCCGGGTAGGCCGTTGTGATGCCTCGGCTGAGTGGCCCGGTCACCGCTGTCAACAGGGCAACCTCAGGCTCCTCGGCCGCCTCTTGGGTTTGCTGGGCCCACGACGCTGACGGGGCAACCAAGCCCAACAACACGAGCGCGCATAAGGGCAACATGTGCGTTCCGCACCGTCCAACTTCCCGTCGCGCTGTCTTCAACATCTGCATCGTGGATCTCCCAACCTGGTGTACGTGAAGTGTTTTTGAATCCGACCCCGAAGGATGGGACGCTTCCCGACAGGGAGCAAGAGCCGCCACGCGCTCGCGAGTCGGAGCCTACAGTCCGGTCCGTGTTGGAGTTCTACCGTTCGCGAGGATCTGCCTTTTCCGATCAGTAGGCCGGTTCATCCGGTCGCTTCTCCCCGGCCGTGACGGCGAGCTGCAGACGATTTTCGGGCGGCGGGAGCGCACAGACCGTAAAGGCGCTGAACACGCACGGAGGGTTGTACGCGCGGTTGAAGTCGATCGTCGTCCAGCCTTCCTCATCGGCGAGGGGCACGCTCAGATAACGACCGGCCTGATAGGTGTCGACCGTTGCGGTCGAGTCCCACATGATCATGAAGTAGGATCTGCTGCGGGGGCTCTGCAGGACCGCGACCAGGCGGTGCTCACGCCCATCCGCCCGAAATACCAGTTCGCCCGGCGTCTGATATTGGATCATGCCGCCGGTGACATCCTGAAACGAGAGTGCCCTCGGCTCCTCATAGGGTTCGAACCTGGCGGTGACCCGCCAATCCGTCGAAACGGGGTAGGACTCGGGCAGCTTGAAGCTCTCACGCTTTTCGGAGTCCTCATCCCAAACGCGAAGCCAGAGCCGATCGGTGCCCGGCTCACCGTGGACCCGCATGCCCAGCGACCCCAGTGCCATGTTGGTCGTGTTACCCGACCGGTCGCTTCCAAGCACGGTGGTCTCCGTGATCTGCTCGCCCTCCCGGATGGTGATGGGAGCGCCGGCGCTGGGCTCGAGCCGAATCTCCTGACCGGACCGGTGCAGCGTGCCGGCGAGCTGAGGGGAGTCCTCCTCCGGCAAGACGATGGGTAGGTCCGGGTCCGATCCGAACGGCGTCGCTCCTTGAGCGAGCTCCCAGAGGCCCATCCACAGGACGGAGCCGGAGAACGGCCGGACCAGCCGCTCCCGGCGATTCACGCGCCATTCCTGGTGCCCCTGAGCGAACTCCGCGAAGACCACGGGCTCTGGGGCGGGCCATTCCTCGCCCATGCAGCCCGCAAACACCAGAGCGACTAGTCCGGAGACGACGAGACCTACGGGGCGCAGAAACCTCTCCCCGCTGTACTTCTTCAACAGCCGTCCACGTAACGCCGTGCTTCCTTGAACTCTTCGAACGCCTCACGGCCCGCCCACACCTCGATTAGCTTCTCGTAGGCTTCTACAGCCATTTTACGGTTGTCGGTCTCGGCGTAGGCGCGAGCGAGGCCGAGGAGAGATCGGGGACGGTTCGGCATGCGCTGGAGCGACGTCTCGAACTTCTCGATTGCATCAGCGGGCCGTTCCAAGTCGAGCAGGATCTCACCGTAGAGCTCGTGGACGGGCTTCACCGGGGACGCGGCACCTCGTGGGTCTGCTCCCGCCTCGACGATTGCCTCGGCTTCGTCCATGAGGCCGGTCGCCACGCTTCCGTGTCCCATGCCAGCATGGAGTAGGGCGCCGACCTGCTTCGCCATGATGTTAGCGCTCCGGTTGCCGTTCGGGCCCCTCTCGGCCATCGCCTTGAGCGCGGCCTCCGCTTGGGCGACGGTCGCCTGATCACGGGTCCGAGCCGCGCTTATCCCCGTTGCCAGCAACTCGTGCATCGTCGATGCCTCAGTGATCGGCTGAACGTCCCATTCCTCGGTCTCGACGACGTAACGGGCCTTCAAGAGTGGGATCGTAGTGCTCGCCCGGGCCTGGCCGGGTGCGCCTTGTGGTCCGCCCTCGAGGAAGCGGCCCTCTAGGGCCATGCTTTCGAGCCGCTCGATCCATAATCTCGCTTTGGCGTAGTCCCCGAGCTGGAGATCGCCGTACTGACCCCAATCCAGCGGGTGGACGGCGTCCCCCATGGGATCGCCCGGTTGCCACAGCTCCCTCGCCGCAGTATAGGCCGATTCATTGTTGCGCGAGACGCGGTCCCACATGCCGTGTTGAATGAAGATGTGGGTCGGCATGTGCCGCGCGTGGGCCACCGCGGGAGCGATCTCGGCGAACGCATAAGCGGCTTCCAGCGAGAGCGGAGCGAGCACCGGACTGTCGAAGGCGTGGATCGTGTAATGAGCCGCACCCGGATGGTCCCGGTTTTGCCCGAACAGCTTCAAGGCAATCGTTCCTGCCTGTACGTTCATCCGCTGGGTCAGGTCGCCCGTCGCGACGGAGGCGCTCAGCACCGAGAGCGCATAGAATGCGGCCACCTCCGAATCATTCGGGTATTGTTCGTACAGTCGGCTCATCGCGTCCATGTAGCCGACCCTGCGTGTCACTTGGTCACCCTCGCCCCAGAGGATCTCGACGGCGCTCAGGAAGCCCTGCTCACGTGTCGTGGGAGCCTTGGCGAGTCGCTCAACTGGGGTCGGAGCCAAGCGCTCGAGCGCTCTTCGCGGCTCGGTCGGGTCCATCTGCGAGAACAGCGGGTGATTGTACGAGAGGGATTCGGCCCAGTACGCCATTGCGAAGTCCGGATCGATCTCTTGCGCCGCATGGAGCTCCTCACGGGCCTGTATCCAACCGAAGCTGTGCAGAAGGGCCGCCCCCCGCAGGAAGTGGTACTGCGCTTCACCCGTCGCGGATGTGGGGAAGTCGAAGGAACCCACGTTGTCGAACTGTGCCTGGGCGGGTCGCGCACCGATCACGAGGAGGCCTGCGATCAGCAGAAGCGCGGGAGTACGGGTCATCAGTCTCTCCTGATGGGAAAAGGCCAGACGCGCAGCTCGAAAGCTTTGACGGAAAAGCTAAACATAGCTCCGATGATGTGACCCCGCTCGCCTGATAACGAGTCAAGACATCGAAGCTTCGATTTCACTTGCCTCTAGCAATCGGGGCGAGTATCGTCCGATCGTGTGGAATGCCACTTTGTATGGGAGGTAGTCGAGATGAACGCAGTGCGAATTTGGTCGCAACGTACGGTACGCGTGTTAGCCTTCGTCGCGGCCGCCGGGATCGTGCTAGCGGGCGATGCAGCCGCTCAGGACGTGCGCCAGGCGGGGATCGACGAGGCCACATCTGAAGCGACGTATTACGGCGCTGTACAGAACGTCTTGACCAGAAACTGCGTAGGCTGCCACAGCGCGAATGCGGCGGCCCTCGGCGGTATCACACCTCCCATGGAGCTCACGTCCTACGAGATGGCCCGGCGGTGGTCCAGCCGCATCGCCACGGCCGTGAAGAACAACTACATGCCACCCTGGGATGCCGATGTGCAGCATCAAGGCACCTTCAAGGACGAGCGTTACATCACCGACGAGGACAAGCAGATCCTGATCTCGTGGGCCGAAGCAGGTGCGCCGATGGGCGACCCCTCCGAGGCTGAGGCCGTGGTGAGCTCAGCGGATGTGGTCACCAGAACGGCGGAGGTGGCGCCGGACGGGTCGCTGTGGCGGGCGGGCGTGCCAGACGTAACGTTCGGATTCCAGGAGCCAGTGCTCGTTTGCGAGGAGGTCGAGGATTGGCAGCCACGGCTTCCGATGCAGGTCGTCGACGGCGAGATCGCAGAGCCTAGGTGGATTCGCTCCATGGAGATCAACACTGGACCGAGCGTGCACCATACGGTGTCCAGCCACCTAGGCGTGGGCGTGCCGGGTCGCGGTCCCTTCGAGTTTCCCGAAGGCTGGGGCATCCTGCTGACCGAGGATCCGTACGTCAGCATAAGCATGCACTACCATAAGGAGGCTGGCCCCGGGACGGCGGTTCTCGACGACACCAGGGGCGGGATGAAGTTCTACCAAAACGGCGACGTGATCGACCACGTCGTCGAGACGAATCTCCAAGGCTTCATGAACTTCACCATCCCGGCCGGGGACCCGAACTACGCGGTGTACAACGAGACCCACTTCGACGAGGACATCTATCTTCTTTCGATGGGCCCACACGCGCACTATCGGGGTAAGGCAGTCAAACTCGAACTCAAGCGTCCCGACTCGCCGTTCCGTGAGACGTTGTTGTGGATTCCCGACTACGACTTCAACTGGCAGTTCCAGTACGAGCTCAAAGAGCCATATCTGATTCCGGCCGGCTCGACCATGTACATCACCTGGTGGTTCGACAACTCGGCTGACAACCCGTACAACCCCGATCCGACCGTCGAAGTGTCTGGTGGACCGGCGACGACCGACGAGATGGCGAACGCTCGCATCTACTTCGCGAGGACCAACCCCCTCGGGCTCGTCGTGGGTGAGGACGTCCCAGAGGAGATTCTCGAACGGGGGCGTGCAGCTGAAGACAGAGCGCGGAGCAGGGCGATAGGGTGGGAGAGGGCGAGTCAGAGCTGCGGCGTGAGTATCGCGAGCCGGAGCCGGTAGCGGAGCCGGTATCGTCGAGGTGGCATAAACCGGTAGGTGTCGATGGCTGGGCTCAAAGCGCTGGTCGGGTCGATCGTCGCTACCTCCGCCGTTCGTTGGGCGGCGGTAGACACCCTCGACATCCCGATCGAGTTCCCCCCTTTGGCGGGCCCGGGCCCGACCATCTTCTTCACGGCCGTGGGCGCGCTTGGAGCGATCGCTGTCTTCACCGTCCTACGTCGACGCTCGGATCGGCCCGAGTATCTCTTTCGTTGGATCGCCCTTGGGGTTCTGCTGCTGTCTATCCTGCCGGACCTGGCGCTTTTGGGCGACGGAGCTGCAGGTGCCTTTCCCGGGGCGACCCCCACGGGGGTCACGGTGCTCATGGTGATGCATGTCGTTGCTGCGGCGGTCATCGTTTGGGGCCTGACCGTGCGGCCTAGGTTCCCGTCTAGTGGTGCATAGGCGTCCTTAGTTCGACGCGGTCTGGCGAGTGCGCTGGAGCTCGGCAAGACTCAGCCCGTTGACCCCGTCGATGATCTTCGCGAACGCGCGGGCGACGGCCTCGAGTCCTACCGACGGGACCAGGTCCGGAATGTCCAGGTCCGAGTGCTTGTGCTCCGGCGAGCGGATGAGCTGGATCGACGGCGCCTCCTCGTCGATCGATCCGATCTCTCCCGATGCGCTTGGGTGCATCGGCCCTACGAGGCTCACGCCGAAGGTGCGGTATGCGTCGAGGGCCAGGTTGAGGAGGTCGTCGCTCCCGTGCACCCACCAGCGCCTCGGCGAGATGCCCGCCGTCCTCCGCAACTCCGTCCCGTACGGGAGGAACTGCGCCGGCGCGATGTGCTCGGCGTTGAGGAGGAGCGCCGTGTTCTCGAGCATCCCTTCATCACGCATGTAGGGGGAGTTGGGTGAGCCGATGTGATGGCCAGCGGTCCCCACGAAGATCATGTTCCTGCGACGCTGCTCGCGCGGAATCTGCGAGAAGTGCTCGGCCAGGGCCATCATCACCGCCACCCCGGATGCGTTGTCGAGCGCCGCGTCGAACCAGCCGTCCATGTGCGCGGTGATGATGATCGTCTCGTCCGTCGTTCCCGGCAGGGTCCCGTACTGGCTCGGGCTCGTGAGGCCCTCGATCCAGTCCACGTCGAGGCTCGCAGAGATGGTCACCGGACCCTCGGCGATGAGGTCCCTCAGGCGCCGGCCGTCCTCGAAGCCCATCCAGAAGCCCGGTGTCTGCTGCGCCAGGGTGCTCTGGATGATCCCCATATTTCCGGCGTAGCCCCAGATGCCGATCGTCATCGCCGCACCCGCGGCCTCTGCCTGCTGCACGACGCGCTCCATGTTGCTAGAGTTCCCCATCTGTCCCGGGGCGAGCATGGCTTGAAAGACCACGGCTTTACCACGCACGTCGCGTCCGGCGAAGTCCAGTTCGGTGCCGAGCCCGACCCATATCGCCTCGACGCTGAGTGGGCTCGGCAACGTCGAAGGAGGCGCGGGCCGGTTCACATTCCGAGCACGACCCGAAGACCACACGTACTGGGGTGGTGACGGGTAGGCGCTGGGGAAGCTCAACGCCTCACCGCCGCCCGTGGCGGTCAGCGTCCAGTCCTGGGGCGTCCACTGCGGACCGAGCGGGAATTCGACCCTATGGATATCCTCGAGTCCGAGTGCCCGGTACCTCGCTTCCAGCCAATCCGCCGTCATCACCTCGTACTTGGTGCCCGACATTCGACCCCAGTACTTGTTGCCGTCGTCCCGGCTTCGCCTGGAGAACTCGACGACCTGGTTCATCAGCTCCTTGATGTGATGCCCATCGATGTCCGCATAGATTCGATCGGCGGCGGACAAGGGCATGCGCATGTAGTCGAAGGAGTCGTCGCGCACCTCACCATAGGCGTCCAGGAGGACGTTGCGGTCCTGTGCCTGGAGCTCGGTTCCGAAAAGGCCCGAGCCGGCTAGGAACGCGGCTACAAACGTGGCGTGCCTACTCATGATTTCCTCCTGCATTCTGCTGAGGTGGTTAAAGGTGATCACTGACGGGCGGCGACACGCCGATTGCGACCACGACGGTGAACACTTTCCACCAATTGGACATGATCAACTGACGGTCGCGATCCGCGGTATTCCCTCCAACAGCTTTCGAGCGACGTGACGGACGCGGCGAAATCGGCTTGACTTCTGCAATAGGCCATCCCGATAATGCGAGGTCTTGTGCTCCGGGACAATCCTGTCCGGTCCGGCGCGCAACAACCGCGGGCTTTAGGAGCCTCTCGATGTCTCTTCTGAAAGATTCCGCCGAGTGGCAAGACCCGCTCGACCCGTCGCGCCGAAGCTTTCTGAAGTGGAGTGCCCTCTTGGGGGGTGCTTCCGCGCTCGGTGGCGGGGGGCTGCTTCTCTCCCAGTTTCGCGGCGCCGAACAAGGAGTGCTTCCCCTGGCCTCCGCCGGAGGCCGGATCGTCCGTACGGCCAACACGCCCGAATGCCTCCACTGCGCCCTTCTGGCGCACGT
>Ga0209752_1000353_pt1 | contig 22684 bp, 20 predicted proteins | sample METZYME_3_250m_FD_187548 | JGI IMG/M metagenome (GOLD analysis project Ga0209752, IMG submission 187548) | Marine microbial communities from oxygen minimum zone in mesopelagic equatorial Pacific - METZYME_3_250m (SPAdes) (version 2) | ecosystem: Environmental > Aquatic > Marine > Oceanic...
TACTCGTCTGCGATCTTGAGGAGTATATCCGCCAGTTCCCGGGCGTGGGTGATCATGGTGTCATGTCCGGAGGCCACGGGATAAATCCCCCATCCAGCCAGCCTAGCCCTTTCGGCCACTGAGTCGAAACCCGACTCACCGCCGCCGACGAAGTTCTTGGGAATCGATGCCGCTTTGGGGTTTCGCATGCGGACTGGGCTGGCCATGGCCGCCGCGGGCTGTGGGGTCACATTTGCGCCCACCCAGGCCAGGTCACAGGGATCGGTGATGCCCCAACGGCGGCCCACTTCTTCGACCGAGGCCGGCGCCGGCAGGAACCCATCGCCGTTCTTTATCTCGTTGCGCACCCACCGGGCAAACTCTTCGCCGCGGACCGGTATGAGTTGGTCGACCATGGACTCGCCGTTGGCCGGAATGACGCCGTTGACGTAAACCATGTGGGCGATGCGCTCAGGACAGGCCTCCGCCACACCGGTGATGACCATTCCAGCGTAGGCATGGCCCACCAGAACCACATCCTCCAAATCCTCATAGCGCATGAGTTGGACGATGTCTTGGATGTGCACGTCCACCGTGATCTCAGACGGGCTGATGTGGTCGTTCAGGTGGGCCCGTTCCCCCAATCCAGTGAGGGTGGGGGTGAACACGTCAGCCCCGGCGGCTCTGAGCAGCGGGGCAGTTTTCTTCCAGCACCAGCCGCCGTGCCAAGCGCCGTGGACTAGCACGTAGGTTGTCATGTTGAGAACTCCGGCGCTTCACGTTCGGTTGAACCGAGCCTTTGCGTTAATTCAGTTGGTCGACTTGCCGCTGGACCTCATCGTAGTCAGGCTCTACGCCCGGGTTTTCACCGACCCATTTGAACTTGATCACACCCTCTTTGTCGACCACGAACACAGCCCTCTCCGAGGCGGTATAGCCGTCCATGCCGGCGAAATTAGGCAATGACACTTCGTAGGCGGCGCCCACTTCGCGCTTGTAGTCGCTCAATAGCGGGAAATTTAGGTTGTTGGCGTCGGAGAACGCCTTCTGGGCGAAGATGCCATCCACGCTGATGCCATACACCTGGGCGTTCATGGAATTGAAGGACTCTAGGCGGTCGCGGAAGGTGCACATCTCCGTGGTGCACACCCCGGTAAAAGCTCCAGGGTAGAAGGCCAAAACCACGTTTTTGCCTTTGGAATCGCTGAGCTTAGTCTCTTGCTTGCCGCTGTCGTATAGGGTGAAATCTGGGGCTTGTTGTCCTACTTCTGCTGCCATGGTTGGACCTCCTGTGGGAGTAAAGGTGTCACCGTTTCAGTCTCATCGCCATCCTGGTCTGAGACGTCCGCGGAGATGGGACATTCGAGCCCGTAAGCCGGGCCGTGGCTATATTACCACAGGCGTTCAACCCAGGCGCGAACCGTGCCTGTGGTAGAATCGGTTAGCAGATTAGCCAATCGGAACCATCTATCGTTAACCCAGCGCCAAGCGCGGACGGAGAGAACTACGGCATGTTTTTCGATTCCCGGCGATCCAACATCCTAGCTACCAACGGAATTGTCGCCACCAGCCAGCCACTGGCGGCCACGACTGGCCTGCGTATCCTGATGGAGGGTGGCAACGCCGTTGATGCCGCCATCGCCGCCGCCGCCGCGCTGAACGTTGTTGAGCCCATGTCCACCGGGGTGGGCGGGGACATGTTCGCCTTGGTGTGGGACAACAAAGAAAAGAGCGTTCGCGCCCTGAATGGCAGCGGCCGCGCTCCCGCCGCCGCGAACATCGACGAACTTACCAGCAAGGGCCACCGATCCATGCCCGAGATCGGCGTCTATTCCGTGGCCACGCCAGGCACAGTCCACGGGTGGGAGACCCTTTTGGACTCCTGCGGTACCATGCCCTTGAGCAAGGTTCTGGAACCGGCCATCAACTACGCCGAGAACGGGTTCCCTGTTTCGGACATCATCTCCTTCCAGTGGCAGCAGCAACTGGGCAAGTTGTCCGCTTATCCGTCCGGCTTCGAGATGCTTCCCAACGGCGGGACCCCTTCCCAAGGCGATTTGGTGAAGCTCCCGACACTGGCCTCCACCCTGAGAGCTATCGCTGAAGGCGGCTCCGACGCGTTCTACAAGGGGCCGATAGCCGAGAAAACCGCGGCCTTTGTCCAGGAGCACGGTGGTTGGCTGGGCGTGGAAGATATGGCCACCCACACATCGGACTGGGACGAGCCCATCTCCACCGATTACCGTGGCGTCACCTGCTGGGAATGCCCACCCAACGGCCAGGGCATCGCGGCCTTAGGTGCGTTGAACATCGCCGAGGGATTCGACATAAGGGGCATGGGCGCCCAATCTCCTGACGCCTATCATCACTTGATAGAAGCCATGAGATTAGGCTTCGCTGACGCCTTACAATACGTTGCCGACCCTCGCAAGACCAACGTGCCCATCGGCGAGCTCACTTCCAAGGAGTTTGCCAACACCCGACGGGCGTTGATGAATCCCAAAACAGCCATGGACACCGTTCCATATGGCCAGGTGTTGAATGGGTCAGACACGGTCTACATCAGCGTGGTCGACGGCCAAGGTACCGCCTGTTCTTTCATAAATAGCGTGTTTACCAACTTCGGGTCTGGCATGATCGTTCCTGGCACCGGCATAGTCCTGCACAACCGGGCTTCCCTGTTCTCGCTGGATCCCAATCACGCCAACCACTTGGCCCCCCACAAGCGCCCCTACAACACGATAATTCCTGGGATGACCACCATCGGCGATGAGCTACACCTTTCCTACGGTATGATGGGGGCGTTCATGCAGCCCCAAGGCCACCTGCAGTTGATCAGCAATATGGTTGACCACGACATGGACCCGCAGCAGGCTATCAACGCCCTGCGGTTCATGGTGGGTAACGACAACGTGATTCTGGAAGAGGGTCTCGATCCTTCAGTCGCCCGAGACCTGCAATCCCGCGGCCACAAGGTGGGCCAGATCACAGGTTACAATCGGGTGTCCATTGGCGGGGCCCAGATCATCCAGCGCAACCCTGACACGGGAGTCTTGATTGGCGCGTCAGAACCTAGGAAAGACGGGTGCGCCGTCGGCTACTAGCCGGGCACGCAACTCGCCGCGTTTTCGTATACACTGATTAGGGTCGCAACCTGGCAAACAACGAGGAGCGAACAGATGGCTCAGGAAAAGAAAGACCGGGGCTTCTACCAGAAATACTTCCGGGAGATTGATGTGGTCCATGGGCTGCAGACCAAACCCGAGGACCGGGAATGGCTCCTGTCGACCCCCGAAGACAACGTGAAGCAGTCTGATGTCGTTCTGTACCTGGGTTGCAACGTGCTCCGCACTACCCACATGATCCGCACCGTCACAGACATCTTCAAGTTGATGGGAGTTAACTACGCGGCCGTCGGCGGCAAGACCTATTGCTGCGGCATCCAGCACTTCCAGCGGGGCGACGAGGAAGCAGGCCGATCCGTGGCCGCCACCACTGCGGCCAACTTCCAGAAGTTCAACCCAGAGCAGGTGGTCATGTGGTGTCCGTCGTGCATCTATTTCTATGACGACATCATGGATATGCGTGAGAAGAGTTTCGACTTTAACCACGTGGCCGAGTTCCTGGTGGACAACATAAATAAGCTGGACTTCAAGGCCCAGCCCGAGACCACGGTGGCGCTGCACTATCACACGGGCCGTGAACAATCTGACGCCGAAGCCCGGTGCGCCCAGATATTGCTATCCAGCCTGCCCGGAGTAAAGCTGATCGATGTAGGCACCGACGATCGTTTCGGCCGCCACTGCACCCCCGCCGTGCGAGAAAAGGTGGGTTCGGAAGAGTGGGAGGGCATGGCCACCGGGTTCGTGGACCAGGCAGTCGAGCGAGGCGCCGACACCTTCGCCACTCTTTATCATGGCTGCCAACGCCACATGTGCCGCTACGAGGCTGACTACCCGGTAAAGGTGGAGCATTACCTGACTTTGGTGGGCCGAGCCCTGGGCATTGAACACGAGGACTTGCACAAGAAACACGTGCTCTCGGGTGATATCGACGCCATTATTGAAGAGACCAGCCCCTGCGCCGCCGCCAACAACATTTCCCCCGAAGAAGCTCGCCTAACCATCGAAAAGAACTACGCCGCGCGGTAGGCCTACTCCTCCCAGGGCATCCTGCCACCATCGCGTTGTGTCTGGCGCGGGCCGTCTCTCCCACCGACCGTTAGCGCCGGTTCGGGTCGTTCGGTGGTGCCGATGCTGCCGTCACTGAAGATGACCCCGTCTTCGCAGTAGGCCTCGATGCGTCCGCCGCCGTACTGCTCCCGGTAGAGGTTGGAGTACAACCCACCCTGGGACAGAAGTTCATCGTGCGGACCGTGCTCCACAATCCGGCCCCGGTCAATCACGTAGATAACATCCGCCGCGACGATGGTCGACAGACGGTGGGCGATGACCATGGTGGTGCGGTCGCGCATCAGGGGTTGCAGCGCCGATTGCACATAGCGCTCGCTGGCAGTGTCCAACGCCGACGTAGCCTCGTCGAGTATCAGAACCCGGGGCTGATGCAGGATCACCCTGGCGATCGACAACCGCTGCCGCTCACCGCCGGACAACCGGAACCCCCGCTCTCCCACCATCGTGTCGTAACCGTCCGGCATCTCCATGATGCGGTCGTGGATGAAGGCCGCCTTCGCCGCCGCGATCATCTCGTCCCTACTTGCCTCAGGTCGGGCGTAGAGCAGGTTCTTCTCCATGGTGTCGTGAAACAGATAGCTATCTTGGGTCACGAAGCCAATGACCGCCGCCAGGTCCACCTGCCTGATCTTCCTGACATCTGTGCCATCGATGGACACCGAGCCCTCCGTCACGTCGTAGAGGCGGGGCACCAGATAGGCCAAAGTCGTCTTGCCCGCCCCGCTAGGGCCGACGAACGCCGCTAGTTGGCCCGGCGGTATGCTCAGACTGACTCCGTCCAAAGCCCACATCCGGGACTCTTCTTCCATGTACTGCTCATCAATCTCGTCATCTGATTCAACATAAGACCTGGCGTAATTGACCCGCACCGAGTCAAATGTGATTCCGCCGGAAACCCGATCCAGGCTCAGGGGACTGGCTTCTGGAGAATCGACTATGTCTTGTTTCAGGTCGAGGTAGCCGTAGATGCGCTCGAACAAGGCCATAGACGATTGCAACTCCACCGACACCTGCAGCAGTCTGCCCACAGGGAAATACAGGCGGCTCTGCAGCGTTGTAAAGGCGATTATGGTACCGGCTGACACAGCCGAGGAGCCGTCTCCGGACATTAGGACTCCCGCTAACAGGTAGATGAACGCCGGGGAGATGGACAGAAAGGTCATCACCACGGCAAAGAACGAGTGTCCGATCATCTGCTGACGCACTGCCAAATCGGAAAGCTCCTGGTTGTGGCGGTGGAAGTTGGACATCTCCTGGGTCTGGCGCCCGAACAATTTGGCCAGCATGATGCCCGAAACCGACAGCGTCTCTTGGGTAATGGCCGTGACTTCGGCCATGGAGCGTTGGGCTTCGGAGGTGACCGCCCGCCGCTTTTTCCCCACAACCCTAGTGAGCACGAAAAAGAAAGGCACGGTCGCCACTGCCACGACGGTTAGTTGCCAGGACAGGATCAACATAGCGACCAACGTGCTCAGGAAAATTACGGTGTTGGATATGGTGTCGGTCAGAGTGCTTGTCACCACCGTCTGGATCCCGCCCACGTCGTTGGATACCCTCGATTGGATCTCTCCGGTGCGGGTGCTGGTGAAAAATCCTAATGACAAGCCCTGAAGGTGGGCGTAGACCGCATCCCGAAGGTCGCGCATCACGCTCTGGCCTACCCGGTTGGTCATATAGGTCTGGATCACGCCCATGACGCCATTGAGGATGGCCACGGAGGACATGATGCCGGCCAATATCCACAACAGGTCCATGTTGGGGCCGCCCGACGACGGGAAAAGGGCCGAGTCGAAGACAACTTTTATGAGCACTGGATTGACGACGCCAACGCTGGCGGTGACCAAGATCAGTACCGCCACCGAGACTACCTGGAACCGGTACGGGAGAAATAGCCGTACGGTCCGGGGCACGATGGGGCTGGACGGAAGAGGTATTCTTGCCGTGTTCCGTTTGTTTACCGGCGGTTCCGGCACGACGCGGTGCATAATAGGGTCCACCTATAACTTCAAGCAGCGCGATTGCGCCGTGAATTTTCTTGAATTTGGCCCGGCTTTAGGAGCGGGCGAACCGCAAGCTTATCTTATCATCCGACCGCCAAATTCCGCGCCGAACAGACCTCAACTCGAAATGACACTTCGCCACCGGCAGGTATTAACCGAGGTTGTGTATCACCAGTCCGAAATAATCGGCAGCACCTCTTTGCCGAACAATCCGATGTTGGCCATGGTCGCTTCGTGGTCCATCTTGGACTCCTGGCCGTACATGATCAGGTGTTCCATGCCCAGCCGGCCGTGCAGATACTCCAATTTCTCGAGCACAGTGCCCGGGGTACCGCAGACGATGTGGTAATTCTCTTTCAGTTCCTCAAAGCTCTGTTGGCCCAGGGGTACCGCGTTTCGTCGTCCGGCCACCGCCGTAGCCGCGGCCGAGCGGTAGCCAACCGGGTTCATGTACTCCTTCGGCCCTCGGGTGGTTGCTCCCATACGCCAAAGGAAATGCTTGGCCTGTTCGTCGGCCTCCTCCTGGGTATCGGCCACATAACAGCAGAGCAGGTAGCCGAAATTGTCCTTGGTCGGGGTGTGGCCGGCTGCCGTCGATGCTTCCCGGTACATATCGAACAACTCAAGCGTAACGTCCAAGGCAGTCAGGAACGCCACGTAGGTGTAGCCATGGGCTCCGGCCCACTCGGCGGTTTCAGGGCTGGACGTGCCCGGCACCCATATGGGCGGATGGGGTTTCTGAACCGGCACCATCCATGGGTTCACCACCCGGTAGTTGTAGTGCTTGCCCTCCCAACGGAAGGGGCCCGGAGTGGTCCAGGTTTTAATCAGCAGGTCGTGGCATTCCTCGAACCGCTCCCGGTTCTCGGTGGGGTTCATGTTGGTGGAGACTGTCTCCACCCCCGTGCCCCGGACCACGCCCGAGATTACACGGCCACCGGAGATCACATCGATCATGGCGATCTCTTCGGCCAGACGCACCGGGTTCTCGTGGATCGGCAGAATGTTCCCCAGTAGTAGGATCTTGGCTCGCTTGGTTATCCGGGCCAGCACCGACGCTGTGAGGTTGCACGAAGCGTTCATACACGACGGCGTGTTGTGGTGCTCGTTGACCATGATGCCGTAATAGCCCAACTCGTCCACATATTGGCACTCATCGAAGTACCGCTTGAACAGGTCGGTGGCCGTGTCAGGATCGAACAGGTCGTTGGGAAAAGTAAGCCGCAGAGAAGGATACTTATCCGCTTCTTCGTCAGGATATTCGTGGTAGGGAAATTCGCTGAAGTAGTAGACCTTCATGGGGTTGGGTGGTTCTCCTGGTTTTTGATGGGGATTTCTGCCTCTACTCCTCCAGCGTCGTTATGTCCCCAGGATCAAGCCCCAGCTCGTTAGCTTTCAGCAGGCGGCGCATAATCTTGCCGGAGCGGGTCTTGGGCAGAGTGGGCATGAAATCCAGCTCAGCAGGGACGGCGATGGGTCCCAGTTCTTCGCGGACATGCAGTTTCAAGGCGGCAACCATCTCCTCTGACCCTTCTTGGCCCATGCGCAAGGTGACAAAGGCCTTAATGACTTCTCCGCGCAGTTCGTCGGGCTTGCCGATGACCGCTGCCTCTGCCACCGCAGGGTGGGAGACCAGGGCGCTCTCGACCTCAGCCGACCCGATGCGGTGCCCGGCCACGTTCAACACATCATCGGCCCGGCCCACCACCATGTAGTAGCCGTCGGTGTCCCGCAGCGCCACGTCGCCGGTCAGATAAACGCCGGGGATGGTGTTCCAGTCCTTGGCTTGGCGATCCGGGTCGCCGAACACGGTCCGGTAGAAGTGGGGGAAGGGTTTTTTAATTACCAGCAATCCGCCCTTGTTAGCCTCCGTGATGGGCTGACCCTCCCGGTCAACAATATCCAACTCGGCCCCGGGCAGCGCAACGCCCACCCGACCCGGTCTGACCGGGATGGTGGCCGGGGTTCCAAGGCAGGGGCCGCCGGTCTCAGTCTGCCACCAGTTGTCTACTATATGCCCCCACTCGCCGTTGCCGCAGATGAACTCGTAGGTCCATTTCAGGGCCTCAGGGTTCAGGGGTTCGCCGGCACAGGTCAGGTACCGGAGTGACGTCAGGTCATACTTCTGGGCGTACTCCTCGCCGTAGCGCATGAGCATACGCAGGAGCGTGGGCGCGGTGAACATCACGTTCACGCCGTACTTCTCGATCGTCTCGTAGAAAACTCCAGGACTGGGGTGGTCGATGGCCCCCTCCCGGAAGACTGTGGTGGCGCCAGCCACCAACGGCGCATAGACGATATAGCTGTGGCCCACGACCCAACCGATGTCTGAGGTGCACCAGAAAACGTCGTCGTCTTTTACGTCCCAGAAAGTCTTGAAATGATAGTAGGTGCCCACCATGTAGCCCCCATGGACGTGGAGCACGCCCTTGGGTGTGCCAGTGGTGCCACTGGTGTAGAGGATGTACAGTGGGTCCTCGGAGTCCATCTCCTCCGCCGGACAATCGATGCTGCTCCCAGCCATCAGTTGGTCGAAGTCGACATCTTTTGGTTGGGGGTTCTCCGGGGCGCCCTTACGGTTCCAGACGACCACGTGCTCCACCAGGTCCAAGTCGTTGACGGTCTCATTGCATATGCCCTTCAGGTCAACCTCGTTGCCCCGGCGGTAGCCGACATCGGCGGTGATGACCACCTTGGCCTGGGCGTCCACGATTCGTCCCCGCAACGAGCCCACGCTGAAGCCGGCGTAGACTACGCTATGCACTGCTCCGATCCGGGCGCAGGCTAGCATGGCGATGGCGCCCTCGGGAGAGAGGGGCATATAGATGACCACCCGGTCACCCTTCTTCACGCCCAACGATTTCAGGCCATTGGCGAACCGATGGACCATCTGCGCCAAGCGGCCGTAGGTGAAGACCCGCTCCGAGCCGTCCTCGCCCAGAAAGATGAAGGCGGCTTTGTTCTTATTGCCGTTGGTCAGGTGCCGGTCCAGGGCATTGTAGGTGATGTTGCATTTGCCGCCCAGAAACCACTTGAACGTGGGGTAGGTCCATTCGAATACCTGCTCCCAGGGTTTGAACCAGTCCAGCTCTTTGGCCACCCCTTCCCAGAAGGCCTCGGGGTTTTCCATTGAGTCCTTATAGGCAGCGTCGTGGTCCTGTAGGAATGCCTGTTGCACCAGGGCCGGAGGCGGCATAATCTGACCCGTCTCCTGAAGTAGATGGTCGATCTGTCCTTGCTGGACCATTTCGATCTCCTCAGCTAACAGCGTTCAACTGTCAGCTATTATAAAACGCCTTGAGGGCGTCGATTTCCTCTGATCTCTGATGACTGAAAGCTGATCGCTTTAGCCTGACAGCTACCTAAATTTCGGAATGACCTCGTCGGCAAAGAGCTTCATCGAACGCATGACTTTTTCGTGCTCGATGCTGCCGTAGGAGAAATGCGCCGTATAGTACTGGACGTTGTGCTGGTCGCGCAGGTTTTTGATGCGTCCGACCACGTGTTCAGGCGTCCCGAAATAGGCGGTGGACTTGAGCCTTGACTCATAACTGGGCGGGTCTTCGGGCCTGGTCTTGATCCAGTTATCTAGGTCGGCGTAGATCTCGCTGCCCCCCTTGAGAGTGCGGCGGTATCCGTTCAGGTCGGCGACCCAATTCATGGCTACCTGAGGGTCTTCCTCGGCCGTTTTCTGGTCTTCGGCTACATAGGTAACCCGGAAGAAGGGCATGTCCGCCCATTGGGGCTCTACGCCTGCTTCAGCGCATCTGGTGGCGTATAGGTCGCGTAGGCCGAGCACCTCCTCATCCGGGGTATTAGCACTGGTGAGCATGGGTAGGCCGCGGGACACGGCATCGTCGATGGTGCCGGGCGTCCTGGAGACCGCCAGGTACAAGGGCGGATGAGGTTTCTGGATGGGCGTGGGTGCGATGGTCAGGTCGTCCACCTGATAATGGTCACCGTGGTAGGTGAAACCTGGAGTGCCCCATAGGCCCAAGATGATGTCGACGATCTCATTGAACCGCTGGGTCCTAGTCTCATAGTCCACCTTGAAGTTGGCGTACTCGTAGACCACCTGGCCGCGGCCGATGCCAAAGTCTAGGCGGCCGTCGCTCAGCAGATCCATCATGGCCGTTTCTTCAGCCATGAACACCGGGTCATGGAAATTGAGCACGCTCACCCCGGTGCCGATGCGAATCTTCTTGGTTTGGCCGGCCACGTAGGTGGCCAACGGCAGTGCTGAGGGGACGATTCCGAAGCGAGTAAAATGGTGTTCAGCCAGCCAGACGGATTCGAATCCCAATTCCTCGGCGTACTGGATCTGTTCGGCCATCTCGTGGAAGATCCGACCTTGGTGGGATGGATCCCACTGGGGCCATGAAGGAAGCACAAACATACCGAATTTCATGGATCGTGAGGGCTCCCATGCGGCGGACAGCATCGTCCGTCAGTATTGGTCTGGGTCGCCCTATTCTAACTGCACGATAGTATCGCGGCAAGGCGGGTGTAGCCTCGCGATTGACGCCCGCGCTCACGCCCGCGCCAGTGTTGACCGCCCTGACTCCATCGCCTACAATTTGCTGGCTCGATTTCTGAGACCGAACTGGTCCTGGAGGAACGATGGCGACTGAGGACTACACACACCCTGAATTTCTGGTGGACGCCGCCTGGGTTGACGCCCACAAAGACGACTCCAATGTGGTGATCGTCGACTGTGAAGTCGAGGCAGCCTTCGCCCGGGGCCACATACCCGGCGCGGTCTTAGTTCCCGACAATTACGAGAAGGACCCGGACTCGGGCCGGCTGTTCCTGATGCAACCGGAGCAGTTCCGGACCATGTGCGAGGGCCTGGGCATAGGCGACGACAGCACGGTTATTACCTACGACCACTCCCGCAGCCTGACCGCGGCGCGCCTGTGGTGGGCCTTAAACACCTATGGCCACACCGATGTCAAGATCCTTAATGGCGGGTGGCGGGCCTGGATCGCCAATGGAGGCGCGGTGGACTTTGGCCGGGCCGCTCCTAAGTCGGCCACCTTCACTCCCAAGAGGGACGAATCCAAGCTGGTGAAAGTCGATGAGTTGAAGCAGGCTTGCCAGGTTGGTGACTCTGTAATCTGGGACGTTCGGAGCGACAGCGAATGGGACGGCACAAACAGCCGAGGCAATAAGCGCGTCGGCCATGTTCCCGGCGCCGTGCACCTGGAGTGGTTCAATCTCATGGACTCGGAGACCAACGAGTTCAAACCAGCGAACGAGATTCGCCGCATACTGACAGAGCACGGTATCACTCCCGACAAAAATGTTTACACTTATTGACAGGGCGGCATCCGAGCTGCGAACAGTTTGTTCGTCATGCAATTGGTCGGCTTCACCAACACCAAGAATTACGATGGCTCGATGGGTGAGTGGGCGAACCTGGAAGATACACCGTTAGAGGTGTAAGCGACATCTAAGCCACAGGTAGGCGCCCTACTAGGATAGAACATGCCAGGATACATCATCGGCCAGATTCAACAAATCACTAACGCGGACGGCTTTGGCGCCTACCAGGCTGCGGCGATCCCGGCACTGGCCAAGTACGGCGGCAAGTTGGTTCTCAATGGCACCAAGATTGGCGCCGGAGACGGGGGCTGGAACCCCGCCGGAATCGTAGTTGTGGAATTTGAGAGTATTGGGCAAGCCCACAAGTTTTATAACTCTCCAGAGTACCAGGCGGTCATCGGAATGCGGTTCGACTCCGCCGTCAGCAGCACCATCTTCATCGACGTCGACTAACGCGGACAGACATGACAAGCAAAGAGGGCGTCCCAATTTTTCGGGACGCCCTCTTTGCTTGTTTACACCGTTCCAGACGGTCTGTGATTTCGGTGTGGTCCGGCTTCCAAACGGTGTGGTCGCCACTCCATATCTTGAAGATAATCTGGCTTTTTTCGAGGTCAGCCAATGTTGATGCCACGTCACGGTCGTTCAACATATCGCTCCTCCTCGGTAAGTGCCTACTTCGTCTGTAAGCGCACCCTTTTTGACGCCTGTCAGTCTGCTGTGGTGCCGCTGCACTCTGTCAGAAGGCGAAGTGGATTGGCCCCGCCAAGAACCGCCAGAGGAACCCCCATGCGCCCATGGGAACCATGTCGTCGTCAGCGAAGAACCACATAAGCGTGAAGAAGAGCTACATTCCTTCTCCCGTAAACCCCCAAATTTCTTTCCTACGGACCCGATTGCTAATTCTGCAGCAATTGGCGGGCGATGGTCTGTCGTTGTATCTCGGATGTGCCTTCGTAGATAGTCAGCGCCCGGACCTCGCGATAGAGCCGTTCTACCCGGTTGCCTTTCTCTAGGCCGGCCCCGCCGTGGATCTGCACCGCCTCGTCGATGATGCGACTGGCGGCCTCGGTGGCAAAGAGCTTGGCGAAAGACGCCTCCTTGATGATCGACTCCTGGCCCGAGTCTTTGAGCCAGGCCGCCCGGTGGGCCAACAGCCGTGCTGCATCCAGAGAGACCGCCATATCGGCCAGCTTGAACTGGGTAGCCTGGAAATCAGACAGTTTCTGACCAAACATCTCCCGGTTCTTAGCGTAGTCCAAGGACGCCTCGTAGGCCGCCCGAGCCATGCCTATGGCCGCCGCGGCGACAGTGGTGCGGAAGGTGTCCAGGGTACCCAAGGCCAAGCGGAGCCCCCTCCCTCGTTCGCCGATGAGATTGGCCTGGGGAACATGGCAATCTTTCCAACGGGGTTCGCCGATGGGATGGGCTGCCATAAGGTCCATGCGCTTTGAGTCGTCAAACCCCGGCATTCCAGCCTCAACGATGAAGGCTGACAGGCCTCTGCTCCCTTCTTCGGGGTCGGTCTTGGCGAAGACGGTGTAGGTGCTGGCGTCGCCGGCCTGGCTAATGAACTTCTTCTCGCCGTTCAAGACCCAGTCATCGCCGTCCAGTTTGGCCTCGGTCTTCATGCTGATGACGTCTGAACCTGCATGGGGCTCGGTCAAGGCGAAGGCTGCGATGCTCTCGCCCTTGGCGATGGGCGGCAGATACTTGCCCTTCTGCTCGTCGGTTCCCCCTAGGGTTATGGGGAAGCTGCCCAGGCCCTGCATAATGAAGTTGGTGTCCGCCTGGCAAGAGACCCGCGCCAGTTCTTCGCGGATGATGCAAAGGTCCATTACCCGAATACCCACCCCACCGTACTCCTCAGGCACGCAATACCTAAGCAACCCCTCATTGGCGAGGATCGCCATTAAACCAGCGTGCACCGTAGGCGATTCGTCTGCTTCTTGAGCAATTGGTACAATATGCTCCTCGGCAATACGCCGCACCCGCTGCTGCAGTTCTTGTTGTTTTTTTGTGAATGTGAAGTCCAATGCAAGCTCCTAATCCCGACTTTCGTAATGGGGGCTAGGGAAGTTCACCGCTACAACCCCAACCGCCGCACCAACTCCTCGGCAGTGACCGTTGACCCGGTTAGTCCTTGAGCGTCCTGGTCGGCCAGGAACTTGGCGGCTTTGACCATGTCATTGGGAGTGGCCCAGGTGGAGACGTCGGCGTCCGGGCGCTGGGCTAAAAAACCCTCGGTGACCACTGGACGCAGGGGTTTCAGCACGTTTACCGCGATGTTGTGGGGGCCCAGTTCCATGGCCAGCCCCCAGGTGAAGCGCTCTAGGCCAACTTTAGCAGCGCCGTAATTCTGGCCGATGAGAGCGATTTCTTCGCTGTCGGCCGACAGTGTGGACGAGAAGATGTTGGTGGCGGCGTGGGACGATATATTGATGATGCTGCCCCCGCCTTGCTCAATCATGATGGGTGCCGCCGCCTTGCAGGCTATGAACGGCGCGCGCAGATCGACGGACATGACCAAGTCCCACTCTTTAACGGTCATCTCCAGAAAGGGAGTGTAGCTGCCGATAGCGGCGTTGTTGATCAGTACGTCCACTGCACCGTATTCGTCCAGCGTCCGGTCGATTAGGTGACGGATGCTGTCTTCTTCCCGCACGTTGGTTGGCACGGCCAGGGCCTTTCCGCCGGCGTCTTCGATCTCACCCACCGTAGAGTGGATGGTGCCTGGCAGCATAGGGCGCGACTCCTCGGAACGGGCCGCAACCACCACCTGAGCGCCTTCTCTCGCCAGACCCATCGCCATGGCCTTGCCGATTCCCCGGCTGGACCCGGTCACTATCGCGACTTTGCCGTCTAGGCTCATTGATATTCCTTTGTCAGCCATTCTCCACTATTTTAGTCGAGTTCAGCGGCCTTTCGATTGCTAGCAATTTAAGTCCTGGGCAGCGGTTGGTCAAGAATGGGCGGTAGCAGCTAGACGAAGAGCATCGTTCCTCTGGTCCTTTTTTGCGCCTAGCTCCATCTTGACAAACTAGCCTCCAAAGCCAATCATGCTGGCACGTGTGCGAGGGGTGGGTGTACACCTGGCCCGATGACAGGACGTAACATTGGGCCGATTCCATTGAGGAGCGAATGATGACAACTTTGGTATTAGGCGGTACCGGCTTCATCGGTAAAAGAGCTGTCCCCCGTTTGGTCCAGCGCGGCGAGAAGGTCGTGGTGATGGACATCAATCCCGGAGCGGCGGACTTCAGCGAATTCGGTGACCAGGTCGAGGTCATGCGCGGAGACATAATGCAATTCCAAGACGTGGTGACCACCATCATGGACGCCAAGCCGGACCGCATCATGAACCTGGCCTACCTCTTGGGCAGCGGCGACGATACACCCCATTTCACCATGAAGCTAAACATCCTAGGCATGGACAACTGCTTCGAGGCGGCCCGGATCTCTGGAGTAAGTCGAGTGACTTACGCCAGCTCCATCGCGGTAAGCGGCCAGCAGTCCAATTTCGGCGATCGCACCATCAATGAAGATGACCCGATGCACGGCACCAGCCAGTACGCCATGCACAAGCGGTTCAACGAGTTCCAGGCCCAGCAGTTCAATTCGGTGTACGGCATGTCCATCACGGGTATCCGGCCCGCCAACGTGACGGGGCCGGACAAAGTTCGCGGCTCAACAGACCATGTGCAGTGCGTGACCTTGCCGGCGGCCGGACAGCCAGTTAGCTTCCCTAAGGCCGGCCTGATGCGCCTTCCGGTGCATGTCGACGACATCGCCGAAGCATTTGTCCGGGTGACCATGGTAGACAAGAGCCGGTACCCTATCTACAACTCGGGTGGCTATCCCATCAGCCTGGGCGACTTGTCGGTCATCGTGAAGAAATTCTTGCCCGACGCCGAGATTAACTTCACCAGCCAGGACGGCAAGGAAGAATCGGGCAACTACCTGACCGACAACAACCGCCTGCTGGGCGAGTTCGAACTGGAATACCCACCCATTGAACAGCGCATCCAGCAGATAATCAACGACGTCCGACGCGATGAAGGACTGCCGCTGGTGAGTTGATAGTTATCAGCACTCAGCTCACCAGTGACACGAGAAGACCCGTCGTTCCTCCAGAGGAAGGACGGGTTCTTTGTAAAGCTGATTGCAGATGCCTGACAGCCATTAGCTCACCTAGTCCGGAACCCTGGTGGACTGCCAGGCTACCATCTTCCATGCGCCGTTACGTTTGGCGTAAACGTCGGTGAATTTCAATTCGAACTTGTTACTTCCGACGTGGAATTTCCCGTGGCCGGTTACCACAACAGCGTCTCCCAAGTCCCGGATTTCCCCGAATTGTAACTCCAAGGAATTGTAGACGCTTTTGCCCGTCTTCACGGCGTCTATGAAGCTGGCCTTGGTGTCTAGTCTGGCTGTCGTATGAGTGTAGACCAGGTCATCGGCCAGAATCTCTTCCAACGTTTGGACATCACCTTTGAGCATCGCCTCGATGCGGCGGTTTTCCAAAGCCAAAATCTCATCCATCATTGTCTCCTTTCATCTCTAGATTATTTCCGCTGTCCTGCAATGGTCTCTAACTCTCCTGCAGCACGGCTCCCGACAATTCAGAAATCTTGTTGACTCTGACCAATACAGCCACGCCCAGCCGCTCTGGGTCCCGTTCCAGCTCGGCTTCTACCGTGCGTGACATGACATCTTCTCGTATCGAGCCGGATTCGTGCACCTCTGCGGTGCCGTAGAACCGCCATCTGATCCTGTCCGTCATGTTGTTATAGAGAACAGTTATCTTGGGATTGTCAGCCACGTTTTGTAGGGCTGTGCGCTTAGCACGCTCCCAGTATGCCAAGGTCTCAGAGTCGTAGACCATAACGCTGCCTTTAAGGCTTAGCTGCGGCTGACCGTCTTTATCTACTGTGCCGATAGTGCAGTCCCAGCCGTCGGCATGGGCTCGGTCCACCAGCTCCTTCATCTGTTCTGTGATCTCGATCATTGCGCGTTGACCTCCCTCTGAGCCCGTCAAACACCACTGGATTCCCCAGTATACCTTTTAACGACCTTTGAGCATCAATCTTTGGTCGCACGCGACAGCCTGGGCATGAAACAGAGCTTCCTGGAAGAGCAACTAGTCGGCTGCGGCGTCCGATGGCCCAAGATCCACTCTTGGCTCCGATGAAACTTCGCCAGAGCCACAAGCCGGAAACAGTAGCATCAAACCCTGGGCGAATCGCAAAATGCTGACAATCTCATCCACACCTATAAACCCACTTGGGATTATTCCCTGCCGTCCAGAATGTTCACGGCACACACGAAATGCCGTCCTCTGTGGTTGACGCATTCAGGGTAGAATCTTATAGTTCTGAACATCCTAGAGCCCTGAGTTATTGAGGCGGCTGCATGTCAAAAACTGACACTCCTATATCGGACGTAGAATCCCGCGGCATAAGAAGTACCGCACCTTTCATATTAGGCGGACTGAGCGGAGGCCATGCGGTCTTTCACTGGTTTAGCCAAAGCTTCTTTGTAATGCTGCCCGAGGTCGTCGCTACCTTCGGCTTGAATGGACTTCAAGTTGGAGCTATAGCTGCAACGCGGGAGGTGGTATCTGGAGTCATCGCCCTTCCCGGCGGGGTTGTTACGGACATGGTCCGGCGGCACTGGGGGCTGGTGCTAGCGATCTGCATGGGCCTATTCGGTGTGGGTTGGCTAATCATGGCAAGGGCGCCGGTCTATCCCGTGCTGTTGGTAGGAATGGCTGTGATGGCAGCCGCAGCTTCCATGTGGCACTTGCCCGCCGCAGCTGCTTTGTCGCGTCGATTCGTCGACCGCCGTGGCTCTGCTCTATCGATACACGGCGTCGGTGGCAACATAGGAGATGTCATAGGACCGGCACTGACTGGAGTTCTCCTACTGACCCTTTCCTGGCGTGGAGTGCTCAGCATATACGCAGCGGTTCCCCTATTGCTTGTCTTCTTGGTCTATTGGGCGTTTCGCGACATCGGCCAGACCGGTTCTCAGGACGAACAGCCCTCCGGGTTCAGGGACCAGATGACCAACACTCGGTTGGCATTCCAAGAACACCCTCGTTTATGGGGAATAATGGCCGTGGCCGGCCTCCGCGGTATGGCCAGTGTGGCATTTCTACCCTTCTTAGCCCTGTATTTGGGACTAGACGATGAATTGGGCCTAGGAAACGCTGCCCTGGGCCTGCACATCGCGCTGCTGGTGGGTGTAGGAGTCGTTGCCACCCCGGTCGTAGGTTACATCTCTGACCGTTTAGGCAGGAAATTGGTCCTGATACCTGAGATGATAGCGCTCTGCGCCCTGTCGGCATTACTCGTGCCTTTCGGCGAAGGTATTGGTCTGATCATAATACTCGCGCTGATGGGCCTGTTCTTCTTCAGCGACCAGCCCATCCTGACAGCAGCAGCCTTGGACACAGTAAGCCAGGGAGTAACTGCAAGCGCCCTAGGGGTTTTCTCATTCTCCAGGTTCGTATTAGGTGCCGCGTCCCCCATCATAGCAGGCGAATTGTTCGACTCGGTAGGCATCGAATCTACCTTTTTCTATATTTCCGGTATCTACCTACTAGCCACATTGGTGTTGGTGGCAGTGCCGCTAAGCGTTAGGCAACCACAATCGGAAAAAGGCGACTAGGGTCGCGAGCAAGAACTCGACCCAAACCTTGGGGTTATGAGTGTGACGCCTAAAGTCCTACACGATCCTTTCAGGCACATTCTGATACCAAACCGCTAGGCAATCATCGCGTGTCCCATGACTACGAGATTACCCCCCTCTCGGATAATACTTGGTGGTGCGTAAGCAAAATATTAGCAACCGTCCCCTCTGGAGATAATAGGGAACTCCCACCAAGGAACCATACCCATGTGGGGAGCTTTCAGGGTATGTGCAGCCGGAGCGTGAAGGTTATAGGACGAAGTTAGACGATGTGCTTGCCGAGTCCGTTAGGAGGTCCTACCCTGAAAGCACCGGTATCCTCCCCATACTAGGATAGGATGATGAATTGCGCAGGAAGTGGAGTCACATAAATGAATGTCGAATGGATGAACCATACAGGTTTCGTAGTCAGCGACATGGAGCGCTCTCTGGCCTTCTACCGCGACCAACTAGGACTGGAAATAGAACGTGATCAGATCCTCGAAGGTGAATTCATTTCTGAGCTAGTTGGCTATCCGTACGCTAAGTTGCATATCATCTACCTGGGCCTCGGTGACATGAAACATTCGGTGGAGTTAATAGAATATTTAAATCCCCGTGGTAATGCAGCGCCGCTTCCGGAACGCAACAGCATTGGTGCATCACATCTCGGAATAATCGTAGACGACTTGGATGGATTCTATAAAGAGCTATCTAGTAAAGGCGTAAGGTTTGCTAGCCCGCCGGTCGCACGACCCAATGCCGTCTATCCGATGGCTCAGAAAGGTTGCTACATGGAAGATCCTGGCGGTAACTGGCTGGAATTGTTGGAACAACCGGCGGCTCCTGAACACACAACTTAGTCCTGACGTGAGGCACTCCGTCTTCTTGTCACCAACGACCACTGATGGTCAAAACTTTTTGGCTAGGCGGTTTGGGAGTCACGACGGGTTTCCTCCATCCCTTGAGAAACGCGTTCAACCTGAAGATACTTGCTTGGATAACCATTGCTCGTTTGCAAACTTAAAGATCCGTTGCACCTGTCCCACGTCATATGGTTCTTCCGCAGACCCGTCCGAAGCCCACTGGCTTCGAGGCTCGTTGAAGAAATCTCCCCCGTAAACATGAATCGCTCCGGTATAAACCGAACGGGGGTTTTGAACCGCATGGATTGCATCTCGGGCTAGCAATACGGTGTCTTTAGATTCAAGTACTTGGGCGCCAGTTCTCACTAGCCCCTCGCCGGCTGGATTCCGAGTGTAAAACGTGTTGTCCTCTTGCCCACCGTAAAGCCCGATAACGGCCCATAAATTATGGTCATGGGGGTAGAGAGCAATCCCTGGAGGCCATATGATGTTCAGAATCGTGACCTCTGGTGAGCGATGGAGGGTAGTGATCCCGGCTTCAGATGGTGTACCTAGAGCAGTTTCCAATTCATCTGGTGCGGCCATCGCTGACGCGACGACTTCTTTCATGGCCGATTCTGGGGTGTGCTCGTCAAGAGCTTTTCGGCATGACGCCACGAATTCCTCGACTGCAAACATGCTTCTCCTCACTGAAGGTTCAGATAATAATTCAGCCTAATGGTGCAGGTGCGAATGTAACATGTTTTCCAGGTATCTCTTAACGAGTAGGCCGTCCGTCTTTAACCAAATTATTCTGGCTGAAAGAACTAAGGGCTGAGGTATTGGTGACGATGGGGCTATGCGCTCACGCGCCATTGGCACTTGCTGAGCCCCTTGGGAAGCTCTGCGTAACGGTGTCACCTCGTCAGGTGAGGGTGAGGACCTCTAGTAGTGAACGATTGGACCGGTGAATTATTGTGGCGCCTATGGGGTTATTTGTTATGCTGAGGTTCCCTAAATTCCCGATAAGCTGAACGATAGTTGTTCAAGGGCCTTCGTCGTACAGCACGGCCACCCTTTAGTTTATCCTCAACTCGCCGTTGTTTGTTGCCTGTTAAACGGTTCCCTCTGCGACCGATAGATTCGACTGGAGGTCGAGATCGCTAGACGCGAATTAAGGACTACAAGCTTCCGTGGTTGGGCCGTATTGTTGCTCTTTCGAGCGCAAGGTAGCAGCGTAATCCTGATCTCGTACACCTTTGGGCTTTTTCTGCCATTTATCCGTGATGACCTGGATATTTCGCCGTTGGAAGCAGGTCTCCTTCAAGGAGTTTGGTGGGCTACGGCTGCCATAGCGTCCCTACCGTTCGGTGTGTGGTTTTCAAGAATCCGACCCATTCTGGTAGTCTCACTGTCGTTATTCTTGAGCATACCTTTCTTATTTGTCCAAGCCTTCGCAACTGGGTTTCCGATCTTACTATTAGCCAGGTTTGCGTTCGTCGGATGTCATGTTATGACGGTTCCGGCACGCACGCTATTGCTGCAGCAATGGGCAGCTCCCCGCCAATTTGCGCAGATAAATGCCGTTGGGCTTTCCCAACACAGTTTGATGCTTGCCCTAGCCGTGAGCACCAGCGCGATCATCATCACAGAACTTGGAAGTTGGAGGATGGCATATATCATCCTTGCTGGGATGTTGATCGTACAAACGTCAGCGTGGTTATTGATTGCCAAAGAGGATGAAGCACCGGTAGAAGGTTTCCAAAGTAGGCTTGAGGAACAACAAGGAACACCTCTCCACGCGCTATCTCACTACCCTCAAGGCTGGCTTATCGCCGTGGTGATGTTCTTCCTTTCAGCAACGTGGACTTCGTTAGTGACTTTCCTTCCGACATTCTGGCTCGAGCAACGCGGTGTCCCACTGGTTGTAGGGGGCCCGTTGTTAGGGTTCCTTTACTACGCTCTCATCCCTACTGCACTGGCGGGAGGATTCTTAGCGAAGAAAATCCCTAACAGAAAACTCCTTCTGGGAATCCCTGCTCTCTCTAACGTGTTATTCGGCGTAGGGATCATTCTCTCTAGCGATCCTATTGTCCTGATGGTTTTGATCACCGGTCTTGGTTTAGCGTGGGTCTTCACACCGGCCATAAATGTTCTTCCTTTCGAATTTCCGGACATAAGCCCACGCGAGGTAGCGGTGATATCGTCTTTGGTAGTTACATTCTCCGCATTAGGATTCGCGGCTGGGCCGACTTTGGTGGGAATTGTTGCGCAATCAACTGGATCATTGGAGACTGGATTGTTAACGATATGCCTATTGACCGCATCCGGGGTATTGGCCGCAGGACTATATCCGGTGCGGTCTGGGAACGCCTCGGGGAGGTGAATGGATGCGAGGTGACCTGCGTTGACCCTTCTCTATTGGCCATGGGTTATCACACATGTGTGTCCCATGTGACACACATCAGATCCAGATAACAATTATCATAAGGGGCGTGGGACGGCAGACCTGTCACCCCACGAAAAGTAACACGGTGTTACCAATCGTTGACGTGCGTTAATTTTCGACATATTAATATCACGATGAAGGCCGTTGACACCGTATCCCCTTTCCAAGCACAATGGGTTTTCAATATCACAGGTTCAGATGGGAGGACCGGTATGGCTCAAGCTCAAGTTCGCAGTTACACCATGGAATCTTTCGTTGAGGAAGTGAACGAAGTCTTTAGGACGATAGAAGACCCGCACGTCCAAGCTAAGGCGGTTTCGGAGCGCCTGAAGAAGCTCTTAGAGGTTCCCGGTTGGTTGGAAGAAAAATTGGAGCTTGATGAAGAAGGCGGTTTCGGCCGGTTCTCTCTACACCTTGACGAAGGGTCTGGTCACCCCGGCAACGGTTGGTGGCTGATGGCTTCGGTCCAGAAGCCTGGCCAAGACAATCTGCCTCACGACCATGGCGCGACTTGGGTCGTGTACGGGGTCTACAAGGGCGCCATCCGACAGCGCAAGTGGCGCTGGGCTTTCCCCGGTGAAGGGGTAGATAAAGCCCAGATCGTCGAGCATGGTGAATTCGTCCAAGAGAACGGATCGGTGGCCTACTTCATGCCCGGCGAGATTCACGACACCCTGAATGTCAAAGAAGAGGGGCGTTCTTTGGTAGTACGCCTAGAATCCCAGAAACTGGACCGCGTGACACGCTTCCAGTACAACCCCCAAGACGGCTCCATGAGGGTGATGGACCATACCGACCCCGCGAACCAATAATAGCCATCACACACTTTCTCTTTCCAACTCTTAAACAATAATTCCTCAGTTGGACCATCAGACGGGTCTACAGGATCCGGCTGCAGATTAAGTTGCTGGCTTGAGCTGTGACCATGCTGGGGATCTGGTCTGTCACCGGAGGCCGCAGACAAACTCAAGGCTGGGTCTGCGGCCCTTTTTGCTGGCCGATACTTCTTTCCAATGGGGTATCTTTGGAATTCTCGCCCACTCTGTGGGAGATCAAGGAGGCCTACCATGGCTCAGGAACCTAACGTGATCGAACTTTATGAAGGTGCGGTACAAAACATGTTGCCCATCCTAGGCGGCATCCGGGAGGACCAACTGACCGCCTCTACGCCTTGCTCGGAATGGAACGTGCAGAATCTGGTTATCCACAACATCAAGGTAA
>Ga0209752_1000359_pt1 | contig 22467 bp, 18 predicted proteins | sample METZYME_3_250m_FD_187548 | JGI IMG/M metagenome (GOLD analysis project Ga0209752, IMG submission 187548) | Marine microbial communities from oxygen minimum zone in mesopelagic equatorial Pacific - METZYME_3_250m (SPAdes) (version 2) | ecosystem: Environmental > Aquatic > Marine > Oceanic...
TTCTTGAAAAACAAACTGACTGGTCTTATATCTTGTTTTCTCCTAAATCAACCAATAGGGGGAAATGGTCAATTCAAATTGGAGAAAGAAACCTAAAATACTTAATCCCTAAATTTCAATAGATAAGGAACACAATAAGTTACTGCATAACAACAATAGTTGAATTTAATTCAGAAAAAGATGCTGATGAAGGTTAAGCTGATTACTCGAAAAATGCTGCTTCTGAATTTCCGGAGCCTTAAATACTGCTTGGTATCTGAACTGGCCCTACTAGTGCTGTAGCAGTTTCCGTTTACCCAGATGAAGAAACAGCTAAAAACACAACGGTAGCAAGGAATGCTCGAATAGAAAAAACTGCACACAAGAGGAAAAGTGCTGCGATGTATCAAGGAGAGGTGACTCTAAAAGTGGTTTAACAATTTCCCTTCAAATATTACAGTCTAGCTTACTAGAACGTTTTTATTGAGAATACGTCTTTAACCCAAAACGCAACTACATCATTGTCAAGATTCCGATGACTTGGTTTAACAGCTTCAAGCCTTCCTAATCAATCCAGATCGGTAGCATTGTACGCAAGATAAAACCGTTAAACGTGCGCAGGGCTTTTTCAGGTGTCCATCTGTCTATCAGCCCTGATATTCAGTAGATACCTGCAATGCTTGATATAAATGGTGAATATTCCCACCAAAATCGGCAACAAAACTTGTTCTTGATGACCCCTCCTAATTGTGTTTTTGTTGCTTATTTCTTACCCGTTATTTTATTATTCAGGTTATATCAGTATGTTATTAGTTTTTGAGATAATCATCGTAGGATAATTTTCGAGAAATTGAGCGATAATTTTCTGCAGCAAGTTTTTTCCAAAGCTGACCTTTACCCTCTTTGTTATCCATCAATTCCTTGAAAATTGTCAATGCCTGCTGATTATCTCCATGGTGCACGTAAATAGTTCCGATTTGATAACGGGCCCAAAAAACGCGTTCAATTATTTCTCCTTTTTTACTATCCTCATAGAGCAAAATGGCTCGTTGATAGCTCTTTAATGCAGCTTCCCCATTTTGTGCTTTGTTGTGCATATCTGCCGCCAAGAAGTGGCTTTTGATAATATATTCAGGAGTATCCGAATGATCCACAGGATGGTTGTAACTTGAAACAGCTTGTTGGTAGGCTTCACCAGCTTCGACAAAATTTCCTATTTCTTCGTGTAGTTCACCCAAATCAAAATAAAGCTCCGGAACTATTTCTGCGAGCAGGGGTTTCTTGTTTTGATCGTATTTCTGCAGCGTTTGAGCAAAAACAAGCAGTGCCATTGGATAGGATTTTTGCTTCCTGTAAATTTTTGCCAGTAATTGCCGTGCTTCAGCATCATATGGGCTTTCAGGATACTTTTGAAGGAATCGTGCAGTGGTGTTGCGTGCTTCTGTCAGGTCTGCTTTTTCTAGCAGTGTCTGGGCTTTTTCCAACTGCACCAATTCGCCAATTGTTCCGGCAGAGCGGGTTTCAAGAAAGCGGAGAATATCCAGTGCCTCATCATGAAATCCCAGTTTACGATGTGCCACCGCAGTTTGAAAAAGTGTTGTGTCAAAGCGAAAATTGAATAAATATTTGGCTTTGTAATCACTGTAGGCACCAACCAGAGCAAGAGTGTCATCCTGGCGAAAGTAGCTGTCAATCAGTCCTTTGAGATTTTCGTCAATGTTTTCTTGAATCACATTTCTGCGCACATAAACATTTTGCGGATACCTCTCCATGAAACTTTCCAAAGTTTTAATTGCAGGTGCGTAAAATCCATAAAGCGTTTGCGTCAATCCCTTCCGGAGCAGTGCTTCTTCTGCCTGTGGTGTCTCCGGATAGAGTCTGGGGATTTCATCATAAACCTTGATTGCCTCAAGATATTCATCCGTATAGGGTCGTTTTGCCTGAATATTGGCAATACGCAATTTCCCCAGCAGTGCAATCTCTCTTGTGTAACTGCTGATTGCATTTTTGTAAACCTGAATTGCTTCATTTTCTTTGCCTTCATCACGCAGAAAATCACCCAAACGCAGAGCCACCAATTTGGAAAAATCTGCCTTAGGATATTTTTGCTGGAGTATTCTGAATATTTCACGTGCCGTAACATAATCTGCATTTTCATAATATGTCTCGCCCATATGAAATAAAAGCGTTGGATCTTCTTTGACATATTCTTCGTCTGCATTTCGTGCAATGTCAAAAAACTCTTTTGCAGTTATGTAGCGCTCAAGCTGGTAATATGCCTGTGCCATTTTGTAATGGGTCACAGCAAAAAATTTCGGCTGAGGTGAAGAGCGCAAATATTCTTCAAAATCGGTGATACCCATTTCCCATTGCCGTTGCTCTATGCGACTCATTCCCTTCCAGAAACTAGCTTCCAGTGCCTCAATTGAATTTGGAAAACGTTCCTGCAATATTTTGTAATAAACTGAGGCCTCATGCTGAAATTTCATTTTTTGATATGCGCGTCCAATACGAAAATTGGCATGCGGTAAAAGGGAAACCGTTTCAAAGTCCTCACTTTTTTGCTTTGCAATTTTTTCTGCATCCTGGGTGATGCGGATTGCTGTTTTGTAGGCATCAATTGCATTGTGATAATTGTTGCCAATCCTGCGCTCCAGCATCGTGTAGATCGTGTCTCCAATCCTGAAAAGTGCCCGTGCAGCCAACGGATGCAGCGGGTCTCCAAATTCATCTTTGGTGTGTTCTTTTCCGAGCGCATAGGCCTCTTTGAAATGGGCTACGGCTTCATTGTACTTATTTTTGCGGAATGCAGTTTCCCCACGTTGAAAAATTGGATTGATTTTCAAGCTCCTTGACCACCGGGCTTTTTTCTCTTCTTCAAATGTTGCCATTTCTTCCGGACTCAATTTCTCACTTTCTGGGGGACTGGTGGAAATATCTTCCTTGAATGGAGTTCCGTGAATGTCAAGCATCCACTGGACAGGACTGGAAACAAAATGCCGCTCCACACTCAGGTTTGTTGCCTTGAGTTTTAACTCAATAAAAGTTTGGTTTACTTCTGAAGTGAGCGAAGTAAGCTCTATACGAGAACCCTTATATTCAAGGTTTTCCAGCTTTTTTTCTGGCAAAGTGTTAGGCAGGCGAATGGTGAGACGAGTTTGCTGACTGTCTTCGAGCAAAAAAATCCGCGGTGGCTGCCTATCTTCCGGAACAGCATTCGTCGCAGATATTTTGGCAGGTTTTGTAAAAGCGAAAGTCAAGCGGGTAAAATTAGCATTGCCGGCATCAAATTTAACTGAAACCAGCTGATATACTGCATCTTCTGGAGGATCAGGCAGTGGCAGAATTTGGAGTGCAGGACGGAAATCAATTTTGACTCCATTTTGTCCCCGGAGAGTGCTGACAGTATAACTTAAATCCTTTTTTAGTAATTTGAACTGGGCCCAGATTTCTCCGTCAATATCTGAAAAACGAATTCCTGCCAGCTGCGTGTCATTGAAAAGACGCTCCATGCGTCCGTCTGCAAAACCGGCACGTGCATTTTTGAACTTAATCACCAGAGTCTGGGCTGAAAGATTTTCTGTGATTTCGTAAACGGGGGGATTGTCAGTCAGCAAAAGCACACTGATTTGCTTGCCGTGGCGCAGTAACTCAAGATTTTGAATTATGACCAGATCTGAAAGCTCAGTCGTTTGTGCCGGAACGGCTACTGTAGTCAGGGAACTGATGGTCAGCAGAACTAGAAAATTCCGGAACAACCTCATACGGGCAGGATCAGGTTCAAGTAGCATGGTTCAAGGTTCAAGCAACAAGGGCCAGGACTGTCTTGTGCGCTGAATTGAAGCTTAAACCTGATTTATGTTATATTCGTTAAAAGTTTAATAACGCTCTTAGTCGGCATACTTGTGAAACTTGACCTCCACCTGATCGTGGAGCAGGAATCTACGAGTTCAGTTAAAACAAGCTTCTGGATTTCTGTATTTACGGGAATGACACCTTTTTACGGGGTATTACCCATACTTTATTCGTAGAAGGATTTGAGTAATTTTGAACGGGTTGGGTGTCGCAATTTTCGCAGTGCTTTTGCCTCAATCTGCCGAATACGTTCCCGGGTTACATCAAAATCCTGGCCGACCTCTTCCAGGGTATGATCCTTGATCGAGTCAATGCCAAAACGCAGACGTAACACATTTTCTTCCCGCTTCGTGAGAGTTTTTAAAGCATCGCGCGTTCTTTCACCCATGTTTGAAGAAACAGTAGCTTCACCTGGATCTCTCACATGCTCGTCTGCAATAAAATCCTTGAGCTGTGAGTCCTCATCATCACCAATTGGTGTATCAAGTGAGATTGGTTCTTTGGCAATTTTCAGTACCTTGCGGACTTTGTACAAAGGCATTCCAAGATCTTCAGATAACTCGTCTGCAGTCGGCTCGCGTCCCAGTTCTTGCACCTTTGCCCGAGAAATACGTGAGAGCTTGTTTATCGTTTCAATCATGTGTACTGGAATTCGGATTGTCCGTGCCTGGTCAGCAATGGCGCGGGTGATTGACTGACGAATCCACCAGGTTGCATAAGTTGAAAATTTGTATCCTCGACGATACTCGAACTTGTCCACTGCTTTCATGAGACCAATATTGCCCTCCTGAATGAGATCCAAAAATTGCAGACCACGGTTTGTGTATTTCTTTGCAATGCTGATCACCAGTCGTAAATTAGCTTCCACGAGCTGGCTTTTTGCAGACTTAACTTTACGTTCAACGCGTTTAAGCTTTTTTACCTCAAGTTCAAAACCCTTCAGAGAGAGAGTTGTCAGGTCGGTCATTGTGCTGATACGTTTCCTGTTCAGTTCTATTTTTTCAAAATAGCGGTTTGCAATACTGATCCGATGTCCGGATTTAGCAGAAATTTCTTTGGCAGCTTTCTCTTTAGCTTTTTTGCCGGATACAATTCGCAATTGTTTAAACATCGTATCCATTTCTTCAACAGATAAATGTAAACTTTTTAGATTGGTATCCATTTTAAGGAAAGTCAGATCAATTTTATTTTTGTGATTAAACATTTCCTCGCACATTAACTCAATTTGGCGTGAGTTAAAATTAATGTTGTGTATTGCATCCTTGAATAATGTTTCATTTTTCTCCAAGCGCTTTTCTTCTGCAGCTTTCAATTTACGGCTGGCCTGAAGTTTACGGGCTTTTTTCATTGCCCCATGGTACTTCCAAAGATCATCGAGTTGAGCAATGACCCTGGCTGTAGCTTTGTCTTCATCTTCAATGACGTTGTCATCTTCATCCAATCCGGAAACAACATGCCGTGCCTTTATTTTATTAGATTTGAGCTGCTTGGAAAGATTTTGAAGATATAGCAAAATCAAATTAGATTTAGAGAAAATATCAATTAACTCTGTGTTTCCACTTTCTATTTTTTTTGCAACTTCTACCTCACCATCTCTTGTCAAAAGCTTAATGCTGCCCATCTCGCGTAAATACATGCGGACAGGGTCGTCTGTTGAATTGTCAATGCCAGGGTCAAGATTCAGATCGTTGGCTTCAAAATCTAATTCAGGACCTGAATCTGTTTGATCAGTTATAATATCCATTTTTTTCTCCGAATCAATAACTTCAATGTCCATTTCTGCAAAAATATTAAATATTTTCTCAAGTTGTTCTGCAGAAGGAGTTTCGTCACCAAGGTTTTCATTGATTTCATCAAGAGTGACGAATCCTTTTTCACGTCCATCCAAAACCAGCTCTCTCACAAGTTTTTCCTCAGCTGGAGAAAGGACGTTTTCACTTTTATTTTCTGTATTCATACAGCTGTTTACAGAGATTAAAGAGCCATAATATTGTCGAAAATAAGTTTTACTTCTTTCAATTCTTTTTCTTCTTTTCTTCTTTTTGCACCTGCCTGGGCCCTCTCTTCGTCGCTGTCACTGCAGAGGAGTCTCTCTTGGTATTTAAGTTCCAAGTTGCGTTCTTTGATACGCTTGAGCGATAAACCAAAGTCGTGACTTGGAATTTCCTCCGTAAGTATCAACATCACAGACTGAAAGAGTTCTGGATCAGACTCTTCCAGTGTATACGGATCGAAAGATTGAAATGCTTCATCAGGTAACTCTAATAATTTTGCATAAAGTAGCTGAAAATGAGGAGTCTGGAATTCTTCCGATTTCAAATGCTCACGGACCTTAGGCCACAGTTTACCTTTACGCAACAAAGACTGTAACAGCCACTGTTCATCTTGAGAAACTTTTATATTATATGATAAACGACCAACCATATCATTTTTTTGCTTTTTATGCAAGCTTTTGTTCTCTTTTCTTTTTAACTCTTTTGATAGTAGACCAGGAGGAATACTCATCCGTTCGCCAATTGTCATCAAAGTTAGCTGTCGGCGTTTTGGATCCTGGATTTCTTGCAAAGTGGGCAGCAGTTCTTCCAGTCCCTGTATTCTCCCCTGTACGCTGTCTGGGAATTTTTTCAAAGTCTGTTGAACCAGATAATCCAAAGTCGGTACTTTCCTGTCCAGCAAGTCATCAAAACCTTCTTTTCCATGATTCAACAAAAAGGTATCCGGATCTTCTCCTTCAGGAAGAGTCAGGATATAGGATTCCAGAGCAATCGGCAACATAAGATGGGCATATCTCAGTGCGGCATTTTTTCCGGCTGTGTCGCCGTCAAAAAGCAAAATTGCGGTATCTGCGTGGCGCTGGACTATTTTTATATGATCCAGCGTCAGAGCTGTTCCACAGGGGGCAACGGCTTCTGTAAAACCGTTTTCGTGCAAGCGGATGACATCCAGGTAGCCCTCAACAAAAATCATTCGGCGGAGCTTGCGGATTGAAGAAAGTCCTTCGTATAGTCCGTAAAGTATCTGGCTTTTCTGGTAGTAGGAAGTTTCCGGGCTGTTGAGATACTTGGGCTTATCATCAGGCTTCATTGCACGTGCACCAAAACCGATGCAGCGCCCGCGGATATCTTTGATGGGAAACATCAACCGTCCACGGAAAGTATCGTAGTGTCTTCCTGATTTTTCACTGACCTTGATCAAACCTGTCCGTGACATCTCTTCCAGGGAAATTTTTTTTTGTTGCAGACAGTTCAGTGTTCCCTGCCATTCATCAGGTGACATACCGATTTGGAATTGCACCCACATGCTTTCTGGAACCAGACGCTTATGGAGATAATTCACTGCATTTTCTCCTTCTGGAACAGACAGCTTTTCCCTGTAAAAAGTTGCTGCTTCCCTGAGACAACGCAAACCACGGTCCTCATCAGGATTGGGAAGTCGTGGACCTCCAGATTGAATTTCCAGAGGAATGCTGGCTCGATTCGCAAGCTCTTCGATTGCTTCCGCAAAAGAGAGGCGATCGAATTGCATCAGAAATTTGATTCCGTCTCCGCTGGCGCTGCATCCAAAACAATGGAAAAAACCGCGCTCTGGATTTACATTGAATGAGGGAGTTTTTTCTGAATGGAAAGGGCAAAGGCCCTTGTAGTTAGCACCTGCTCGTTTGAGCGTAATGCCGCGCTCAGAAATCAAGTCAACAAGTTCAGTGGCTTCTGCCACTTTACGGATAAAGTCTTTACTAAATTGCATTTCTTTTGAATTGGAGTGATTTGAACATATGGATTTTTGCTTAATAACAAATAAGAAACAAGTCAGGTATTTCGGTTATTTTCGAACTCATCACTAACAATAAGCAATCATGGTATGTCTGCAGAAAAGTTATCTCCATTTTGCCTGGCCTAGTTCTCTGTCTCCACTTTTTTTGCCACTCCGTCTGCAGAAAAACTGATGATGGAATTGAACAGAGGTTTTAAGCTGCGGTCTTTTTCAATTACCCGTGAATTAACTGCCTTGAGATATTCGGGGTGTTCTCCGAACATTATTAAAATTCCAGGAAAACCCTCCTGCCATTCTTGAAAAAAAGGCAAACTGATTTCGTCCAGCTGTGAAAATAAGCGGTCAATCAAAACGACTTTTGTATTTGCCGCAACCAGCATCAAAACCCAAAATCGTTTTGCATGTTCAGGTTTAAGTTCCTGGATCTGAAGGTGTGGAATTTGTCCGGTCAAACCTAAGCGATCCATTAAAGTGTCCAAATTTTTTCGCTGTCCGCCAAACCACGGTCGAGTTGAAAAAAGTTTAGATTTCATATTTTCCTTCAGAGATGCTTTCTTGTCCGTACCTTCCCAAAAGCTATTGTCAGTATGTAGATGAGTATTTCCTGAAATCTGGAAAGAACCAGTTTTAGGCTTGAGCTTTTGCTGAAATAAACGCCACAATACCTGTTTCTGCTCCTCATTTTGAAAATGGAAACAAGCTCTCTCTCCAGCATGCAATTCCAAATTCAGTTTCCGTATATCCCACTTTTTTCCAGCAGGTATTCCGGAATCTGAAGGGGTGGCGTAGCCTAAATTTTGACAACTGATGAGCACCCTTGGATTCATGACTGTTTGATGCGTAAACTGATTATTGAGCTAAATTCGCTGGAAATTACTGATACTGTTGCCCGGAAAATGGCAGCACATTTGTTTCCAGGAGTTATACTTTTGCTATGGGGAAGCATGGGTGCAGGTAAAACAACCTTTGCAAAAAGTCTCTGTGCCGGACTTGGTGCGAACCCTGAAATAGTTACTTCTCCAACATATACTTTGGTCAACATGTATCCTGCACATTTGTCCATTTTTCATGTTGACCTCTACCGCCTGACTGATCCGGAACAACTCGATGATTTTGACCGTGAAGATCTGATTGCCGAAGAAGGTCTCACTTTGGTTGAGTGGCCGGAATATATTCTGAATTATTTAACCGATGAAACTGTTCTCAACCTGCTTTTTGAAACCGTTTCAGAAAATCAAAGGCGGCTTTCTCTGGAAAGTGAATACAGTGAGTTTGACATACTTTTTGACACTTTGGAACAACCGATTTCATCACAGTAAAAAACAACAAATTCTTTGATCCAGGATAGTGCATGATTCGACTTTCAGTTGATACTTCTTTTGAACATTTGGGATTGTGCCTGACGCGCAACGGAGCGCCTTTGGCTAATTATTATTCATTGTGTAATCGGCGGAATTCAAAAATTATTTTTGGAGTTATTGATGATTTGCTGAAAAACACAGAGTTAAGCATAGCTGAAATTGAGGCCTATGTTATTAACTGCGGTCCTGGCTCTTATACAGGTGTCAGAATTGGAATGGGAGTGGTTAAAACATTCGCGCAAGTCCACAGCAAACCTGTTGTTCCAGTCAATTCCTTGGAATTGCTTGCCGGACAAATCAGGAACTTGAAAGATGATTTTCCTGTGCTGCTGAACTGCTCGCGCAGAGAAGTCTTTCATTCGGTTTTTCGGATAATCGATGATCAGCCAGTTGCACAGGCACCAATTCAGCTCACCAGTCTTGAAAAATTCATTGATAACTCAGGCGGTGTTCCAGTTGTCCTCTATCGCGTAAGTTCTGAGCGGCGGAAACCGGAACCACTGTTCGAAAAACTGGTTTTGCTGCCCTTAGATTATCCGGTTCCTGATGCTCTGCTTTTAGATCGTCTGGGTGCAAAAAAATTAGCTGCACCAGATTTTGATCCGTATGCTCCTGTTAACCCGTTATATATCAAACGAGACGTTGAAAAACCGTTATAAAGATTTTGCGTCAGGAACTCTGGGCTTTTAGAATTCATAGTAAGACAGGCTTGGTAATGCTATACCACACGTTTTCCACTCAGGAAGAAATCGATCAGGAATATAATCCACGCTTGATTGTGGACAATACAGATGAGCTGATTCAAAGCTATTTCACTGAAAGTGAAAGAGTTATCAAAGAATATTCCAACCATTCCGGAGTTGGTTATGGCCCTACACGAGCGGAAACTCTTGATATTTTTCCGGCAAAAATAACGTCCAGCCCCATACACATTTTTTTTCACGGTGGTTACTGGCATTCGCTGACCAGCAGGGATTTTGCTTTTGTGGCAGAAGGACTGGTACGGAACGGTATTACGGCAGTGCTGGTAAACTATGCTCTTTGTCCTACGGTTAATATCGATGAAATTGTCCGACAATCCCGAGCCGCAGTGGCCTGGACTTATCGCAATGCAGAGACGTTTGGCGGGAATCCGGAGCGGATTTCGGTTTCCGGACATTCAGCTGGTGGTCATTTGACGGGAATGTTACTGACTGCAGAGTGGGAAAAAGACTATGGTTTGCCTGTAAATTTAATTAATGGATTTTTGCCAGTCAGCGGGCTTTTCGACCTTGCACCGTTCCCGTTTTCTTGGCTCCAGCCAGAATTGCAGCTGACCTCAGAGGAAGTTCTCCGCAACAGCCCTCTACTCCTGAAACCTGTGTACTCGCCTCCTGTAATTGTTGCAGTGGGTGCGGATGAATCTCAAGAGTTTCAGCGGCAATCAGAGGTCTACGCCAAATACCTGCAAAAATACGGAGTTCCTGTTGAATATCAGTTAATTCCAGGAAAAAACCATTTCAATATCATTCATGATTATCTAGGTGACGGAGGGCCATTGTGCAAAAAAATTATTGAATGGAAATAAAAATTTTTAGAATTGCGAATAATAATAAAACGGGGAATGCTGAGACATTGAAGGTTGACACTTTGCTGGCTGGATTTGATAATGAAGACCTGAACTTAGACCTGTACACAAAAAAATATGAATCTTGAAAATGCAACCAGAGAAGAACTGCAAACTTTGGAACAAAAACTTGCAGCAAATTATCAGGAATATCAGGATGCCGGTTTAAAGCTGGACCTTACTCGGGGCAAGCCTGGAGCCGCACAGTTGGATCTTGCTGATGAAATGGAAGGTTCGCTCAAAGACAAAATGATTTCTGAGAGCGGAACTGACCTCAGGAATTATGGAGGGCTCGATGGAATTCCTGCTGCGCGGAAACTCGGCAGCGAAATGCTTGGACTGCGGAAATCCGAAGTGATTTCCGGAGATCACAGCAGCTTAACGCTGATGTATCTTTACATGCTTCACGCATATTATCACGGTTCACAGGGGCCGGATACCGCGTGGGTCAGGGAAGGTGACGTGAAATTCTTGGCGATTGTGCCCGGATACGATCGGCACTTTACCATCTGTGAGGAATTGGGGCTGCAGATGGTTAATGTGGACATGCTGGACGAGGGTCCTGATATGGACGCTGTAGATGATTTGGTGCGCAATGATTCCATGATCAAAGGCATGTGGTGTGTTCCAAAGTATTCGAATCCTACCGGGAATGTTTATTCTGAAGAAGTGGTGGAGAGGATTGCTTCACTTGGAAAGATTGCCGGTTCGAATTTTCGCGTGATGTGGGACAATGCCTACGGAGTGCATGACCTCTTTGAAAACCCGCAGCAACTGGCCAATGTGATGGATTATTGCCGAAAATATGGAACTGAAGACAATTTAATTTTAACCGCATCAACTTCAAAGATAACTTATGCAGGAGGCGGGATTTCTTTTCTGGGTACATCGGAGAAAAATCTGGAACATTTCCGCAAACGCCTTTCTGTCATGAGTATTGGTCCGAACAAACTCAATCAGCAGCGTCAAGTTCTCTTTCTAAATAATATAGAAGGCGTTCGAGCACACATGCGCAAACATGCTGAAATTTTACGCCCCAAGTTTGCGATGGTGCAAAAACATCTTGAAAGCGGATTGGGCGGAAAGGGTATGGGGACCTGGTGCAATCCAGAAGGTGGATATTTTGTTTCTTTTGATGCATTACCAGGACTGGCGCAGGAAATAGTCCGTCTCGCGGGAGAGGCCGGCGTGAAGCTTACTCCTGCAGGTGCAACCTTTCCCTACACTCGAGATCCAAACGACAGGAATATCCGACTGTCACCCACATTCCCGAGTGTGGAAGATTTGGATCTGGCAATGCAGATTTTTGTGACCTGTGTTCAGTTGGCCTCCATCCGGAAGCGAATATAAATCAAATACAACTTGACAAGCCTTGAACTGGAAAAACCGGTTGAAACTGGTCGATCACGGAACTTTTAACCTGAATCCTGAAACATCGAACATTGAATAAAGTAGTCAACGACTGGGAATTATTTCAGCGGTTTCTCGTTTACGTGCGTCCGCACTGGAAAAGTGTGGCTCTGGGAACAGCAACAATTCCTTTTTCAATTGTGGCAACTTTACTTCTTCCATGGTTCATTATTCAAATTATTGATGATCATGTAATTCCTGGAGATCTGGAGGGATTGTTTCTGATGGTGGGCCTCATGGCAGGAACGGTTGCTGTGGGTTATTTTTCAGATTCAATTTATACATTTTCCCTCCAAAAAACCGGCCAGTTAGCTATTAGTGCTATGCGCAGCGATCTTTATGCGCATATCCTCTCCATGCCCCGCTCTTTTTTTGACCAGCGTCCAATCGGAGTGATTTTGACGCGCCTCACAAGTGACATGGAAGCGCTCAATGAATCGCTGGCCATTGGTGTACTTTCCATTTTCACAGATTTTCTCAAAACAATTGCACTGCTCATTTTGCTGGTTGCACTGAGTTGGAAGCTGACGCTAGTTGTGCTGTTGATTTTGCCTCCAATTTATTTTGTCAGCAACTTTTTACGTACTCGTCTACGGCATTATTACAACCTCACTCGTGAGGCACTTGCAGACGCGACTGGTTATTTGCAGGAATGTTTGAATGGGGTTAAAACAATCCAGTTGTATGCTGCAGAAGACAAAGTTAGACGGCAATTTGAAACAAAAACAAAGCATTTTTTTAAGGCACAGTCACACTCCAATTTTTATGATGCAGCTCTTTTTTCCGTGATTGAAGCCATCACCTCAATTGCCCTGGCCTTGATGCTGTGGTATGGTTCCCAGCAAATTCTGGCCAGCATTGTCTCAATCGGAGTTTTGGTTGGCTTCATTAACACGCTGAATCGTATTTTTGTGCCAATTCGTGAGTTTACTCAACAGATTTCTGTTTTTCAGCGCTCACTTTCATCACTGGAAAATATTGATAAATTATTTCGTGAAATTCCAGAAGATCAAGACACTGCAGGACACCATTTCACGGAAGCCAATTCCATAAAATATACTTCTGAGCAACTGATGAAACGTTTTCAGAATTTTGAAGAATTGCGTTTTGAAAATGTTCATTTCCGTTACACAGAAGATGCCCACTGGGTTCTGGAGGGTATCTCGTTTGTTGTTCACAAAGGCGATCGTCTGGCCATAGTTGGTTCAACAGGTTCCGGAAAGACCACAATCGTCCGTCTTCTTACCAGAACCTATACACATTATCAGGGTTCGATCAAAATAAATGGTGTAGAACTTAGCGAAATCTCACGGAGTCATTTACTGCGGATGATTGCTCTGATGCAGCAGGAATCTTATTTATTTGAGGAAAGTATCGGCTTCAATATTGCCCTTAATCGTCCGGGAATTACTCGGAGAAAAATTCGGGATGCTGCCCAATACGTCTATGCTCACGAATTTATTGAGCACCTGCCCGAACAATATGATTTCAAGATACTTGAAGGCGGAAAAAATCTTTCGGAGGGACAGGGACGATTGGTCGTTTTTGCCCGTGCATTAGCAGGGGAAAGTGACCTGATTGTCTTGGATGAAGCAACCAGCTCTGTTGATTCTGTGACAGAAAATCTTATTCAGAAAGCTATTGAACGTATTTTTCATGAAAAAACTGTGATTGCCATTGCGCATCGACTGAGCACAATTCAAAATTCGGATTTGATCCTGGTAATGGATGCTGGAAAAATTGTGGAACGTGGATCACATGATGGACTTTTAAGCCAAAGGGGAGTTTATGCTGGTCTGGTTGAAACACTGTACCGGGGAACAGAGTTAGTCCCAGTACCAGCAAAATGAAAAGATATTGAAAAATGAAAGGTAGAGAAATGTATTTTTTTCCTTGCTTTTATTTTTTTACCTGTCATAATAAAGCTTTTCCCTCTTCATTTTGGAGAGTTTTTTTAATTAAAATATAAGGTCACAATGGCAACAGGCAAAGTAAAATGGTTTAACGAACGTAAAGGTTATGGCTTCATCGAGCAGGAGTCTGGTAAAGACTTGTTCGTTCACCATTCTGAGGTCCGCGGGGGATATCTCAGAGAAGGAGAAAACGTGGAATTCGAAATTGGAGAGGGGCAAAAGGGTCCCTGTGCAGTAAGCGTTCAAACTGCTTCATAATTCATTTTTAGAATAAATACGGTTCAAACGGGATGGCTGCACAAGCGGACATCCCGTTTTTTTTGTTCTTTTTTTTGTAAAACTAATAAATCAAATGGAATTTTAATGAATCAACTTCATGAAGATTTTCAAGAATTTATAATTTCTCTGGGCACATTGAAATATTGGTACATGCTACTGGTGCTGGCTTTCGGTAGCTTTGTCTTCAGTGTTGTGGTCAATGGAATTCTTATTCCACACAACTTTTTTGCATGTGGACTGACTGGTCTGGCCTTGTTGTTTTACAACTCAATTATGGATTTTCTCCCATTCAGTTTGCTCTATGCATTGATGAATATCCCAATTTTTTTAATTGGCTTTCGTGAATTTTCTCTGAAATTCATCATGACTTCACTGATTGGTATGGGGCTTTATTCTACAAGTCTTGAATTGACACAGGGAGTTGAAATTTCAGTTAAAGACCCAATGTTGGCCGCCATTTTTGGTGGAGCACTTTCTGGATTTACTACAGGGTTTTATCTACGCCTTGGTGGATCAGTAGGAGGGCTGGATATTTTAGGAACTGTGATAAAAAAACGCTTTGCAGTTCCCATTGGAACAGTTTTCAATCTAGTTAACTTTTTCGTTATTTTCAGCAATGCGTACCTTCATCAGTTGGAAACGGCGCTCTTCACAGGAGTCTTTATGTTCGTTTTCAGCTGGAGTATGCAAAAGGGGCAGATTGGTCTATCTCAGAGGAAATCAGTTTTCATCATTTCCTCTAAGCCAGAAGAGGTTGCAGAAAATGTTTTACAAAAACTTGACCGTGGATTTACTTATTTTCATGCCTCTGGCGGACATGGAAGAGAAGAAAAACGGGTTATTTATACTGTAATAAACCTTTTGGAATTAGGCCGTCTCAAAGAATATTTGTTTGAAACAGATCCTGACGCTTTTGTCTCTGTTCAAGACACAGGAGATGTGATTGGGAAACGCTTTCTGACCTGGGAAGAAGAAGGATTCAGGAAGCGAAAAAAGGAATAAAACAGGTTCTCATGTGTGCCGCGGTACAGTTAGTTTAATATTCCTTGGGAACAAGATATTTATGCAGATAGTTTAAATCAAGTCTGACCTGTTGGCCGCTTTGAGAATTATTCCTTTTGCTTTCTCTGACAATGAAAGTGAACCGAGTTCGTTTAATTTAAACCACTTAACAGCATGTGCATCATCACCTGAGCGGCATTCTCCTGAAAGCCATTGGCCTTGAAAATCAACCACAGTGTAATGGTAGCGGATTTTTCCTTCACCGTCAGGAATAATAATATCCACAACGTCAATCAGAGCAAGTTGATCAACTTTGACTCCTGTTTCCTCAAAGATTTCCCTGCGTGCAGCTTGAAAAATTGTTTCACCAAGCCGTTGTTTGCCTCCAGGGATGCTCCAATGTCCTTTGTTTGGGGATTTACCGCGCTGCACTAGCAATACTTCTTCGTTACGTAAAACAATAACTCCCACTCCTACAAAGGGACGCTCCGGATATTCTCGGTTTTTGTTCATTCCCAACCACTCAACCAATCTTGTAAAGAGCGACGAACCGACTGTTCTTCTACTCCCTCTGTTACCGTAATACCACCTTCCCTAAGCAAGCGTATTCCTTCACCGTTAACTTGTGGATGTGGATCTCTAATGGAGATCACAACGTGTGAAATTTGTTTTTCAACAATTGTTTTGGCGCAAGAGGGCGTTCTGCCCCGGAAAGAACAAGGTTCTACTGTACAGTAAAGTGTTGCTCCAGTGAGAGAGTATCCCTGTGCTTCAGCATTCCGGATTGCATCTGCTTCAGCATGTAGTTTCCCAGGGGGATGTGTATAACCCTCGCCCAGCACTTTTCCACCCTTGACAATCACACAACCCACCCAGGGATTATCTCCGGTTTTTGCTCGTGCATGTTCCCCCAGTTCCAAAGCACGGATCATGAATTGCTGTTTAATCTCAGGCATTGTCAGTATCAAGTTAAAAATAGCTAGAAAAAACAAACACAGCAACTATTTCGGATTTGTTAGCTTGTGAGTTATTTCGTAAAAAGAGGCTGAAAAAAAGTAGTAGTAAATATTTTCAAAACAAAAATCCGATACCGACGTTGACCTGGCCGGAAATTAATTTTACAGAATCAGCAAGCGTTACGGACTGTCCAGAAACCTGGCTTTGAAAATTCTCATATTTGATGTTATTTTGGCGGTAACCCAATAATAATTCTCCGCCAAAAAATGGAATGCCGAAGTTCATAAAGACTGCTTCACCAGTACTGTTTTCCGTTGCATAACTTACTCCATTGAAGCTCAGTTCTCCCCGCCCATTGATTAAGAGTCCTGCTCCCAAAGTAAAACCGAGCGAGTTCCCAATTGTGTAAGACAAATCTAGGCAGTTATTCTTGAAGATGTAGGAAACACCTTCAAGGCTTCCGTTTGAGCGTACTGTGCTATAACCCAGACCGATCCCATTTGCGAAAACCAAATTTGCACTATGTCCGGATGTATTAAGTTTCCCAGTGGCTTTGCTTGAGCCAAGTTTGATTTGGCTTTCTGCCGCAGTTGGAACAAAATAGCGCAAACGCCAAAGTTCTTCTGCTCCAGCGGAAAATCCAGACAATAGGAAAAACATAACAAATACACTGATTTTTGGTAAGATTGGCACTGTAAATTAATGCAAGTTAATTGAGTGAAAAATCATTCCTGTAATTCATGCAAATTAAGTACTTTTTGTGGTGTTTACTGCAAATTCAAAAACCACAAAAATCATACTTAATCAATTGCTGGCTGGATTTGTGTAAGTGAGTTAAACTTGTAAACATGATTCATCTGAAATAATGAGGACAAATGAACGACATGAATACCAGGAAAAAAGTTACTCTTCAAAAAACAAATGCTGTCACAGTATTTCGTTCCGGACATCAGGCATTATCCGAAATTGAAGGACTGCGAGGCATGGCTGTTCGAGGGATGCTATTTAACTATCTCATCTTTTTTGCAGCAACACTTGCCTTGAACGGCTTGTTTTACTATCAGCTTCTCGGTCCGCTTATCAACTGGCTTTTTGGCGTGGGAGAAGGCTTTTGGGCTGCTGTAGGATCAGTAGTTTTGTGGAGCATTCAACTAACTGTTGCAGCTGTTTTTGCTATGGTAGCCCTGCGTTTTTCCGTTGAACTGCTCAGCCTCTGGCATCAAAGTTTAGTGCTGCAGATTATCAAACATTTCAGGCAAATTGAAGAGCAGGCTTTTTCTTTTAGAGTATGGTTGGCTAATTTTAAGTATATTTTGAAAGAATCCCTGAAAGCCTGTTTGTTTCCTGTAATGCTGCTTTTTGTCGGACTGATTCCCGTAATAGGTCCGCCAATTGTTTTTGTACTTGAATCCCATTTACTGGGACGGGAAAGCACCATTGTTTATTTGGATAGTTTAACAAATCCGGAGGAAGCAGCCGAGCTTCGGAAGAGCTGGCGCTGGCTGCCGGTTCGCATTGGTTGGCTACCGACAGTCCTTACTTTTATTCCATTTATTGGCTGGTTATTTCTGCCGCTGACGATAACTTATGAAGTGATCGGTTTTGCGTATTTAGTAGAAAAATCCCGAAATAGTTGATCACCAAAGCCATGCTGCGCCACGAACTCCGCTGGAATCTCCGTGTTTTGCAGGCCGGATTGGTGTAGTGAATTCTCCCCCAAAAGTCCATTTCTGGACTAAACCAGGAACGGTTTTATAAATCCGGGATATATTTGACATCCCGCCGCCGAGTACCAGAACATCCGGATCTAAAAAATTTACAGCTGTCGCAATTGCTCGGGCCAGACGGTTTTCATAAATCTCCATTACTCTCTCTGCAGCATCATCACCCTGCTCAAGTATTTCAACAATTTCACGTCCACGTTTGCGGATTCCGGTTTGCAGTTGGTATTCATTTTCAAATCCGGTTCCAGAAATATATGTTTCCAGGCACCCCCGCTGTCCGCAATAACACTCAATGCCAGGATATTCTTCCGGATACATCCAACCCAAAGTTATGTGCCCCCACTCGCCTGCAATGGCGTGAAACCCATTATGCACCTTCTGATCTATAGCAATTCCGCCACCACATCCTGTTCCGAGAATAATGGCAAATACTAGCTTAGAACCGGCGCCTGAGCCATCTACTGCTTCAGAAACAGCGAGACAATTTGCATCATTAGCGAGGCGTACTTCACGCCCGAGTGCATTTCCTAAATCGAGGTCAAAATGCTTTCCGATTATCCAGGTGGAGTTTGCGTTTTTAACGAGCTTGGTTTGTGGTGAAATTGCACCGGGAATGCCGACACCAACGGTACATTTTTGTTTAGTTTCCGATTCAAGACTGTGAACAATTCCGGCAATCGCGTTAATTGTACCATCGTAGTCATGCCGAGGTGTGTCAATTCTTCTACGAATCAGCTCTTCCCCATTATCAGCAAGCGCGATTCCCTCTATTTTTGTGCCTCCCATGTCAATGCCGATTCGCATTTAATTCCCTTTTAATTATTTCTAAGTATCAAAGCAATGACAGGAATGATTTCATTTCTGCAGAGAGAATGAAACAAACTATCTCATTAGAGTAAATTATTTTTCAGAGTTCTGCTGCACCAACAGCTCTTTGCCTGATTTGATGATTATCCATTCCTGAGAAAGGCGCAGTTCCCAAAGGTTGCTATCTGATCGCATCAGTTCAAAAATATTTTGGAGTTTGCTGTAGCTCAGTGCCTGTTTTGTTTGAGTAGTGATAAAATTATGCATAATTTCTTCCTGAAGTAAATCGCTTACTTGTTCTAAATCAGTTAAAGACAGGACATCTGGAGATTCACTTTCATTTTTTCTGGAGTGCTGTTTCCATTCATCATACTGTGAATCCAGCCATTCGCGAAGTAGCTGGCTTTGTCCACTCAAATCACTAATCCGGGATTGTAGTCCATGCCTTGTTAATTCCTCCAAGAGCGGGATCAGTTCCAACCGCACTCGATTACGTAAGTATGCGGCGCTTTGATTGGAATTATCTTCCATCCAGGCCAGATTATTATTTTTCAAAAAACCCTGCAGTTCCAATTTGCTGCAGTTTAGCAAAGGACGAATGAAAGGAGTGTTTTTCCAGCGCATTCCCTGCAAATTGGAAATGTGTGATCCCCGGAGCCATTTAAGCAGTAAAGTTTCAGTTTGGTCATCCGCATGATGTCCAGTGGCTATCCAGCCTCCGCCCAGAGTTTCAAGTAGATTACGAGACTCATCTATCCTCCACTTTCGTGCAGACTCTTGCAGTCCCTGTTGTCCGGTATGCAGGTGTTTTGCAGTTTTACAATGAAAAGGGACTTTATACTCTTTGCCAAGAGACTCGACAAAATCCTGCTCCCGAAGAGCTTCCGGACGCAACTGATGGTTGAAATGTAGAATATGTAATTTCAAGCAAAGAAGTGCACTGAGACGCAGAAGCGAATGGAAAAGAGCAACTGAATCACTCCCACTGCTGACGCAGACAATAACCTGAACAGAATTTTTTGAAAGTTTTCTGCTTTTCAGTTTATATTCTGGAATTGCTAGTTGGTGAAACTCCCAGTTTTTTCGAATTTTTTGAAGAAGACTCTCCACATGAAGATCCGTGTTAAGCTCACTTAATCTGATTTATGACTGAACTTCTGCCTCATGTCCAGTGAGTTCATTCATTGAGGTCTCTAAACGTTTTTGCAGTGGAACAAATCTATCATCAATATTCACAGCAGCATCCACAGAATCTTTTCCTAACTTAACCAAAGTCTTTATACCTTCCTCGGTAAAGCGCATCCTGTCACGGTGAATAAAACCATAAAAGGTGATGTTTCCGAACTCTGTCAGCACTGGAAGATCAGCTTTTTTGGGAGTTTTTTTTGATGTAAGTTTTAATGCTTTGCGGTAAGCCACAACAGCGAGATTGTAGACAGGAGCCATGTTTTCTTGTGCACTGCGGTCACCACTCTCAACCCGTAATAATTGATAATTGAGGGCCTGCATATGAATTCGCCCCTCCATAACCAGTGGATAAGTCAGTTTGTTGTCAATTCGACCCAACTGTTGTGCCAAATCAAGTCCAGCACCCTGCAGCAAAGGAATCTGTTTAAGCATTTCAATCGCCTGTACAGCTTTACTTATAATCATGTTCTGCTTGTTTGGATCTACTTTTTCTTCGACTCCACCAAAAAAAGAACTGGATGCTTTTTCTCCAGCAATCAGTTCCTCAATTTCTTCATGTGAAAGGGATAAAGTCATCTTGGTTTTTATATTTTGAATTACTGATTCACAATTTTCTATCAAAGCCTCTGCAATTTGAATTTCGGTTTTCACTGAAGCCATATCATCAACATTTTCATCTTCGGTGAATTCGTCATCTACATCTATCCCACTCATGTTTACATTTTTTAATTCTTCTGACCTAATGGCCATCATTGTATGTTTGTGAATATTTGCCAGACGCTCCAAATAAGAACGATAAGCATGCACAACTGCCTGCAGAAAAGTTGGAGAGATATCCCCGAGATAAATAGGAATTGAAGCCTGCAGCATCATGTCTAGGTGAGTTTGCAGGTGATGATCTTTGCGGACTCCCATCACAACATTCACTAGGCGCAAACGAGCCAGAGAATTGGTTGGGTTGTTATCTAAGTTTTTGATTAACTTTGAGACTTCTTTGTTATCTGGAGCTTCACTCAGCAGGATACTTCCGTCTACAAGCGGATTTTCCCGTTTGCTTCCAAAAATTTTATTAAGCCCGGTTTTTTTATTAGATTGTTTAATATCTTTGGCAATTTCACGAAGTTGTTTTTGAAAACCGATGAAATTTATATTGGGTGTATTAGGATTTTCTTTCGGTTCTTTTGAGGCCATGTTTTAGCTAAGGAACTTGGTTATAAAAATTTCAAATCACCTGATAGTGCCATTATACGGACAATGGTTTGATATGGAAACTTTTTTCTGTTCTGATTCACGTCACCTACTTCTGATCAGATGAAATTAGCCATATAGCGATGCTCTGCCGATCTCATCAAATGTTCTAGTCAAGGGATGTGGCTGCAAATGTTCTCTTGTACCAATCGAATCATTAGGCCAGAGTTTGTTGGCAATCCCGTTGAGATATTTCTGCTGAAATTTTGGGGAAATTGGTAATTTGTAATTTGAACCATTGACCCAAATTTTCAAATGAGGCGGGTTAGAGGCTAATAATGGAATTTTCAGGGTTGATAAATGTCGCATAAACAAAATGCGGCACTCCCTGCTGTTAATTCGCATAAAAAACTCAGCCAGGGCTGTATCTCCGCCAATTCTTAATTTGGGTGGAACCTTCTTGATTATAATTTTTCGAATATCATAATTAATCACAAATTGCTCACCAAGATTATCACGTACTATTACCGAAATTATATTGAGTTTGTTGACATTGCAGACCATCAAAATATCTCGGATGTAATGTTTGTTTTCCATTAGTTCCCGCGATGAAACGGGAAATGGTGAGAAAAAAGTTTTTATTTCAGCAGCCAATGTGAACAATGCACCGCTTGATATTGAATTCATTGCGACATCACTATGAACCTGAGCCACAGGTTTTTCAAAGGTCGAAAGATCTTCCCCGCCAAAACCAACATAACCACTAAAAGTACAGCGGGCTATGCCTTCCACCAGGTTTGCCTCAAACATCGGTATTACCGTTTCCACACCAATTTCGCCGCCGTCAGTTTCTTTGCTGCTTAGCATTGAACTGAATTGCCACTTTCCACTCTTCCGCACAAAATCAACTTTTATCCGCGATCTTGGAATACTCAAACACTTTGAGATCGGCAAAGGCACCTGAAAATGTTTTCTTTCAAAGTTTCTTTCAAAATGGAATTTGAATATCACATTTTCCAATGAGTCACCTGCAATCTTTACCTTTGCATTTGTGATGGTTTTTCTGACCCAGCTTTCCTCCATTTTTAAATTGAATTGATTAAAATAATCAACAATTTTGCCTTGCACGCTTTTCAGTTTTTGCAATTCCTCGTATACGATCTTGACTTGCATTTGCTCCATTTTGTTGAGTGGAATTTTCTTTTTAAGTTTTACCAACACCTTTCGGTCTTCAATTGATACACGCTGGTTGACAACGTCCAGTAGAGGGCTGAGAATGTTGGTTGCCTTCTCTTTATCAAAGCCTTCCTCACTCAAGCGTGCCAGCTGATCGGATATTTGCCTAAGTGCACGACTATGTCCAATATTGCAAAGTTTTTTCTCAACCCGGTTCATTGACTCAAGAAAAAGATTCTTGAGTATTTTTT
>Ga0209752_1000360_pt1 | contig 22440 bp, 20 predicted proteins | sample METZYME_3_250m_FD_187548 | JGI IMG/M metagenome (GOLD analysis project Ga0209752, IMG submission 187548) | Marine microbial communities from oxygen minimum zone in mesopelagic equatorial Pacific - METZYME_3_250m (SPAdes) (version 2) | ecosystem: Environmental > Aquatic > Marine > Oceanic...
TAAATTTCTAGGTTGGTCAACATCGTTGCCTTTGTGTAGAGCAACATAATATGCCAGCAATTGGAGTGGTATCGTATAAACTACCGGGCTTTGTAGCATAGTCAAACCAGAAGGTAGGATTAACGACTTTTCAAATCCGTTTTTTGTGATGTTTTCATCATCGGCTAAAACAAACAATTTTCCGCCCCTTGCCCGAACCTCTTCTATGTTGCTCATGATTTTTTGCAAGAGCTGGCCTGAAGGGGCTATTGCTATAACCGGCATATTTTCATCAACAAGAGCCAGCGGCCCATGTTTTAGCTCTCCTGCTGGATAAGCCTCCGCATGAACATAAGAAATTTCTTTCATTTTTAAAGCGCCTTCTAATGCTATCGGGTAATGCAGCCCCCGGCCTAAAAACAGGATATGGTCTTTTCCATCTAGGGCCCATGCCAGCTCTTCAATTTGCTCCGACATCTCTAACACGGCTTCAATCAGCTCAGGAAGCTGCTTTATTTCAGAGAGCGCTTGTTGTTTTGCTTCTTTGGAAAAACCAACATTGTCGCCAAGCGTTAGTCCCAAAAGGGCCACAGAGACCAACTGGCTAACAAATGCTTTGGTGGAGGCTACGCCAATTTCTGGGCCTGCGCTTGTCGGCAAACACCGGTCTGCTTCTCTCGCTAAAGAGCTCTCTAAAACGTTGCAAATAGCAATGGTCCCAATGTAGTTTTGCTGTTTGGCTTTTCTTAAAGCAGCAAGTGTGTCTGCTGTTTCCCCTGACTGTGAAATAGCGATAAACAAGGAGTCCTCTTGTCTTGCTATTGTGTTGTATCTGTATTCGCTTCCTATATCCACCGATGTTGGTATGTGTGTGAAATGCTCTACCCAAAGCTTGGCAATCATTGCTGCATAATAACTTGTCCCGCAAGCACATATTTGGATGTGTTTTATGTTGCCCAAATCAATGATGTCGCTCTTTTCAAACAAGGCTCCTTTTATCGCTCCTGTGACATAATCGCCATATGCTCTCCGGACTACCTCGGGCTGTTCATAAATTTCTTTTTCCATAAAATGGCGATAGCCTTCTTTAGAAAAACTGCTTGCCGTCATATTGGATGTTGTTATTTTTCGCTCTACCTTGTCTAACTCTTGATTGAAAACAGAAAATTGATCGGTTGATATTTGTGCAACGTCGCCATCTTTTAAAATAACAAAACGGCTTGTTAGTGCGATCAGGGCCCCCGCATCGGAAGCAAAATAGTTTTCATCTAGCCCTAGCCCAATGATTAAAGGGCAGCCATGCCTCGCGCCTACAATTGTGTTTGGGTTGTTGGCCTCTATCACTGTAATAGCGAAATCACCAATCAAATCAGCAGTTGCACGGGCAACGGCGCCAATCAAATCATGGTTTTTTCTATAAAAATGTATTAAATGAACAATAACCTCTGAATCTGTTTTGCTTGAAAAAATATAGCCTTTAGCCGTGAGGTTTTCTCTAATGTCTGCAAAATTCTCAATGATGCCGTTGTGAACCAAAGCAATTTCGTTGTTTGAATAATCATCAACAGAAATGTGCGGGTGTGCGTTTATTTCGCTGGGCTCGCCGTGGGTTGCCCATCGTGTATGTGCAACCCCTGTAGAGCTTTTGAAATTTTGCTGCTTTTTTATTGCTTTATGCAGCTCAGCGACTTTGCCTTGTTTTCGGATTCTTAAAACTTTGTTGTTGTCGGCCAATGCGATGCCTGCTGAATCATAGCCACGGTATTCGAGCCTGGTCAGGCCATCCAACAGGATTGGCACAACGTTACGATTACTGGCGGCTGCTACTATTCCACACATTGTTTTGGTTTATGTTGTTTTCTTTATTGGTCGTTTCCAGTTGGGTATTGTCTTCTGGCGCGCTCTTTCTAAAGTCAGTTTATTTTTAGGCGTTTGCTTCGTAATGGTTGACCCGGCGCCAATGGTTGCCCCTTCTTTAACCGCAACTGGTGCCACGAGCTCAACCCCTGAACCTATAAACACATTGTCCTCAATAATGGTTTGGTGTTTATTGGCCCCGTCGTAATTGCATGTAATTGTGCCTGCGCCAATATTTACCTCTTTTCCAACCATGGCGTCACCGACATAGGATAAATGGCTCACTTTTGATTGCTGCCCAATTTGGCTCTTTTTAATCTCAACAAAATTCCCAGCCTTGGCTGAATCCATCAATTCTGTTCCTGGTCTCAACCTAGCAAAAGGCCCCACCGAACAATCATCTCCAACAATTGCATGCTCAAGATTGCAGTGAGAGAGTATTTTTGTGTGTTTTCCTATTGTTGAGTTTGATATCACTGAATGCGGGCCTACGCTTGATCCTTCTGAAATTTTTACGTTTCCCTCAAAAACGACATTGACATCAATAAAAACATCTTTACCACAGACTAATTCGCCCCTAACATCTATGCGCTCAGGATCGGCTAAAGTTACCCCGTCTTGGAGCAGCCTATCGGCTGCCTGTTTGCGTTTGTGTTTTTCTGCCTCTGCTAATTGTGTTTTGTCGTTCACTCCAAAAATCTCCTCGGTTGTTTGTGGCTTGACGGAATCAATGAACGTCCCATCCTCCGAAGCAAGTCCTATCACATCGGTTAAATAATACTCTCCTTTTTTGTTATTCGCACTCAGCCTTTCAAGCCACTGGCCTATTCTATTGGGCGGGAACGCCATTATGCCTGAGTTGACCTCTTTGATGTTTCTCTGCTTTTCTGTACATTCATCTTCTTCTAGTATCGCAATGATTTCATTGTCGGTGTTTCTGACAATCCTTCCATAACCTTTTGGATTGGCAATGTTGGCTGTTAGTAATGCCAATGAATTTTTGGATGCCGATGCAACTAGTTTTTGTAGGGTTGAGGGCTGTACCAAAGGCGCATCGCCCAATAAAACCAAAACAACATTGTCTTGATTGATCTTGGATAAAGCACATTTTAAAGCATGTCCGGTGCCGAGAGCCTCCTCTTGCTGAACGCACGTTACCCCCTCACCGGAAGAGTTGTTGGTTTTTTGTATTTGTTCTTGTGTACCAGGCGAACAAACCACTATCGTTTGGTCGGCCTTCAAGAGTAATGTTGCCTGCTTGACGTGCTCCAGCATGGGTTTGCCTGCAAGAAATTGCAGTGCTTTTGGAAGACTAGATTTCATTCTAGTTCCTTCTCCTGCTGCTAAAATTACTACTGACGCTTTCATCTCATTATTAAACAAGCCTAAAGATAGACTAGTTTACAAAGAAGTTTTGGCAAATGCCTAGTATTGAGATCAAAATATTGGCGGGAGTTATTTTTTGCCTTTCAGTTTTTTCACGGCATTGTATCTGGCAGCCGCTTCTGCCAAGACGGCTTGGGCGTGCTCAAGATCTTCTTTTTGGGCTGCCCCTCTAAGGGCTTCTTCGGCCTTATTTTTTGCCTCTAAAGCAGCATCCTCATCTAGCTCAGCAGCATGGAGCGCTGAATCTGCCAGCACAGTAATCAAATGGGGTTGCACCTCTAAAATCCCGCCGGTGACATAAAAATATTCTTTTTCCCCTCCAGGTCTATGCACTTCAATATCGCCAGGTCTAAGGCTGGTTAGAAGCGGTGTATGTCTCGGTGCAATGCCCAAGTCGCCCGCCCCTCCAGGAGCAATAACCATTGTTGCGTCACCTGAGAATATATCTCTTTCAGCACTAACTATTTCGACTTGAATTGTGTTCATATTAAATTGGTTCTTTACATTGTTTTCGCTTTTTTAACAGCTTCATCTATTGTCCCGACCATGTAAAAAGCCTGTTCTGGAAGGTCATCATAATCGCCTGCGACAATGCCTTGAAACGCTTTAATTGTGTCTTTCAGTGCGACGTACTGGCCAGGCGCGCCAGTGAAAACTTCTGCTACAAAAAATGGCTGGGACAAATAGCGTTGAATTTTTCTCGCCCTTCGAACGGTTAATTTATCTTCTTCCGACAGCTCATCCATTCCTAAAATAGCAATAATGTCTTGTAGTTCCTTGTAGCGTTGCAAAACTTGTTGTACAGCACGTGTTGTCTCGTAGTGCTCTTGGCCAACAATTAATGGGTCTAGTTGCCTGCTGGTTGAATCCAGGGGGTCCACAGCAGGGTATATACCAAGTTCTGCAATCGATCGCGACAGCACAACAGTTGCATCCAAATGGGCAAATGTCGTTGCTGGTGATGGGTCGGTTAGGTCATCAGCGGGCACATAAACTGCCTGTATGGAGGTTATCGACCCTGTTTTTGTTGAGGTGATTCTCTCTTGTAAAATACCCATCTCTTCGGCCAGCGTGGGTTGGTAACCAACGGCCGATGGCATTCTACCCAGGAGGGCAGAAACCTCCACGCCGGCCAATGTATATCGATAGATGTTATCAATAAACATCAAGACATCTTTGCCTGCATCACGAAAGCTTTCAGCAATGGTTAGCCCGGTCAACCCAACTCGTAGTCTGTTGCCTGGCGGTTCATTCATTTGCCCAAAAACCAGGGCTACTTTGTCAAGCACCTTTGATTCTTTCATTTCATGATACAAATCGTTGCCCTCTCTGGTTCGTTCGCCCACCCCGGCAAAGACGGAGTACCCTGTGTGCTCAATGGCGATGTTGCGGATCAACTCCATAACTATAACGGTCTTGCCCACGCCTGCCCCGCCAAACAAGCCCGCTTTTCCCCCTTTGACAAAAGGGCAAAGCAAATCAATGACTTTAATTCCAGTTTCAAGAAGCTCTGAGCTGCTTGATTGTTCTTCAAAAGTTGGTGCTTTGGCATGAATGGGTCTCGTTTCAGAAGCATCAACGGGTCCCGCTTCATCCACTGGGTTTCCCAGCACATCCAAAAGCCTCCCGAGTGTTTTTTCCCCAACAGGAACAGTTATCGGTGCTCCTGTTTTTTCTACTGCTAGGCCTCTTTTTAAGCCTTCGCTGGAGCCCATGGCAATGGTCCGAACAACGCCATCTCCCAACTGTTGTTGAACTTCAAAAACCAGTTTCCCGCCTTTTAGGGTTAATGCCTCGTATACATTTGGGATGCTTTCTCTTGGAAACTCTACATCCACCACTGTCCCAATTACCTGCACTATATTTCCGGTACTCATGTCACTATCCTCATGTTTGCCTATACAGCGGCAGCGCCGCCTACAATTTCTGAAATCTCCTGTGTAATAGATGCTTGTCTTGCTTTGTTATAATCAAGCTCCAATTGTTCAATTAATTCTCCAGCGTTGTCTGTGGCGCTCTTCATAGCAACCATTTTTGCTGCCATTTCACACGCGACGTTTTCAACAACCGCTCGGTATACTTGTGATTCTATGTACCGGGTCAAAACTTGGTCGAGCAATTCTCTTGAGCCGGGCTCATAAATATAGTCCCAGTGTTTTTGCAAGTTGTCTTTGTCAATTGCCTCCACCGGTAAGAGTGTTTTAATCTCTGGTTTTTGTGACATTGTATTGATGAAGTTGTTGTGAACCAAAAAAAGCCTGTCAATTTTTTTGCTGCTGTATTCATCCAGCATGATTGTTATCGCCCCAACCAGATCTGCAACATTTGGGTCTTCGCCCAAATGGCTTGTTGCGCCAACAATATTGACATTTATTGAGCGAAAGAACTGCATTCCTTTTGCTCCAACCAGGCAGAGATTAGTTTCAATGCCTTTATCTTGCCATTGCTTTAACTCTGCCAAAAGAGCTCTAAACATATTTACATTTAAGCCCCCACACAACCCCCGGTCTGTGCTGACAACGATGTAGCCAACTCTAGAAACCTCCCGCTCAGTTAAAAATGGGTGTTTATAATCAGGATTTGCTTTAAATAAATGCCCAATAACATTTTTTATCTTGTCTGCATAAGGAAGCGCTGACTGCATTGTTTGTTGGGTGCGCCTCATTTTACTGGCCGCAACCATTTCCATTGCTTTGGTAATTTTTTGGGTGTTTTTAACGCTCCCAATTTTTGTCCGAATTTCTTTCTCGTTTGCCAAGTAATCGTTGTCCGTTAAAACGTTCCCGTTTGTTTAAATTCTTCCACCGCTTGTTTAAGTCCTGCCTCTATCTTGTCGGTGTAATCTCCAGAGTCATTAATTTGGTTCATTAAGGTTTCGTGGTTGTCTCTGAAACTTGCGTGCAGCCCAGACTCAAAGTCAACCACTTTGTCAACATCAACATCATCAAGATAACCAGCGTTGGCAGCGTATAAGGATATTGCCGTTTCTGCGATTGACAGGGGCGAGTATTGTTTTTGTTTCATAAGTTCTGTCACTCTCTGGCCTCTTTCCAGTTGTTTCCGGGTGATTTCATCCAGGTCGGAGGCAAATTGAGCAAAGGCGGCTAGTTCCCTATATTGGGCTAAAGCTAAGCGTATACCGCCCCCAAGTTTTTGAATAATCTTGGTTTGTGCTGCACCGCCAACTCTTGAAACAGAGAGTCCAGCGTTTATTGCAGGCCTGATGCCTGCATTAAATAAATCGCTTTCAAAGTAGATTTGTCCGTCAGTAATTGAAATAACATTTGTGGGAACAAACGCAGAGACGTCGCCTGCCTGGGTTTCAATGATGGGCAAGGCAGTTAGTGATCCTGTTTTGCCCTTGATTTTCCCTTTGGTTATTTTTTCAATGTATTCTGCGCTCACCCTTGCGGCTCTTTCCAAAAGGCGAGAATGAAGATAAAACACATCGCCGGGATAAGCTTCTCTGCCAGGGGGTCTTCTTAACAGCAGTGACACCTGTCTATATGCCCAAGCCTGTTTGGTAAGGTCGTCGTAAATAATGAGAGCGTCCTCGCCTTGGTTCATAAAGTGCTCGCCCATAGCGCAACCAGAATACGGAGCAATGTATTGCATGGCTGCAGAGTCAGAGGCGGCTGCGGCAACAACAATGGTGTGTTCCATTGCTTCGTGTTCTTCGAGCTTTCTGACTACGCCAGCAATGGAAGAATTTTTTTGTCCTACAGCAACATAAATACATTTAATCCCGGTTCCTTTTTGGTTAATAATCGTATCCACAGCGACTGCTGTTTTTCCTGTTTGACGATCCCCGATTATCAACTCCCTCTGGCCCCTGCCAATAGGGACCATGGAATCAATTGATTTTAGCCCCGTTTGGACGGGCTGGCTGACCGATTGGCGAGCAATAACACCTGGGGCTATTTTTTCAATGGGGGCGCTTGTTGCTCCCTCAATAGGCCCCTTGCCATCCAATGGTTCGCCAAGCGAATTAACCACTCTACCCAACAACACATCTCCCACTGGTACCTCAAGTATTCTGTTGGTTGTTTTAACCGTATCGCCCTCTGAAATATGTGTGTAATCGCCAAGGACAACGGCGCCAACAGAGTCTTGCTCCAGGTTAAGCGCCAACCCAAATGTTGCTCCCGGAAATTCAATCATTTCTCCGTATTGGACATCGCTCAGACCATGAATTCTGGTAATTCCATCGGTAACAGAAACCACCGTGCCAATATCAGACGCTTGAGCATCTCCTTCGAAGTTTTCGATTTTTTTCTTAATTAGCTCGCTTATTTCGGAGGCTTTAATCGTCATCTGTTTTCCTTTTTAGTTAACTAAAAATCTAGTTAGGTTTTTTAACTGCACGCTCACTGTTCCGTCAATCATGTGGTCGCCTGTTTGAATAACCGCGCCGCCGATTAGTGCTTCGTCGATTATTACTGTCACATCAACCTTGGTTCCTAAGCTTTTTTCAAGTGCGCGGATTATGGTTTTGAGCTCTTTCTCCTCCACTGGTGCTGCCGCGGTTACTGTAACCTCGGTTGTTTTTTCTAACTCTCTTTTTTTCTGGTCGTATTGTTTATGTAGCTCTTTGATAATATTGAGACGGCGGTTTATAGACAGTATCTGGATCAAATTCAAAAAATGTTTTTGGCTCGAGTCATGGACCTCAAGCCCAAGGGTGGCGCTGTCGTAAAAAATTTCTGCGACCTTTTTTTTGTTTGTCCCGGGTGCTTTTATCAAGGCCTTAATTTCATTGTTTTCCAGCAAACCAGCGCATTGTTTTAGAAAATCAGACCACTCTGTTAGAGATGAAGATGCAGCAGCAACATCAAACACTGCTTTTGCATAAGGCCTGGCAATTGTTCTTAATTCATCCATGTCACTTAATTTTCTTAGCAAGTTTCTTTAAGAGGGTTTCGTGATCGGAGGCTTTGATCTCCCTTGTTAAAATTTTCTCTGCGCCAGCAATTGCTAGGCTTGCCACTTCTGACTTAAGGCCCTCTTTTAGTTTGATTGCTTCTTGTTCTGCTTCTTCTTGTGCTGTAGTTAAAATTCTTGCTCGTTTTTTCTCTCCATCTGATTTTGCATCTTCCATAATTGAGGTAGCGCGGCTGTTCGCTTGATCGAGAATGGAGGAGGCTTGTTTTCGGGCTTTCGAGATTAGCACTGTGGCTTCTGATTCGGCATCAATCAATTTTTTTTGCCCTTGTTCTGCTGCCGCCAAGCCTTCTGATATTGTTTTGTTGCGTTCCTCTATCGCTTCCATAATCATTGGCCAGATAAACTTCATACTAAACCAAACGACGGTGGCAAAAACAATCATTTGAACTATAAGCGTGACATTAATGTTCATTTTTTAGCCTCCAAATCAATGGCTTTGGTCCATCGGTCTAGGTCATCCAATAAATGGATTGGCAAAGACAAAAAACAAAGCAATACCAACACCAATCATAGGCACCGCATCCAATAACCCAGCAACAATAAATAACTTGATCTGCAACATTGGAGCCATTTCTGGCTGTCTCGCAGCACCTTCTAGAAATCGCCCGCCCAACAAACCAAAACCGATTGCTGTGCCCAATGCGCCCATTCCTATAAGGATGCTCGCTGCAATTGCTGTCATTCCTAAAATAAAGTCAGATTCCATTTTTTTCTCCTGTTTTAATTTTGTTCAATTGTTTCTAATGCTCTTCATGGGCCATGCTTAGGTAGACTATGGTGAGCATCATAAAGATAAAGGCCTGTAATAAAATTATTACTAAATGAAAAAGCGTCCACACCATGCCCAAAAAAAACTGCATGACCATATACCCTGCGTCGCCGACAGTAAACTGTTCTGCTGCTGCTCGTATTGTAAACAGAGCAATGATCAAAAAAATCAATTCCCCGGCATACAAATTGCCAAACAAACGAAGGCCTAAAGAAAGCGGTTTTGTGATCTCTTCGATTAGTTTCAACACCAGATTGAAGGGCAACATCCACTTTCCAAAAGGCTGAAAGGCCAGCTCCTTTGCAAAACCCTTCAAGCCTTTTATTTTAATACTGAAGTAAATAATTAAAAGAAAAACCGTTAAAGAGAGGCCAAACGTTATGTTTAGGTCGGCGCTGGGCACCACTCTCATGTATTCAATACCAACGCTTTGACCAAGAGCGGGCAACAAATCGACGGGCAACAAATCCATAAAATTCATCAAAAACACCCAACAAAAAATTGTGAGGGCAAGTGGCGCTATAAGCTTGCTTGTGCCGTGATAGGTGTCTCTAACCTGTTCATCAACAAACATTACGACCATCTCAACAAAGCCCAACCATCCTGTGGGAGCCTTTATTGTTGCTTTTCTGGCAGCCATATAAAAAGAAAAAGAAAATACAAGTGCCATAAAAATCGAGTAAAAAACGCTGTCCAAGTGCAAGGTCCAAAACCCGCCGCTTTGGCCAGGTAGAACTGTTTCCGAGCAGTTGACAAGGTGGTGAGCAATATAGTTATTGCCTGAAAATTCTTCGTGCTGGCTGGGCTCTGTTGTGCAGCCACTTTCGCCACTGGAAAAGGCGTTTGCAGATGACAATAAAATACAGGCAAAGAACAGTGTTTTTAACAAGCTAATTTTATTCATTGTATCTGCTTTTTTATACCACCAATAAGGACAACCAATAGACAAAAACGGCAACAATATAACCTATTATTAATGGGAAAAACATGGCTTTTAACAAGATAACAGCGACACCAAATAATGCCCCGGTGATCAGAAATTTTAAGGCCTCCATGATATACAGTGTATTGGCGATCTTTTTGGGGCTTTGTGGGTTGTTCGTAAAAACAAGTCTGAGTAAATGGACTGATGAAAAAACAGCCACCATACTTCCAGCAATTGATGATTTTGCGCTCTCAAAACTCAAGAAAAACCAAAAAATAGCTGCCGTTGAAAGGCCTAAAAGGGCTTGCGCGGAAAGGATTCCGATCGCGGTTGTTTTTGCACTAAGCGGCTCAATTGGCATGATTGAGAAATTTACAGTGTTGTGTTTTTGGCTTGGTTGTTGTTTTTTTGTCCTAGTGAATTCTGTCTAAAATCCCTTGAAGCTCATCCGCGTTGGTGTATGCGATCACCAATTTTCCTTTGCCTGATTTTGTGTGTTTGATCGAAGCCCTTGCCCCTAGTTTCTGGGTTAAGCTGTCTTCAAGTCTTTTAATATCTGGGTCTTCGGGTTGTTTTTCTTTTTTTTGTTTCTTTGTCCCTTCAAGTATGCTTCGCACCAGGTTTTCTGTGTCTCTAACAGACAGTTTTTTGTCAATCACAAGGTTTGCTACCTCTAACTGCATGGATGGGTCGGCTAAAGACAACAGGGCTCTTGCATGGCCCATGTTTATTTTTGCATCATTTAAGAGCTCCTGAACCCCCGCGCTTAGGTCCAACAGTCTTAATGTGTTGGTGATGCTTGCTCTTGCTCTTCCCACCGCGTTGGCGACCTCTTGGTGGGTCATTTCATATTCTATGATCAGTTTTTGAAATGCTCCCGCTTCTTCTAAAGCGTTAAGGTTTTCGCGCTGGATATTTTCAATCAGCGCTATTGCCACCGCCGATGCATCTGACATTGCTCTGATAACAGCTGGCACTGCACCAAGGTTGGCCAATTGTGCCGCTCTCCACCTTCGTTCGCCGGCTATAATTTCATAACGAACACCTGTTTGTGAATCAACAACCGCGCGCTCCCTAACTACAATTGGCTGAATAATCCCTTGTCCCTCAATGGACAGTGCCAGCTCTTTCAGCCGCTCTTCTTTAATGGTTCGTCTTGGTTGAAATGGTCCTGGTCCTATTTTTTCAATGGATAGTTGGTGAATGGCTTCGTCTGGTTTAAGGGTTCGTTGTGCGGGCTCAGAGGCGCCAAGTAAAGCCTCGAGTCCTCGTCCTAGGCTTTTCTTTTTTTCTTGCATTTCGACCTTCAGTTTAACGGGTTAAGGAAATCATTCCATGGTTTTTTTGGTAATTTCTTTTGCCAAAGACATATAGGCCTTGGCGCCTAAACAATTGCGATCATACGCCAATGCCGACAACCCAAAACTCGGGGCCTCAGCCAACCGAACATTCCTTGGAATAAACGTCCAAAACAGTTTGTTGCCAAAATGCCTTTTGAGCTGTCCTGCAACTTCCCCAGCAAGGCTGTTTCTAACATCAAACATGGTCCTAAGCACTCCTTTGATTGTGAGGTTTGGGTTAATTTTTTCTTGGATTTTGTTAATTGTTTCAAGCAGGCCGGTTAAACCTTCTAACGCATAATATTCGCATTGCACGGGAATAATAACGCCGTCGGCAGCGGCCAAAGCATTGATGGTTAAAATATTCATTGATGGTGGTGTGTCAATCAAAACATAATCGAAGCGTGGGCTTATTCCTGCCAAAATTTGTTTGAGCCGGAACTCCCTCTCTCTAAATTCAAGCAACTGGATTTCTGCCGCCATTAAGTCTTTGTTGGCAGGCAAAACCCAAAAACCATTTGCTTCCGGGTGCACCAAAGCAGCATCCGCTGTGGCCTCGCCAACAAAAAGGTCGTAAACCGAAGCCTCTAAATTGCTTTTATCTATGCCACAAGCAGTGGTGGCGTTGCCTTGTGTGTCCAAATCAACCAAAAGTGTTTTTTTGCCCGTTGCATGGAGAGCGGCAGCAAGGTTTACCGAGGTAGTTGTTTTTCCAACGCCGCCTTTTTGGTTTGCGACTGCAATGATTTCTGGCATCTTAAGTTGACTTACACACCGTTATTAAATGTCGTTCTGCTTGTAGGTGAGGTACATGTATTTTTTTTGTTCCTAAAGCCTCCCACCCCAATGGGATCTTGCTTAACTCAGAGTGAGGGATTTTCCCTTTCATTGCAAGCAGCCTTCCTTGTTTTTTTAACATGTGGCCTGCAACTGAAATAAAATAAGGAATGCTTCCAAGCGCCCTGCAAACTATGGCGTCTGCTTTTTTTGTAAGCTCAACATTCTCGGCTCTTTGGCAAATAACTTTGGTGTTTTTGAGCTTGAGAGCCTGAATTGTTGTGTTTAAAAAATCGGCCTTTTTGTTTTTTGATTCCACTAAAATAAATTGGTTTTCAGGCCTAACCATTGCCAGCGGTATGCCAGGACAGCCGCCGCCGCTTCCAACATCTACAACTTTGCCGCCCGGAACATCTTGCGCTACGCTCAAAGAGTCCAACAGATGTTTGGTAACCGCTTCCAATGGATCAATAATTGCGGTTAAGTTAAGTGTCCGATTTTGTTGTAATAACAAATTGATATACGTGATCAACAAATTCACGCTGTGCTCTTCGACAAGGAGCTCCATTTGTTGCAGGCCTTGCCTTAACAAATCCTCTTGTCTGGCCACTTGGTTTGGTGTTGCCCTCTAGCTGTTGCCCTGACCTTTTTCGGCAGCATTTACTAAACAGGCCATGTTTCCATAGGGGTGCTTGTTTTCATACATCAATTGGTGAGCATGACCAATCTCATCAAAAGAATATGTTCCAGACAAACATGGGTCCACTTTTCCCGCCAAAACTAGTTGATTTAGTGCTTCCGCCTGAACGTCATTTGCAAGATGTGAGCCCTGTAGACGTTTTTGCATCATCCAATGGTACCTAAGATCCATCGTGATGTTGTATCCTGAGGTCCCAGCACATATCACAACCATCCCACCAATATCGCATACAAACCCAGAAGTGGGTAGCGTGGCCTCACCCGGGTGCTCAAAAACAATTTTTGGATTTTTTCTCTCTCCAACAGCGTCCCAAATTGCTTTTCCAAAGCTTCTAGCTCCACCTATCCAGGCTTTGTAATCTGGTGAATTGGTATCTGGCATTGGGCCCCAATGAGTGAAATCATTTCGATTTATTACGCCCACGGCCCCTTTGTCCAAACAAAACTGCCGCTTGTCCTCATTAGATATTACTGCAACCGCTTTTCCGCCCACTGCAGAAACGATTTGCAAAGCCAATGAGCCTAGGCCTCCGGCTGCGCCCCAAACCAACACAACATCGCCTTTTTCCACTGTATTTGGGGGCCAGCCCATTAATTGCCTATAGGCTGTTGAAGCACAAAGCATGTAACAGCCCGCCTCTTCCCATGTTAAGTGTTTAGGCTTCTGTTTGATTTGATGCGATTGCGCCCGAGCAAACTGACAATAAGAACCGTAGTTGGTTTGATAGCCCCAAATACGCACGCTAGGGGCTAACATGGGGTCTTTTCCTGAAAGAACCCAGGGGTCTTCGGGTTCCCACCAACCGGAATGAACGACTACTTCGTCGCCAACCTTAACATCGCTTACGTCTTCACCAACAGCCCAGACTATGCCAGCAGCGTCCGATCCGCCCGCATGAAAATCTTCTTCTTCGCCTTTTTTCTGTCGGTCTGCTATTACATCTACTGGGAAGCCCAGCCCTGCCCATACATTGTTGTAATTAATGCCTGTGGCCATAACATAAACCAGAACATCTTTGGGCCCAATTGATGGTGTGTTTATTACTTCTCGCTGCCACGCCTTGGTTGGCTCTCCAAATCTGTCTTGTCTTACTGTAAAAGCATGCATTTTTTCTGGAACCTCCCCCAAGGAAGGCATTTCACCAAGATCGTAAAGCGTTTTTGCGCCCATTTTTTGCTCCTTTAATTCTCGTTATTCTTAAGAATGGTAATGTTACCAAAGTTTTAATTTCTATTACTTAATCGTTTGCGGTATTTTTCTTTTTCAAGCCTGGGATCAGGGACGGGGACGGAGTCCAGCAAGTCTTTCGTGTATTGGTTTGCTGGGTTTTGAAAAACTGTATTTGTTTTTCCTTGCTCTATTAAAATACCCTTTTGCATCACAAGCACACGGTCGCATATCTTCTTTACCACAGCCAAGTCGTGAGCAATAAAAATCATAGTTAGTTTTTTGTGTTGTTTAAGCTTGAGCAACAACTCAATAATTTCAGCTCTTATTGAAGCATCCAGAGCGCTAACCGCTTCATCGCAAACCAGAAGTTTTGGTTTGCTAATCAAGGCCCTGGCAATCGCAACCCTCTGACACTGCCCTCCCGACAACTCGTGAGGGTATCTGCCCAAAAAACCAGCCCCCAAACCGACGTCATCGAGACACCCGGTGATTGTTTGTATTGCGTCGATTTTTGTTGTTTTTGGAAAAAAAGAATCAAGCGGTTCTGCTAGTATTTCTGAAACTGTCATTCTTGGGTTCAAAGAAGAGAAGGGGTCCTGAAAAACAACCTGGATATTTTTTCTGAATTTTTTTGTTTGCTTGTTGTTCATCCTCAGAATATTTTCACCAAAAACAGAAATGCTTCCGCCTGTGGGTTTTTGAAGTTTTAAAATACTTCTGGCTAAAGTTGACTTGCCGCTTCCAGACTCGCCAACTACACCCAAAATCTCTCCCTCTTTTACATCAAAGCTTAAATTGTTCACTGCCTTTAAGTGTTCTGTTTTTGAAAAAAAGTTGTTTTTGGGCAGAGGAAAAAAAACAGAGAGTTTTTTGATGCTTGCACTGGTTTGTGGCTCGATGTTTGGCTCTGTTTTTTGCAGTGGCTCGTCTAGCTCTCTTGATTTAAAAAGAAGTTCTTGTGTGTGCTCTGCTTGGGGAGAATAAAAAATCTGCTCCGTGTCTCCATATTCTTGCTTAATCCCGTTTTTTAAAACCAAAACATTGTCGCAGGTTCGTGCCACAACCCCAAGATCGTGGGTGATAAGAATAACCGACATTAAAAACTTTTCTTTTACCTCTAGTATCAAGTCCAGGATTTTTTCTTGCACGGTAACATCCAGGGCGGTCGTTGGTTCGTCAGCAATTAACAGGTCAGGGCTTGTGAGCAAGGCTGTTGCGATCATCACTCGTTGTCTCATGCCGCCAGAAAGCTCAAAGGAATACCCATCTATTCTTTTGTCTGGGCTCGGCACCTTAACCGCGGACAACATTTCAACACAACGGTCTCTTGCTTCTTTTTTATTGTCTTTGCTGTGTTGTCTTAAAACCCCTGACATTTGCTGCCCTATCGTTACGTATGGGTTTAACGAGCTCATTGGATCCTGGAATATCATTGCGATCTCGTTGCCTCTAATTTTGTTCAGCTCTTTGTCAGGAAGCCCGAGTATTTCTTTGTTTTTAAAGACTGCACTGCCTGTTGCCGCGCCATTTGATTCCAGCAGGCCCATTAAAGAAAGCACAGTTTGGCTTTTGCCCGAGCCCGATTCGCCAACTATTCCTAAAACTTCGTTTTTTTGCAGGCCAAAACTAAGGTTATTAACGGCCGTAATTATTGTGCCCCTTGTATTAAAAGACACATTTAGACTGTCTACTGAAAGAATTTTATCCACTCTCTCTGGTCCTGTCCTTGGGGTCCAAGGCATCCCTTAGCCCGTCGCCAATAAAATTAAAACAAAACAGTGTTGTCGCCAAAAACATTCCTGGAAACAAAAGCATCCATGGAGAAGTTTCCATTTGTCTGGCCCCCTGATTAACCAGGGCCCCCCAAGAAGTCATCGGCTCTTGAACGCCCAGGCCCAAAAAGCTTAAAAAAGATTCGACCAAAATAACCTGGGGCACCGTTAGGGCCACATACACAACAACCAGGCCAAGCAGGTTTGGCACTATGTGTTTGAAGACGATTCTTGTCGTTGTTGCGCCACCGGTTCTGGCGGCGTCAACAAACTCTTTCCCTTTAAGATTCAAGGTTTGTCCCCGAACAATTCTGGCGATGTCCAGCCAATTAACTGCGCCGATAGCTACAAAAATTAAAAAAATGCTTCGTCCAAAAAAAACCATTAACAAAATCACAAAAAATAAAAAAGGCATTGCGTAAAGCACGTCAACCGCTCGCATCATAATTGCGTCTGTTTTTCCACCAATGAACCCGGACATGGCGCCGTAAGAAACACCAATAATTACGCTAACCATTGTTGCCACCAGGCCCACCATCAAGGAAATCCTTCCTCCGTGCATAACCCTAACAAACAAGTCTCTGCCCAGATCATCGGTGCCAAAAATATGGCCGCTTGCCAGGCCTGGTTGTGCCGAAATTTGGTACCAATCTGTTTGGTCTAAAGCAAAAGGGCTTACCAAAGGCCCGAAAATGACCATCAATCCCATAACAACCATTGCCCAAGCAGAGGTTGCGGCGGCTTTATTTTTTTTCAACACCCTCCAAGCATCGCTCAACAAAGAGTTGCTTTTATTTTTTTCGCGTGAATTCATCTGTTGGTTTTTATTTTTGGGTCGATAAACCCATAAAGAATATCAACAAGAAGATTAAAGAAAATAATCAAACAACCATAAAAAACCACCACTCCGAGCACAAGGGTGTAGTCTCGATTAAGGGCCCCTTGGACAAAATACCTACCCAGGCCCGGGAGTCCAAAAATCTGTTCGACCACCACAGACCCAGTGATGATTGCAGCTGTTGCCGGGCCCAGATAAGAAACAATTGGAAGAAAGGCTGGCTTTAAAACGTGTCGAAAAACAATATATTGCATAGGAATGCCTTGGGCTTTAGCTGTGCGAACAAAGTTGCTGCCAAGAACCTCTATCATTGACCCTCGAGTCAGTCTGGCAATGTAAGCAACCTGGGGGAAGGCAAGCGCTGTAACCGGCAAAATCATATTGTTGATGCTGCCATCGCCCAAGCCCCCTGCTGGAAGCATGTTTAAAAAAATAGAAAACAATAAAATCAACAAAGGTGCCATTACAAAATTTGGAATCGAAATCCCGGTCATGCCAAAAAACATAACCAGATAATCGATTTTGGTGTTTTGATTAAGGGCAGCAACGGTCCCTATAAGGGCGCCAAAAAAAAGTGCGGCCAAGATAGCGGCAGCACCCAATCTTAGTGAGACGGGAAAGCCGCTCATGATTAATTCTGTGACATTAAAGTCGCGATACTGAAAAGATGGCCCAAAATCGCCCTGCAAGATATCGCCTATATACTTAAAGAGCTGTTTGGGCAATGGGTCGTCAAGATTGTAGGCTGCTCGAAGATTTGCCTCAACTTCTTCGGGCAAAGACCGCTCCATGTCAAAGGGCCCGCCGGGTGCTGCTTTGACCAGAAAAAAAGCCAAACAAATTAGAGCCAACAGGGTGGGGATCGCGCCCAACAAACGAAAAAATACAAACTTAAGGTTGCCCATTGTTGTTCGCGGTTTCTGTTTTTAAAATTTTCACATATTTTGAATAGTGATGATCCATGACGTTGCCCTCCAAGCCAGAAACTCGAGGCTTAATTAAGTGTTGGCTAACATAAAAATATATAGGGATAATGGGCATGTCTTCAAGCATGCTTTTTTCTGCTCGTCTTAGGACATCCAGCCTATCTTCTCCAGCGTTTTTTGTAGCAGCAAGGTTGATAAGCTCGTCGTATTCTTCACTGGAGTATCCAGCGTGGTTCATTTCGTTTTCCGAGTGAAGCAGTTGCGAAAAAGTATACGGGTCATCGTAGTCTCCAATCCAGCCAGCCCGATAAATCTGTGTTCCTTGTTTCAGTCTTCTGGTCTCTAAAAACACTTTCCATTCTTGGTTTCTTAATGTTGTTTTGACACCAAGGGTTTGTTTCCACATCGCAGCAATAGCAAGGGCAATCCTTTTGTGGTTGTCGCTGGTGTTGTAGAGGATCTCTACTTCCAGCGGGCTTTCTTTGCTAAAGCCTGAAGCGTGATATAGTTTTTGCGCCTCTTGGTTTTTTTTCTCTTGGGTCCACTGAGCCCAGTTGGCTGGTACGGCCTTGAATGTCTTGACCGAGGGAACAAGGCTGTAAGCAGGGATCATTCCTGCCCCAAGAATAATGTCTGTGATAACACTTCTGTCTATCGCCATTGAAAGCGCGGTTCTCAGTTTTGGTTTGTCTTTAAAGGGCGGTTGTGTGTTATTAAAGCCGTAATAATAGCTTCCGAAGTATGGGGAGATTTTTAGGTCGTTAGGCAAACATTGTCGTATCCAGGGCAGCTGTTCTGCCAAAACCGTCTCTGTAAAATCTAGCTCTTGTGCTCTGTATCTTTTAAACGAAGAGTTTGTATCGTCAAGTGGATAGTAATAAACCTCCTCCAAGGTAGTGTTTTTGTTGTCCCAATACGCTGTGTTTCTCACCAGTTTTATATGCGACTGCACCCTCCATTCTTCCAGCCTAAAAGCGCCGTTGCCAACCAGGTTGCCCGGTCTTGTAAATTGGGTGCCAAACTTTTCAATAGTAGGGCGGTGCGCCGCATATGTGGTTGAGTGTGTTAGCAAGCTCAAAAAGTAGGGCGTTGGTTCTCCTAGCTCAATAATCAGTTTTTTGGCTCCTTCCGACCTAACCCCGAGTGCTTCGGGGTCTTTTTTTCCCAGCACAATGTCTCTGGCATTTTTAATTGGATACAGCATGCTTGAGTAATTTGATAGCGTGGCCGGATCAACGCTCCTGCGTAGACCATAAACAAAATCGTCTGCCGTTACGTCATCTCCATTGCTCCATTTGCCGTTTTCACGCATTGTAAAAACATATGTCTTGGCGTCCTCAGTAAGCGTCCATGATTCTGCTGCTCCAGGAATATATGCTCCTGATGGGTCTTCCATGACCAGGCCTTCGAAAAGATCTCTCAATACATTTGAGGCTGGCACGCCCTCTGCTCGATGGGGGTCCAGAGTTCCTGGCTCCGTGCCATTGTTTTTTCTAAACACCTGGGTTGCTGAAAGCTCTTGTCCGGATTCACCGCCAACAATTACATCTTGGTTGCCTACAATGCAGTCTATTTCCTGTTTTTTGCCGCAACCAAAAACAAGCAACAACACGCTCATTGTGAGGGCCCTGAGCCTCATAGGCCTTCTGCTTTTTTTAGGCTGCGTTTTTTTAAATGCACTAGAAGGACGGACAAAGATGCTGGCGTAACGCCTTGGATTCTGGCCGCGTGGCCTATGGTTTCCGGGGCAAACTCCTTGAGCTTTTCTTTTGCCTCGTTAGAGAGGCCCGGCAATCTAGAATAATTTATGTCCTCTGGCAGGCGTGTGTTTCTATGGAGCTGTTGTTTTTCAACTTCTTTTTTCTGCCTGAAAAGATAACCTTCGTATTTTGCCTCTGTTTCTATTTGCTCGTTCGCTTGTTCTCTAACAAAAGCCCTCTCCTCGCTTTGGTCCTTTCTTTTGCCAACTCCGGGTAGGGAGATGAGCTTCGCGTAGTTCACGTTGGGTCGCTTTAATAGTTCGTACGCTGTTTTTTCAATAGTTTTTTGCTTGGTGTTGCTGTCAAGCTGTTTTATTGTTTTGGGCGGCACGAATATACTTGCTAGTCTTTGTTTTTCTTTCTCTATGATGTTTCTTTTTTCACAGAAAATCTCCCAACGATTATCGTTAACAATCCCAATTTTTCGGCCCTTTGGCGTCAGCCTCGTGTCTGCGTTGTCTTCCCTTAAAAGCAGGCGATGTTCTGCTCTGCTTGTGAACATTCTGTAGGGTTCGTTTGTGCCCCTGGTAACCAAATCATCAGACAAAACGCCAATGTATGCTTCTTCTCTCCCTGGCACCCAGGGTTTCTTGTTTTGCAACCCCAGGCCAGCGTTGATGCCTGCCAAAATGCCTTGAGCCGCTGCCTCTTCATAACCAGTGGTTCCGTTGATCTGGCCGGCAAAAAACAATCCCTTTACTTGCCTGGTTTCCATTGTGGCGCTAAGGTCTCTTGGGTCAAAGTAGTCGTATTCAATGGCATAACCCGGTTTTGTGATAATGGCTGCCTCAAATCCTTTAATGGACCTCACAAACCTTTCTTGGTCTTCTGTGTTTAAGCTGGTTGAGATTCCGTTCGGATAAATTTCGGGTGAGCTAAGCCCTTCTGGCTCAATAAAAATTTGGTGTCTTGATTTGTCTTTAAACTTAACAACCTTGTCTTCAATGGAGGGGCAGTATCTAGGCCCGTTACCTTTAATGCTGCCGTTAAAAAGCGGGGACCTTATCAAAGAGTCGTTAATAATACGGTGCGTTTCTTGGTTGGTATAAGCAAGGTGGCAGCTGACTTGTTGTGGGTGTTGTTTTCTGTTTCCTATAAATGAAAAAACAGGCCTTGGCGTATCGCCAGGTTGTTCGTCGAAAAGGTCAAAATTGATGCTGTCTTTAAGGATCCGTGGGGGGGTGCCTGTTTTCAGCCTGCCCACCCTGGGAGCGATTTCTTTCAGTTGTTCGGCAAGCTTTATTGAAGGCGAATCTCCGGCCCTGCCGCCTTCAGTCTGTTTTTTTCCCACATGAATTTTGCCGTTTAAGAAGGTTCCCACGGTTAAAACAACGCAACGAGCTAAGTGGGTGTTGCCGCCCTCGGTGACAACCCCTTTGGTTTTGTGCCCCCCCAGCAACAATCTTGAAACCATTCCGCCAATAATCGTAAGATTGGGTTGGTTGCGTAGGTTTTTTTGTATTGCGCCCCTGTATAAAGCCCGGTCTGTCTGAGCCCTGGTTGCTTGAACGGCCCTTCCTTTGCTTGAGTTTAGTTTTTTAAAGTGAATTCCGGCTTGGTCTGCGGCCGTTGCCATTACTCCGCCTAATGCATCTATTTCTTTGGCGAGATGTCCTTTGCCAACACCACCAATCGCTGGGTTGCAACTCATTTGCCCTATAGTTAAGGGGTCTTGGGTCACAAGCAGGGTTTTGTGGCCCATGCGCGACAAAACAGAGGCCGCCTCAGTCCCAGCGTGCCCTCCACCAACAACAATTGCATCAAATTTATCTTTGTTTGCCATCAACTTATTTTCCAATACAAAACTGACTAAAGATTTTCTCTAGAAGGTCTTCGTTTGTAAATTCACCTGTAATCTCTGAGATCGCATTTTGCGCCTGCAAGAGCTCTTCTGCAACCAAATCTGTTGCTTGGTTGTTGTTTATTTGTTCTGCTGCTGCTGCAAAAAAATCGTGTGCTTGGTTTATGCTGTTCAGGTGTCTCCTTCTTGCTGTAAATGTTCCCTCTTGATTTAAATCAGAGCCAAAAAATTTTTTAAGGTGATCAACAAGCTCGTCGACCCCTTCTTTTGAAACGGCTGACAGGCAGAAAACCTCTCTTTCATTGTCGCTGTTTTTTCCTGGTATGTCTTCGGTTAAGTCAATTTTGTTTTTTACTATTATGGTGTTTTTTTGTGGTTTTGTTTTTTCGGTTGGTTTAACGCTGGCATCTATTATGTGCAGAATACAGTCGGCGTTGGCGGCCGCTTTTTTTGCCCTTGCAACGCCCTCTCGTTCTATTGGGTTTTTGGTGTCTCTAATTCCTGCAGTGTCTATTAAACGAACCAAAAAACCATCCAGAAGAATTGTCTCGTCTAGCGTGTCCCGTGTTGTGCCAGGAGCGCGGTTAACAATTGCTCTCTCATGACCACACAGCGTATTCATTAAGCTTGATTTGCCAACATTCGGTTTTCCAGACAACACAACGGTAATGCCTTCTCTCACCCTGCATGCTTTTTCTGTGCTCGCCAAAAGCAATTTAAATTTTTGCTGTATTGCTCCAATTTTGTTCCCAAGGCTCTTTCTGTGTTTTGTTTCCTTCAGGTCTTCATCCGGAAAGTCTAAGCTGGCCTCAATCTCTGCTCTTAGTTCTGTTAGTTGGTCGCTCAAGAAATACAGCTCTTCGGAAAAGACGCCTTCCAGAGATCTTTGTGCTGCTTTTGCGGTTGCTCGTGAGGTGCTCTCAACAAGGTCAGCAACAGCCTCAGCTTGAACCAAATCCAGTTTGTCGTTTAAAAACGCTCTTTTTGTAAACTCACCCCGCTCAGCGACTCTTGCTCCGTGCTGAAACAAAGCCTCTAGAAGATGGTCTACAACGGCCTGGCCACCGTGGCATGTGAGCTCGAGAACATCCTCGCCGGTATAAGATTTTGGGGAGCTAAAAAAAAGCGCGACCCCCGTGTCAACAATTTCGCCGTTAGGCGCCTTAAACGAAGAGCGCTTTGCCTGCATGTGTTTTGGGGCGTAACCAAGCATGTTGTTTGCTATGTTTTTTGTCAGTGGCCCAGAAACCCTCACAACTGACAAACCAGCCCTGCCGGGTGCTGTTGCTAGCGCTGCAATGGTGTCGTTAAGTTTGTTTAGCTTTAAGTTCAAGCTTTATTGGGCTGCTCGGTTTATTTTCCACTGCTGCGCGATGGACAACAAGGAGTTAGTAAGCCAGTAAAGAACCAGCCCAGATGGGAAAAACGCAAACATAGCGGTGAACATTATCGGCATTGCGGTCATAACTTTGGCTTGCATTGGGTCGGGTGGGGCG
>Ga0209752_1000361_pt1 | contig 22418 bp, 20 predicted proteins | sample METZYME_3_250m_FD_187548 | JGI IMG/M metagenome (GOLD analysis project Ga0209752, IMG submission 187548) | Marine microbial communities from oxygen minimum zone in mesopelagic equatorial Pacific - METZYME_3_250m (SPAdes) (version 2) | ecosystem: Environmental > Aquatic > Marine > Oceanic...
GCTGAAAACGTGCTGAAACTGGATCCACTCCTGTCCTCTCCAGTCCCTTCAGGTCCGTTTGCGTGGAGTCGGAGCCTGTTATTTAAAGGGTTTTAGGACTGTTGGTGAGGAGCGCTCTGTCTTCACACGGCAGGGGTCGCTGGTTCAAATCCAGCCGCACCCACCATTTTTTCTGTGTTTACAGGGCTTTCTGACCGAAATAGCTTTACAGTGTCTTGAGCTACAACTATAAAGTTGGGAGATAATTCAACAGATTAGAACACTTGTTTAGTAGTTGATATCAGGTGACGCAAGCATAACCACGACGAGAGACCGCATGATACGCGGTGTGTTGTCGGTTTAGTCGGCTCTAGTACTACGCTACCATTACAAACGCTGTGAACGTAGATAATCAGTCACCGTATCGCATTCTTGTCACCAAGATTGGTCTTGATGGTCATGATCGTGGAAGCCGTATTGTTGCCGCTTATCTGCGCGATGCCGGCATGGAAGTCATTTATACACCGCCTTGGCAGGCTCTAGACGATGTAGTAAGACTGGCCGGTGATGAAGATGTTGACGTAATCGGAATAAGTTCATTATCGACTGATCACCTCATTATTCCAGACCTTATGTCCCGCTTAGCCGCTGCGGGCTTGCTCAATATAAGAGTCGTCGTAGGCGGCATCGTCCCCAATGAAGAGCTCTCGATGCTCCTCGAATCCGGCGTCAGCACCATACTGGGGCCCGGTACTGACCGAGCCACAATTGTTGAACAAGTTAGACACTACGCTGCAGCTGCCCGCCACGATAGGGAAACTGAATTTACATAGGAGCAACAGTCATGGGTCAGCGTACAAATCCTGAATCAACCGATCTGTATGACCAATCCCGTACTCAATGGGAGAAGGAATACGACCGAGATATACAAAGCGGCGATACGGTACAAAACCGCTCCGGTATTCCCATTCAACCTCTGTATGGACCAGCGCGAGAGACGGCTGGAAGTTATCTCGACACTCTGGGTTTTCCTGGCCAGGAACCTTATACCCGGGGCATTTACCCGACAATGCATCGAGGAAAAAGCTGGAGTCAACGTCAGTTAATCGGACAGGGAACGCCCGATGAGTACAACGAGCGCGTGCTGAAACTGATTGATGCTGGTACAACCGCAATCAGCCTTATTCCCTGCAATTCTGTCTACCGAGGGAACGACTGTGATGACGTACCACAACCCCTCTTAGGGACCTGCGGCACAGTCATCAACACAGCAGGACACATGGATTCAGCCTTGGATGGCGTGGACATTGGTTCAATTTCAACCGCTATGAACGACCCCTCACCCTTTACCTTGCTGTCATTCGTGCTCAACACCGCTGATCGGCGCGGTGTTTCCTGGCAGCAAATCTCTGGCACCTCGAACCAAAGCGATTATCTTTCCCACTACGTTGCAAATCATATGTTCTTCAGATTGTCCCTTGAGGGCGCCAGGCGAATTTTGGTCGACCATATAGCTTTTTGCCTTGAACAAGTACCCCATTGGAATCCATTATCTGTCGTAGGGCAGCACATGCAACAAGCCGGTGCCACACCAGCCGAGGCGATGGGATTCACTCTCTCATCCGCTCTACAGTATGGTAGAGACTGTCTCAATCGAGGTATGGATCCCGACGATTTTCTACCTCGATTCACATTTTTCTTTGACATTTCATTGAGCTTATTTGAAGAAGTGGCAAAATTTCGCGCCGGTCGGCGCATTTGGGCACGCCTTACTCAGAACGAATTGGGTGCGACCACGAGCCGTGCACGCCGCTTCAAGTTTCATGGCCAGACCTCAGGCGTCGATCTGACACTTCAGCAACCACTCAATAATATCGCTCGCGTCTCCACCCAAGCCATTGCAGGAATCCTAGGTGGACTGCAGTCATTACACACTGACTCCTATGATGAAGTAATCAACGTCCCCAACGAACACCCCGCACGGATTGCAGTTGCAACACAGAACATTCTCCGTGAAGAAGCCGGCTTGTGCGACGTAATCGACCCGCTCGGTGGTTCATGGTACGTCGAAGAACTTACCAATCAGATGGAAACAAAGATTCTGGACGTCATGGATGTAGTAGAAAACGAAGGGGGTATGTTTCGTGCCGTTGAATCAGGATTGGTACAACGTATGATCGGAGAATCAGCCCTTAACTGGCAAAGTCGCGTAGACAGTGGCAAACAGAAAATAGTCGGCGTTAACTGCTACCGTACACCGAAGACTGATGGCCAAGAGACGATGCCCCCTACCGTTCGACCAGCTACAGAAAAGATGGATGCTCACGTAGAACAGCTGCGTCGTTTCAAACGCGAGCGTAACCAAACCGAAGTCAACCACAGTCTTGACAAACTGAGGCGCGCTGCAAACTCGAAAGATGATAACGTGTTCAGCAGAGTAGTCGAGGCGACCGCCAGCGGCGTTACCCACGGAGAAGTTGTTAGCTGTCTGAGGGAGGAGCTCGGATTTGGTCACCCACTCATAGTTGAGTAATTTTGGACGTCCTAGAACCAAAGCAAAGGTCGCTGCTCAAAGCGTTGAAAGCTGGAGACAGGCGTGCAATTGGCCGAGCGATCACCCTTGCTGAAACAAACTCTACTCAGGCAGGTAGCCTGTTCCGAGAGATACAACCCAATACTGGCCGCGGACATATTATCGGTGTTACCGGGCCCCCAGGATCGGGGAAGTCAACGCTCATCGATGGGCTGATTTCCGCGTTGAGAAAACTTTCACACACCGTCGCCGTCATAGCTGTGGACCCATCCAGTCCGATCAGTGGTGGCGCAATCCTTGGTGATCGATTGAGAATGGCCAGCCACAATGCCGACGAGGGCGTATTTATTCGATCGCTTTCCACCCGGGGCCACCTTGGTGGCCTAATACCCTCTGTTCATAACGTCGCCAACATACTCGAATTCGCAGGCTTCAACCACATCATCCTGGAAACTGTAGGGACCGGACAATCTGAAATCGAAATCGCTGACATAGCGCAGACTACGGTTGTTCTGTGTACGCCAGGAGCAGGCGACGATGTCCAGGCCCTCAAAGCTGGAGTGCTTGAAATAGCGGATATCCTCGTTGTCAACAAAGAAGACTTACATGGTGCGGATAAAACCGTTCAGTTGCTAAAAGCCATGCTGACACTTCGAGCACCAGGACACAAAAAAGCACAGGTAATCAAAACATGTGCGACTACCGGTAGAGGGATTGATGAACTGGTTACCCTAATCAAGCATCACTACACAACAACTTCCTGTAACACAGACAAAGTGCTTCGAGAAAAAAGTCGCCGATTGCTAGCAACAAAAGCGGCTGCTCTATTAATGCAAGAATTGTTGGACGCCAGAAATTCTGAACTGGATACTATTTGCGCCGCATTTGAACGTGGCGAACGCACGCTTGCCCAATGCGTTCGAGAAGCGCTAAAACTCAAATCGCACTAATAGGGCCGATACTGTGTTTAGTTATATCTGGCAAAAAGTCTCGAGATGTTTGTCAGTGAGGAAGGTAATGGCACTGTGACCAGAATGTGCCCTAAATGCGTCCACTCCAGTCTATTTGAGTCACATACACGCGGGATCGGTGTGCGTATGTCGTTGATTTAACGTTATACCCGGTAGAAAGTACTGCCTTCACACGGCAGGGGTCGCTGGTTCAAATCCAGCCGCGCCCACCATTTTCCACTGCTTTTAGGTCATTTGGCCGACTGTTTTCTCTCTCGTTTTTTCACTGTGCTGAAAATCCAAGATTCACAACTGCATCATGCAGGTGATCGGGGGCAATCATTGGTTGACAACCTTGTATGCCGCAGCAGAAAGGCCGCCTAGAAGGCGGCCTTTCTGTGGAGCGATAGAGTAAACCGCGCTTAGACCTCTTTCTTGGGGGGTACCGAGACGTCAGCAACCGACTTCTTCAACAGTGACTGCACACTCTCGGCATAATCACGGCCAAGCGCGACCGCTTCCTCGGAATCCTTGGCAATACTCGCTAATAGATCACGGGCAACTTCAGCCTGCTTTTCCAAGTAACCCTTAGCATCGTCGAGGTCTGTGACCCCCAGCCCTGCACGGGTGTTGCTAAGTGCGAGGTCGGCATAGTTACGCGCTGCTTTGAACTGTAAGTTGATCAGTTTCTCGAAATGCTCAAGTGCAGCCTTGCTGACATCGCTAGCCGCCTTAATTGATTCGTCTAATTGGATGGGGGTTGTTTTCATGGTTCAGTTCCTTGTCATCGGGTGACGTAAATTATCATGTTGCAGTGCAGTATAGCGCTAATTTTTGTGCAGTGCAACATTTCTTCATAAACTATTTACTACACTGATTCAACAACTTATAGATTCCCTCTTGCGACGATTACCGTTTCCTAGGCCCTGAAGTAAGGCGACGGGAAAGATTAATGGCGGATTACTGTACTACCCTGTCAGATAATGTTGTTTTGGTCTGGGCTTATTCCGCCCAGTATTGGCTTGATTCACTAATTCTTGCCAGACACCACAAAACGGCGCCTCACTTTCGTTGGCTTCTGGTTAAAAACTGATTACTTGCTGGATCCCCGGTGTTTTTCATCCTGGGGCTCCTCTTTAGCAGTCGTCGAACCGGTATTTCGGTTGGGGGCAAGTCCTGCGGACGCGAGGAAATTTTGTTGTACTTCCTGCCAGATCTCAAGATTCTGCTTCGCCAGGTTAGACAGTGGGCCGACCGAGGATTTTTCCAGAAGGTCTGCGAACTGATCCTGGTAAGCCTGTTGCTGTTCCATGAAAAGCCCTAAGCTCTTGTTCAGGTAATCCGAAAAAGCGTGCTGGGTAGCATCACCATAAAAACGGATCATCCGAGTTAGAATTTCGGTGGTAAGAAGCGGCTCTCCTCCAGCTTCCTGTTCGTTGATAATCTGAAGGAGAATATTTCGGGTGATGTCCCCGCCTGTATTGGCATCTTGTACTTTGAAATCGACGCCCTCAACGATCAGCTGTCGAAGGTTGGCAACGGTGATATACCGGCTGAGTTCGGTGTCGTACAGTCGCCGGTTGCGATATTTCTTAATAATCCGAGGCTCGCTCATCACTGTTCTCTGATTCTATTGTGCAACGCAATAATAAAATAATTGGGCTAACCTCGCAATCCATCGACACCAGAGCCGGGCAATTCCTCAGTACATGTGCTGGCCACCGTTGATCGAGAGCGTCGATCCAGTGATAAAAGAGGTCTTCTCCTCTACCAGAAATCCTGTTGCGTGCGCGATATCTGACGCATACCCAAGGCGACCGACTGGTATCCTGGCGATGATCTTTTCCAGCACTTTCTCGGGTACTGCCCGTACCATATCAGTATCCACGTATCCCGGTGCAATTGCATTGACGGTAATCCCTTTGGCTGCGTTTTCCTGGGCCAGTGCCTTGGTAAATCCGTGAATTCCAGACTTGGCTGCAGCGTAATTCACCTGTCCGTACTGCCCTGCCTGACCGTTAATCGAACCAATGTTGACGATCCGCCCAAACCCACTCTCTCGCATACCTTCGATGACGTTCCGACACATGTTGTAACACGAAGTTAAATTGGTTTGCACCACGGCATTCCAATCGTCAGGACCCATCCGGTGCAAAGTGCCATCACGTGTGATGCCAGCGTTGTTGATCAGAATTTGGACGGGGCCACCGAGGTCCTCGGCAATCTTTTTAACGGCGGCAGCGCACTCATCAAAAACAGCGACGTCGAACTTGTAGGTCGCAATTCCAGTAGCTTTACTGAATTCCTCCGCAGCCTGGTCGTTACCTGCATATGTGGCAGCAACCTTGTGGCCCGCCTCGCTGAGTTCGATCGAAATCGCCTTGCCAATTCCGCGAGTACCACCTGTGACAATTCCAACTCGTGACATTTTCTTCTCTCCAGTTTTCTCAAATCGGCCATCAATAGCCGCTGTTTACCGCAGTAGATCGGATTTGTAGATTCATCCCCGTTCTATGCAAAGTGCAATGCCCATACCCCCACCGATGCACAACGTAGCCAAACCGCGCTTCGCTTCTTGGCGGCGCAGCTCATGCACCAACGTTACCAGGATACGTGCACCGGAAGCCCCAATTGGGTGGCCAAGCGCAATCGCCCCGCCATTCACATTTACGATCGATGGATCCCAGCCCAGTTCCTCGTTCACCGCCAGTGCTTGTGCAGCAAACGCTTCATTGGCTTCGACTAGATCAAGATCGGATACGCTCCAAGCCGCTTTTTCGAGAGCACGACGGCTAGCCGGTATGGGTCCGGTACCCATGATGGATGGGTCCACACCAGCGGTGGCCCAGGCAACAATTCGAGCCAACGGTTCGATCCCACGACGCTCTGCCTCTGTTGCGCTCATCAGCACCATAGCTGCTGCACCGTCGTTAAGACCGGAAGCGTTCCCGGCCGTGACCGAACCGTCTTTGGCAAACGCGGGTCGTAATTCAGCTAATTTCTCCGCGGTAGTGCCGTGCCGGGGAAATTCATCCTGTTTCACTACAGTTTCACTCTTGCGCGTTTTTACCGTGACAGGAACGATTTCCTCCGTAAAATGGCCAGACTTCTGTGCGGCTTCTGTTTTGCGCTGGGAGTTGGCCGCGAACACATCTTGCGCTTCTCGGGAGATCTTGTACTTGTTGGCAACATTCTCTGCTGTATTACCCATGTGATAGCCTTTGAATGCGTCCCATAAGCCATCTTTGATCATGGAGTCGACCATCTCTAGCTGCCCCATCTTCTGTCCAGAACGGAGATACGCACAGTGCGTTGACCGGCTCATGCTCTCTTGTCCACCAGCGATCATGATATCGCTGTCGCCAGTAAGGACCGCCTGATAGCCCATTGCCACTGCCCGCAGACCCGATCCGCAGACTTGGTTGATCGTAAGCGCTGTTTTCTCGACTGGAATGCCTGCTGCGATGGCCGCTTGGCGGGCTGGGTTCTGACCTGTTCCAGCAGTCAATACGTGACCCATGATCACGTCCGAGACCGCCTCCGCGTCCAGATCTGCGCGTTGCAACACTGCTCGGATCACTTCACATCCCAAATCACTCGCAGCAAGTGAGCTCAAGCCGCCGTTAAAAGTGCCAATTGGGGTTCGCGCTGCACTGACAATAACTACGTCGCTCATATCCTTGTCCTCGTTTGCTTGGTGGCTGTTTGCTGCTATTGAACCGAATCAGGAATCATCGCCTCAGCATAGAATCTACTCTGGGAAAATGACCGCCGTTTCAGACGGCCATTTATCGATACGATCAATAAAGACTAGCGTTATCCCACCTTTTTGGCAGCAACTTCGCCAACGGACTTCTTTACCAACGATTGCAGGTTCTCCGCATAACTGCGGCCAACTATGATCGCTTCTTTGGAATCCTTCGCAATATGCTCAAAGACACCACGGGCGACTTCGGCCTGCTTTCCCAAGTATGCCTTGGCACCATCAAGGTCTTTGACCTCCAGGACTGCCTGGGTGTTTGTGAGCGCAACATCAGCATAGTTGCGAGCAGCATTAAACTGTAAGTTCACCAGTTTCTCAAAATATTCCAGAGTGATCTTGCCGACCTCGTTGCTTGCAGCGACGGCTTCATCGTATTGAATTGGGTTTGCTTTCATGGCTTGATTTCTCGGTATTGCATGGATTTAACTAATTGGTGCAGTGCACCATATCATGATTCTTTGTGCATTGCAACATTTTCTTTTCTTCTATATACTACATTTTATTATCAACTAGTTAGATTCAGACAATGGATAACAGAAACACCCTCAGGTAACATATGGGAAGCACATGTATGCATTGTGCGGTGCATCAACACCACTAATCAAGGCGAGATCCGGGAAGTATCGGTTTTCCAGCCCTGTTGCCAACCGATGCTACCGACGACCCCTGTCTCATGTTACCTTGGTAACCTGAGCGGCTGTTCACCGAACAAGTAGGCTATGACCACCACTGAGCCCGAAGATCAGCAGGCAGGGGCATCTGTCGATGATCAAGAATTGGGCTGCAGGAATTTATGCAGACGGGGCTGAAACGATGATTTCGCAACTTAAAACAGCTCTTTCGCTGGTCAAGATTCGGGCAAGAATGGGAACGTTATCCGGAACAGAAGGGCTGATCTCTCCACATCATCTATGTGGCAGCCAAGCCTGAAATGGGCGGAGATCTAGCACTGCACGGGTGCAGGTAAGGGCCGAGTAACTAAGGAGATTGCGGTGAGTGGCTATGTATCCGGGATACATTAACGCGGGGTTAGACAGCCGTAACCGCTCTATCCACGGTGGCTAGCAAGAATACAAACAGGAGACCGATTATGGTAGCTACAGATGACAAAAAAAACCAAGACAGTGTCGCGGAGTGGACTGATGCGATGAATTCCCTTGCTAGCAATTGGCAGAAAGCAATGGATGACTGGCCCTCTATGTGGAGTGAAAACATTAATTCATCACTGAATGCTACCGGCGAGTCACTCAAGGACAGTTTGCAGAAAAATCCTACCGATCTTCTCGCTAATCTGCCATTGGCCAACGTCGACCGAGCCAATATCGTTTCCGCACAGACGGAGCTGTGGCAGGACTATCAGAAACTCTGGCTACACACCGCAAGTCGACTCCTCAATCCCGACAGTGTGCCTTTAGAAGACGATAGCAGAGATCCCCGTTTCAAAGATCCACTGTGGTCGGAGAATCCTGTTTTCGAATTCATCAAGAAGTCCTATCAACTAAACAGCAAGTGGCTGTGCAGTTACCTATCCAACATCGCGGGTCTTGATGAGGCCACCGGCAAGAAGGTCGAGTTCTACGGTCAGCAGATGGTCGATGCAATGGCACCGACCAACTATCCGTTGACCAATCCGATGGTATTGAGAGAGATCGCGGATACCAAGGGTGAAAACATTATTCGCGGATTCGATAAATTAGTGGAGGATCTGAAAGATGGCTTTGGTGGCTTTCGTCCTCGGCAGTCGCATGTTGAAGATTTTGAGATCGGCAAGGATATTGCGGCCACCCCGGGTGATGTAATTTTTCAGACCCCGATCATGCAGCTGATACAGTACGCGCCAGCGACGGTGGACGTCTATAAGAAGCCCCTGTTGATTGTGCCACCTTGGATTAATAAGTTTTATGTACTCGATCTTCACTCGGATAATTCATTTATCAAGTGGGCTGTCGATCAGGGACATACAGTCTTCGTGGTCTCCTGGGTCAATCCCGACGAGACGTATGCCGACAAGAGCTTCGACGATTATGCGACCGAAGGTATTCTTGCTGCACTCGATGCTATCGAACAAGCTACTGGCGAAAGGCAGGTCAACGCTATCGGCTATTGCATCGGCGGTACGTTGATGGCGGCAACACTGGCGTACATGGCTCAGCACAATGATGACCGAATTACCAATATCACCTTTCTTGCTACCCAGGTTGATTTTGAGGATGCCGGTGATCTTACGTTGTTTACGGATGAAGAGCAGGTGGCCTCCATCGAACAGCAGATTACGGACAAGGGATATCTGGACGGTGAGATGATGGCAACGGCTTTCAATCTGCTGCGCGCCAATGACTTGATCTGGTATTTCCATGTCAACAATTACCTGATGGGAAAAGAACCGCCGAAATTCGATCTCCTGTACTGGAATGCGGATGCAACCCGCTTTCCGGCCAGGTTACTTATCGACTATCTGCGAGGCTTCTATGTTGAAAACAGGCTTTCAACACCAGGGGCCTTTAAGCTGTTGGGCACCCCGATTGACCTGGGTAACATCAATATTCCCGTCTACCTCCAAGCTACCATCGGGGATCACATTGCCCCGGCTGAGTCTGTGTTCAAAGCAACAAAGCTCTACAGCGGCCGTGTGCGGTTTGTCCTGGGCGGCTCAGGTCATATCGCTGGGGTTATTAATCCGCCCAAGCCAGGCAAATATCAGTACTGGCTCAATAGCAAGCGCAAGAAATATGACTCAGTTGCAACCTGGAGAGAAGATGCTGTCGAACATCCCGGTTCCTGGTGGCCAGATTGGAACAAATGGCTGTCGACAAAGTCCGGCGGCAAGGTGCCGGCACGGAAAATTGGTAGCGGCAAACTCAAGTCGTTGGAACCTGCGCCAGGCTCATACGTCAAGGTACGATCTTAAAAGGATTGGCCTGCCACACTGACTGGTCCAGTCAACCGGAATTCAGGCCATAAGCGGGATTATGCGATACGACAAAATTTTCTAGAATGATGTAGGTAAGCAGCAGCGACTGGCGCGCGTAGTGGATGCCCCCATGACACAGGCCGGTAGCGGTGGCTTTCCCCACACTCTGGTTGTAACCGCTCAACCTTCCGAGTAAATCGGATCGTCTTCTTTCGCCAAGCGCGACCCACGAAAGGGCGCCTTTGCAACCTTGTTTCCGGTGACCGAATTCACCATGCCAAATTGGCTTCAGAATTAAATACCTTTGCGCTACGGTGACCCGACAGTACTACTTTACAGACTGTGATTAATCGCGATCATTATTCTTGGTGTCTGGCGAAAACTGGGCGAATAACTGTTCCGGGAAGTTCTCCCAAGCTTTAGCTGCAGCAGGCATCCAGGTTTTCATCAGCGTTTCTGGATCCATGGCGCTGATCTGGCTGGACATTTGTTCCTGCACCTGAGACATCATCATGTCATTAAGTTTTTCTACATTAGGTAAGCCAAAAAATTCACGGGCCTCCTCAGGCGAACATTCGATCTCGATCTTGAATATCATGTTGGAATCTCCACTTTCGACAATTACACCTTAGCATAGCAGTGCACGGGGCCAGAATGACTTCGTCGACTTGTTCGGGCCCCGCCGCGCTCTAGCATGATTCGGGGCCCTCAATGAATACATGTCATCCTTAATAATTCTCCACACCGGCCATATCCGGGAGCTTGTGGGCAATTCCTTTATGGCAATCGATGCATGTTTTCTCGCCGTCCGCTAACTGCGTCGAGTGAGCCTTATCGGCGCGTTTACCTTGCCGGGTGAAATCCATGTATTCGAAGTCATGGCAGTTGCGACACTCCAAGGAGTCATTGGCCTTTAAGCGCGTCCACTCATGTTTGGCGAGCTCAAGTCGTTTTTCGAGAAATTTCTCACGAGTGCTTATGGTGCCGAAGATCTTTCCCCACACCTCCTTGGTGGCCTGGGTTTTTCGGGCGATTTTGTCGGTCCAATTATGTGGCACGTGACAATCGGGACAGGTAGCACGCACACCGGACCGATTGGTGTAATGGATAGTGGCTTTCAGTTCCTGGTAGACATTGTTACGCATTTCGTGACAGCTGATGCAAAATGTTTCGGTGTTGGTGGCCTCCAAAGCGGTGTTAAAACCGCCCCAGAAAATGATTCCGGCGATGAAACCACCGATAGTTAAGAACCCAAGACTGAAATACCGACTGGGCGTTCTCAACACTGTCACCTGCTTTTTTGCCCATTCGATCATGGCAAGCTCCCGATCATAGCTCCTTACCAACCCGTCGCAGAATCAAGTCAACATCCTCGAAGGTGTTATCGACCAGGGGCCTGGTTTCAACCTGTGTTACATGACACTGGTTACAGAAGTAGCGCCGAGGTGACATCGCAGCGAGAAAATTGCCGTTTCGATCCACGTAGTGGGTCACACTGACCATCGACGCTCCCGATTGCTCAGTATGTCGGCGGTTATGGCATGAAAGGCATTTGTTTGTAAACAAGTCAACCTGATACTCGTCTATATTGTGAGGAATGGTCGGCGGTTGCATTGGGTAATCGCGCTTGCGCTTGATGTCGTTATCCTCGACTTGCTCTATCCGTGGCGCCTTGGGTTGCTGCGCGATCGATACCCCACCCCTTAGCGTAGCAATATTGTTGTCAGCGTACGCGGAGCACATGACGCCAAACAAACCTATGCAAACTATCATCTGTTTCATAACAAGCTTCTAGACCTTGACTATCTTCACGGCACACTTCTTATAGTCGGTCTGTTTTGAGATCGGATCGATCGCATCCAGAGTGACCTTATTGATGAGCTGGCTGGCATCGAACCAGGGCACGAAGACTAGTCCTCGCGGTGGTTTATTGCGGCCCCGCGTTTCCACCCGCGTACGGATCTCGCCGCGGCGTGAGACCACGCGCACTTCTGTGCCCCGCCGCATGCCGTTGTCTTTGGCGTCATCCGGATGCATGTAGACGACGGCATTGGGAACGGCGCGGTAGAGCTCCGGTACCCGCTGGGTCATGGAGCCGGAATGCCAATGCTCCAGTACCCGTCCGGTGGCAAGCCAGAACCGATACTCGTCATCCGGAGATTCTGGCGACGGCTCATAGGGCAGCGCAAAGATCACCGCCCTGTTGTCCTTCTTACCGTAGAACTGATATCCGGTGCCCGGCTCAACGTAGGGATCACTGCCCTCCCGATAACGCCAGCGTGTCTCCTTGCCGTTGACCACCGGCCAGCGCAGGCCACGTTCCTCGTGATATCGGTCGAAGGGCGCCAGATCGTGCCCGTGGCCACGGCCAAACTGGGCGTATTCCTCGAATAAGCCTTTCTGGATATAGAAGCCAAAGTGCTTGGCCTCGCTGTTAGCAAAATCCGGATCCATTTCGCTCAGTGGATACTTGTCCACTTGGCCGTTGCGAAACAACACCTCGTAAAGCGTCTTGCCTTTGTATCCGGGATTGCGCTCAAGGAGCTCCCTGGGCCAGACCTCGTCGGTAGTGAAACGCTTGGAAAACTCCACGATCTGCCACAAATCGGATTTCGATTCACCCGGTGGGTCTACCATCTCGTGCCAGAATTGGGTGCGCCGCTCAGCATTGCCGTAGGCACCCTCCTTCTCCACCCACATGGCCGTCGGCAGGATCAGATCCGCGGCCTGGGCGGTCACTGTAGGATACGCATCGGAGACAACAATGAAGTTTTCAGGATTGCGGTAGCCGGGATAACCCTCCTCATTGAGGTTGGCGGCGGCTTGCAAGTTATTGTTGACCTGTACCCAATAGGCGTTCATCACACCATCGCGTAACATGCGGTTCTGCAGTACGGCATGAAACCCGGGCTTGGCGGGAATGATCCCTTCTGGCAGCTTCCAAATCTTCTCCGCTATGTCGCGGTGTTCTTTTTTCGTTACCACCAGATCAGCGGGCAGCCGGTGGGTGAAGGTGCCCACCTCACGGGCGGTGCCGCAGGCCGAAGGCTGACCGGTGAGCGAGAACGGGCTGTTGCCGGGGGTCGCGATCTTGCCGGTCAGAAGGTGCAGATTGTAGACCAGGTTGTTACACCAGACCCCCCGGGTGTGCTGGTTAAAGCCCATAGTCCAGAACGAGGTGACCCGGATGTTCGGGTTGGCATAGAGCTCGGCCAGCTGATCCAGTTTTTCCTTGGGAACGCCGGAGAGCTTCGACACTGACTCGGCATCGTAGGCTTTGACGAACTCGGCGTACTCTTCGTAGGTCATGGGTTGGGCCTCGCCTGCTCTGTCGGCGTTCTTCGCCTTTTGCTGCAGTGGATGCTCGGGGCGCAAACCGTAGCCGATGTCGGTATTGCCACGCTTGAAGTTGACGTGCTTATTAACGAAGTCCCGGTCGACCCGGTCATGCTCGATGATATAGCGGGCGATGTAGTTAAGGATGGCAAGGTCGGCCTGGGGCGTGAACACGATAGGCAGATCGGCCAGATCGAAACAGCGGTTCTCAAAGGTGGAAAGCACCGCCACCTTAACGTGGGCCGCGCTCAGCCGGCGATCGGTCACCCGGGTCCAGAGAACCGGGTGCATCTCCGCCATGTTGGAACCCCACAGTACGAAAGCATCAGCGCTTTCCATGTCGTCGTAGCAACCCATGGGTTCGTCCATGCCGAAGGTACGCATGAATCCCGCCGCCGCCGAGGCCATGCAGTGCCGGGCGTTGGGGTCGATGTTGTTGGAGCGGAAACCGGCCTTATAGAGCTTTGCGGCGGCATAGCCCTCCCACACCGTCCACTGGCCTGAGCCGAACATGCCGACAGCCGTGGGTCCCTTTTCCCGCAGGGCCTTCTTAAACTTCTCCTCCATGATGTCGAATGCCCGGTTCCAGCTGACGGGCGTGAAGTCACCGCTTTTGTCGAAAGTTCCGTTCTTCATACGCAGCAGCGGCGTCGTTAAACGGTCTTTGCCGTACATGATCTTCGACAGAAAATATCCTTTGACACAGTTCAGGCCCCGGTTCACCTCGGCCTTGATGTCGCCGTGAGTCGCCACCACCCGACCGGCCTTAACGGCCACGTTGACACCGCAGCCAGTGCCACAAAACCGGCAAGGTGCTTTGGCCCATTTCAGCTTCGTGAATTCGGAATCGGTAATTAAATTCGTACTATAGGCGGGCGAATTGACACCGGCCGCTACAGCGGCGGCCGCTACAGCGGAGTCTCTGATGAAATCACGTCGCGTCATTGTCATCGGTCGATCTCCTGTTCTAGTGAATCACGTGGTTCGCAGTGATGGTAGACGAGGGCAGCCGACAGGACTCCCTCGATTGCACTAATGAAAGCCACCCGTTCTGTAATCTCTGCTTCGTTGTTCGTCTCCAAGAGCACAATAAGCTTGCCCTGATGCGCACCTAAGGGAACTTCCGCACGCGGAAGTTCCCTGATCATCGCGGCGATAGCATCCAGTTGGGTAGGATTGCCTTGCACAACGAGGCTCGAAATGTGAAGTTCTTCTTTCACGCTAGAGAGGAGACCTTATTTAGCAATCAAGATGACGTGCAGATCCCGTGGGCCATGGGCTCCAATCTGTAGCGTCTGCTCTACATCGGCCGTCTTTGAGGGGCCGGTGATGAAGTTTACGGTTCGCGGTATCTCGCCGAGGGCGCGCAGCTTCAGCCAAACATCCTCGATATGGGAGACGAGCTGATCCTTATCGACGATGACGATGTGCACATCCGGCAGAAAGTTGAGAGAAGTGGGGCTTTTATCGCTCGAAAGCAACACCACGCTACCGGTTTCCGCCACCGCACAAAAGACGGGCGTGACACTGACCAGATGGTCGCCGCGGGTGTTCCCATAGCTGGCCTCGAGCCCCTCGCCCCACGCCATTTCCTGTAGTGCGGGAGCCACGCGAATCTTCGCCACAACCCCATTGGTTTGCAGATAGGCGGAGATGGCTGCGGGCGCCTCGCCCGGCGTGTCGCATTGTTCGAAGGTACCGCCACCCTGTGCCAGTTTTTCTCGAAAGTGCGCGAATAGATCGCCGGGCAGTTTCGGGCGGATGTGTGGCGGCACCCGCTCCATGCGTTGCTCTAGTTCAGCCCGCCACCCGTCTTCGCGACCGCCAGACACAGCGTCACGGACTCTACCCAATATGCGCTCTCTAGCTGCACTCATGGTCAATTTTTCCTTGCTTAGGCTGGTCGGAGTCGTTGTTAGTGAACCAGCTGGGTGACACAATTTGCTGGCGGTCATTGTATTGGGGGTCCTGCAATCAACTGAAACATCCAAACAAAAAAACCATAACCTCCGACCAGAACAACCGAAAGTATCGGTGCCAGAATAATCGTTAGAAAGGCAAATACCCTCAATTCGGAGCCTTTACCCTGATCAGATTTATTTCCCATCTTCGTCTTTGCAGTCAGCATTCGCCGTTTTCGCCAGGCCATGTGGAAAGTCTTGCCCTGCGGTGCCGGCAGGTCACGGGTATCGGTCCAGCCACCGACCATAGGCAGGCTGCGAAAGCGTCCCTTGCGGCGCCCCACCATACCCATCATCCTCATTCCCAGGGCGGTGAGCGGCTGGTAGAGCTTCGGTCGCTTGGCCAAAAAACCCCAGCTGGCCAGGGCAAAACTCGCTATCTTGGGCGCTAGTTTTGCCTCAAACTGGCGCCGACGGTGTTCCCGCAACAGATCCGGTAACGGGATTTTCATCGGACAGATGCTGGCGCAGCGACCGTTGAGAGTACAGGCATTGGCCAAGTCGCCGGCCTCCTTGAGGCCGAGAAAGTGGGGTGTAAGCACCGAGCCCATGGGGCCGGGGTAGACCCAGCCGTAGCTGTGACCGCCAATCGCACCATATACGGGGCAGTGGTTCATGCAAGCACCACAGCGGATGCAGCGCAGCATCTCTCGAAACTCATCGGCCAGCATTTTGCTGCGACCGTTGTCTACCAGCACCACGTGGTATTCCTCCGGCCCGTCCAAGTCAGCGGTACGACGCGGCCCGGTGCTCAAAGTCGTATAGCTGGTGAACTCCTGGCCGGTGGCGCTACGCGCCAACAGGCGCAGCAGGGCACTGGCATCGTCCAGCGTCGGTACTACCTTGTCGATACTGGCAGTGACGATATGAACCCGCGGCAGGGTGCAGGAGAGGTCACCATTCCCTTCGTTGGTCACGATAATGTTGGAGCCGGTCTCGGCAATCAGAAAATTGGCGCCGGTGATGCCCACGTCCGCTTCCAGATAGCGTGATCGCAGCACCTCGCGCGCCTCGTTAACCAGGTCGGGTACGCTGTCGAGCTTCTTGTCGTAGCCGAGCTTTTGATGAGCGTTGTAGAACAGCTCTGCAATCTGCGCCTTGGTCTTGTGGATGGCCGGTGTGATGATGTGGCTGGGGGGTTCCTTGGCAAGCTGCAGGATATATTCGCCGAGATCGCTTTCCACCACATCCAGACCATAGCTTTCCAGCGCCTCGTTGAGGGCCACCTCCTCGCTGATCATCGATTTGCCCTTGATCACCCGCTTCGCGTCGACGCGCTTGCAGATATTACGCACGATGTTCTGCGCGTCCTCTGGTGTCTCCGCCCAGTGCACCTGTCCACCATGTTTGTCCACGGCGGCCTCGTAGCGCTCCAGGTAGTAATCCAGATTGGCCAGCACGTGGTCGCCAATAATCTTGCCCTGTTCGCGCAGCTGCTCGAATTCGGGCAGTATCTCCACCACCTGTGCGCGCTTGCCGACGAAACCGTCCTGGGCCTTGGCCAGCGCCTCCTTTAGTTGCTCGTCGACTACTGCGCACGCGGCTCTGCGTTTGAAGTCATGGCTGCGCGGTTCCATGGTTAGCCCTCGGGGTCGCCAATACCCGGCAGGGCGGCCATATCAGCCAGCACCTCGGCCACATGGTAGACGCGCAGGTTTTTATTTAGGCGCTTGAGTCGACCACTCATATTGAGCAGACAGCCCATATCGCCACCCAGCAGCGTGGTGGCTTGGGTCTTTTCAATGCCCTCCACTTTGTCGCTCACCAGACGGGTGGAGATCTCCGGATACTTGACGCAGAAAGTCCCGCCAAAGCCACAGCAGGTTTCGCTGTTGTCCATCTCTTCAATCGCTAGCCCATCAACGCTGCCGAGCAGTTTGCGCGGCTGCTGCTTGATGCTCAGTTCGCGCAGACCGGAGCAGGAGTCGTGGTAAGTGACAGTGCCCTGGTAACTGGCCTGCACCCCCTCGACCCCCATAACGTCGGTCAGAAAGCTCAGCAACTCGTAGCTGCGCACCGAGAGTTCCTTGGTTCGCACCAGCCATTCCGGATCCTCCTTGAAGAGATCGGGGTAATGAGCCTTGATGGTGCCCATACAAGAGCCGGACGCCCCGACGACGTAGTCGTAGCCCTCGAAGGCCACCACCACCTGCTTGGCGATATCGCGGGCGGTCGCGTAGTCGCCATTGTTCATGGCCGGCTGCCCGCAACAGGTCTGTGCTCGCGGCACTTCCACTGTGCAGCCGGCGTCCTCCAGAAGTTTCACGGCGGCGAACCCTACGTTGGGGCGATACAGGTCGATCAAGCACGTAACGAAAAGGCCCACGCGGGGTCTGGTCACGCTGGTCGAAGACGGCTTGTCGTTGTTGCCACTGTTCATTGCGTTATACCTTAAGTATTAGCGTTAATCCTGCTGAACCCGACGCGCTGGCTACACGACCTTCGCGACCAAACTGACTTCGGGTCCGCCACGACCCGGTCTCGTTGCTCAGGCTGGTGCCAACGTCAAGCGTGATGGCAAAGGGATGGCAAAGGGATGGCTGGTCTCGGCGGACATGGGTCGGTTCTCCCGATCAAATATCTTCTGGCACCATCTCGATCGCACCACAGGGGCATTCGGCAACACAAAGCCCACAGCCTTTGCAGTAGTCGTACTTGAACTCGAAGCGCTTACCCGGCCCAAGTTTGTTCACCGCATTGTCCGGGCAGATGCCATAGCAGGTATCACATTCAAAACAGTTACCACAACTCAAACACCGCCGCGCCTCGTACAGGGCATTCGCCTCATCGAGGTTGCCGAGTACTTCCTCGAAGCCTGATTGACGTCGAATTAGTTCCAGTACCGGCTGGATGGTCTTGGGCGCATCTGCGTAGTACCAGGCATTGAGATTCTCAAAAGCCGCCAGGCCATGTTTGGGCGGAGCAGCGTAGGTCTCACCCCGAAGCCAGGCGTCGATGTGGCGCGCTGCTTTCTTACCGTGACCAATAGCACTAGTCATGGTGCGATCAGAGGGCACCATGTCACCACCGGCAAACAAGCCCTGGTGACCCGTCATCATGTGCTCATCGATCTGAATCACACCATCAAGGACAGATACCTCGTCGATGCCTTCTACCAGGCCTGTCTCGACCTCCTGGCCGATGGCCAGGACTACCGTATCCGCCTGCAGTGATTCAAACCGGCCGGTTGGCTGGGGCTTACCCTGTTCATCCAGGGTCATTTCTTCCAGAGTGATGGTTTGACCATTGGTATTCTTTATAGCGCGAAGCGGGTGAATCTCGCAGCCTTCTTCAAGCGCTTCTTTGATCTCGAAATCATGCGCCGGCATCTGTTCACGATTCTCTAAAACTGCTACGTTAACTTGAGCCCCGAGGCGAACGGCAGAACGAGCCACATCCATCGCGACATTGCCCCCACCATAGGTCACCACGTCGCGACCGAGGTTCAACTCATCGCCATCGGCGCTATCTTCAAACTGGCGCAACACATCGATAGCATTGACTACCGCAATACCGCCATCGCCAGGAATGTCCAGGGTACGGCCACGCTGCGCCCCGATGGCCACAAACAGGGCGTCATAGCCGCCAGCCTCCCTGGCCTTAAGTAGATCTTCAATGTAGGTGTTCATCTGGAAGCTGACACCCATCTTCTCGATCCGCTTTATGTCACCGTCCAGTGCTTCGCTGGGCAGGCGGTACCGGGGAATCCCGTACCGCATCATGCCACCTGCCTTGTCTGAGGCATCTGTAACGGTGACGGCATGGCCCATGCGGGTCAGGTGATAGGCGCACGCTAGGCCTGCGGGGCCTGCACCAACAACCAGAACCTTCTTACCACTGGGCTTGGCCTCGTATTTAGGCATCCAGCCTTGTTTGTTCGCCTCGTCACCTAGAAAGCGTTCCACCGCATGGATGCCCACCGCCTCATCCACGGCACCGCGGTTACAGGCGCCTTCACAGGTGTGATAACACGCCCGGCCCATAACAGCAGGCAGGGGATTATTCTTGAGAATCTCCTGCCAGGCGCCCTCGTAGTCACCTTCTTCGGCCAGATACAGCCAGGCCTGGATATTCTCACCAGCCGGGCAGGTGTTATTGCAAGGCGGTAGGCGATCGACATAAACCGGCCGCTGGGTCCGCCACGACCCGGTCTCGTTGGTCAGGCTGGTGCCAACATCAAGCGTGATGGCAAAGGGTCTGGCCGAATCCGACATCAGTCGTCGCTCTCCTCTTTGAGTAGGTCATAGTCGCGAATGTAGGCGTCAGCCATAGCCTGGAGCCTGGCGATTCGCCCGCTGTCCACTGCACCCTTTTTGAATAAGTGGGCGAAGCGGCGCTGGGGCTTGAGGTAATCCTCTACCGGCACCTTCTCGCGAATCGGAACCGAACCGGTAACCACGCCATGTTCCGCCTCGAACAGCGGGAACAAGCCGCACTCATGGGCCAAACGGGCGATCTTTATGGTTTGATCTGCCGGCAAACCCCAGCCCAGTGGACAAGGCACAAAGATGTGCAGGTAGCGGGCCCCGCGAAAAGTCATTGCCTTTTGCACCTTGGCCTCCAGGTCGTGCAAATTGGAGACGCTGGCCGTAGCCACGTAGGGAATGTTGTGGGCCATGGCGATCCGCGGCATAAACTTGCCGGTACCGAACACATTGCCTGGCTCCTCACCGAGGGGCATGGTCGTGGCGGTGCGAGCCGTCGGCGGTGTGGCGCTGGAACGCTGGACGCCTGTGTTCATGTAGGCCTCGTTGTCGTAGCACAGGTAAAGCACGTCGTCATTACGCTCAAACATGCCTGATAAGCAACCAAAGCCGATATCGAGGGTCCCGCCATCACCACCCTGAGCGATGACGCGTATGTCTTCTCTGCCTTTAACCCGCATCGCTGCAGCAACCCCAGTGGCCACCGCTGGCGCATTACCAAACAACGAATGCAGCCACGGAATCTGCCAGGACGTCTCCGGGTAGGGGGTGGTAAAGACTTCCAGACAGCCAGTCGCATTGCAGGCGATGATTTGGGAATTAGCGGCACGCATGGCTGAGTCCAGTGCGTAGCGCGCGCCCAGTGCCTCACCGCAGCCCTGACAGGCCCGATGACCGCTGGTAATAGCGTTGGAACGATCCATACTTGCCTGTACCGAACGCCGCTCTTTGTCAACCAGTCGGTTACCGACCGTAAAAGTTCCTTTCTGGTAAAACCTGACTCGCTGTTCCTGATTCGTGTTGGCCATGACTGTTCTCCTCAAACGGCTTTGGCAACGCCGGGACCCAAGTCCCGAAGAATGTTCTCGGCTGTCGGGCCGGAGGTAATAGATTCCCGCGCGCGATCAAGCTCGCGATTCACCACCTCCCAGTCCAAATCGAGGAAATGGACGTCTTCAAGTTCGTCGCGGCCCGCTTTCTCGAACAGAGCCGTCAGGGAAGTCCGAATAATCGGCCGCCCACCCAGGCCAGCGACAGCTGTGTAAACGTGCACGCCGGTTCGCTGCATAGACATCATCACGTTGTTGGCGACGATACCGCCGAAACCCAACGCAAAGCTCTTCTCCAACACCACCACCCGTTTGGCCTGCTCGAGGACGGCGCGGATCTGATCCTTGGGGAATGGGCGGAAAGAGCAGATCGAGACCACCCCGATCCTAGTACCGTTCTCGCGCATCAGGTCGACCGTATCCTTTACCGTGCCGGCGACTGAACCCAAGGTCACTACGATGGTCTCAGCATCCTCGGTCAGGTACGTGTGAATGAGACCGCCGGAATCACGGCCGAATAAAGCCTTGAATTCGTCAGCAATTCTGGGAATCACATCAAGGGCGCAGATCTGGCGGTCATGGGCCAGGTAACGCACCTCAGTAAAAGCCTCGGGGCCGACCATAGCGCCAATAGAGTAAGGATCAGCCGGATCGAGAACCTGGCGCGGTTTAAAAGGCGGCAGGTACTCGTCGACCGTTGCCTGCTCGGGAATATCGACTCGTTCATAGGCGTGAGTCAGGATAAAACCATCCATGCAAACCATCACCGGCACACTCAGTTCCTCAGCCAGCTTGAAGGCCTGAATATGCAGGTCGGCGGCTTCCTGGTTGGTTTCGGCAAAAAGCTGAATCCATCCGGCATCGCGCATAGACATGCTGTCCGTATGGTCATTCCAGATATTGATCGGTGCACCGATAGCCCGGTTACCAATGGTCATAACTATAGGCAGGCCCAAACCAGCAGCGTTGTAGACCGCCTCCGCCATAAACAGCAATCCCTGGCTGGCGGTCGCGGTGTAGGTGCGGGCACCGGCCGCTGAGGAGCCAATCGCAACGCTGAGGGCAGCAAACTCAGACTCGACGTTGATGAATTCGCAGTTCTTCAGTTCACCGCTTTTCACCAGATCGCCGACCCCCTCGACAATATGAGTCTGCGGGGAAATCGGATAGGCACAGATAACCTCGGGTCGGCACAGCGCAATGGTCTCGGCAACTGCGTGCGAGCCTTCGATTTGTTTTAGCATGACAACATCTCCCTTAAGCGGCCTTGGCAGCTTCAAAGGCAGCAAGCGCAGCGGCTACATTACCCTCGCCGATCTTGCCGCCGAACTTTTTGCGAATCGCGGCATCGACCGACTCGAATTTAAGCCGGCCGGTAACCGCCGCAAAACCTCCGAGTAGCGCCGCATTCGGTACCGGGCGGCCAACGTGCTGAATCGCCAATTCGGTTGCACCAACAGCACAAACATGGCCTTTAGGAAGCGTTTCAAGATACTCGCTGATCCCCAACTCCTCGAAAGGTCGGGCTGAATTGATCAGAACGAAACCTTCCTGGTGCAACCCCTGAAAAACGTCTACGGAATGAAACAGGGTCGGATCCTGAATAATCACTGCGTCGGGATCCAGGATTGGCTCACGCATGCGAATTTCCTTGTCGTCGATTCGGCAGTAAGAGACCACCGGTGCACCAGTGCGTTCGGAACCAAAACTGGGAAAGGCCTGGGCGTGCAT
>Ga0209752_1000366_pt1 | contig 22301 bp, 18 predicted proteins | sample METZYME_3_250m_FD_187548 | JGI IMG/M metagenome (GOLD analysis project Ga0209752, IMG submission 187548) | Marine microbial communities from oxygen minimum zone in mesopelagic equatorial Pacific - METZYME_3_250m (SPAdes) (version 2) | ecosystem: Environmental > Aquatic > Marine > Oceanic...
GGGGGATGGACGTGGCGATCTCGGCAACCATGTTAAGGAACTTGGGTTGACTGGCCAGTCCCCACGGCTCAGTCTCGTACACGCCCGACGTCCTCAGGACAGCGAAATCCGGACGGGAGTTAAGGGCATTAATGGCTTGAGCCAGGTTCTTTTTTCGGTCGCCCAGGTTGGCGCCGAATCCCAGGTATCCGTTCAAGAGGTGTTCCACCCCTCGGGCCGCCAACCGCGCACTACGGCGTCGGTGACTCGGCTTACCCGAACCATCTCTTTGACGTCGTGAACGCGCACTAGGTCTGCGCCACCCGCGATGGCCAGTGACACCGTGGCTGCCGTAGCCTCAACCCGCTGGTCGGCAGGGAGGTCGAGCAGCAGGCCCAAAGTGGACTTGCGGGAGGTCCCGACCAAGATGGGACACTCAATCGCTTTTAATGCGTCCAGCCCGGCCAGGAAGGCCAGGTTGTGGTCAGAGGTTTTTCCAAACCCGATGCCGGGGTCGACGATGATTGCTTCTTGAGACACCCCCGCTTTGAGGGCTGTATCGACGCTGGCTTGAAGGTCCGAAACCACGTCCGGCACCAGGTCTTGATATTTCGTGCCCTTTTGGTTGTGCATCAGGACCAATCCGGCCCCGGTTTCGGCCGCAACTTTTGCTAACTCGGGCTCGACTTTCAGGCCCCAGACGTCGTTGATGATAGATGCCCCTGCATCAACGGCGCGTCGGGCTACGGCAGCCTTGTAGGTGTCCACGCTGATGGGCAGTCTAACTTTGCCGGCCACTGCCTCCAGCGCCGGTATCAACCTTGCCAACTCTTCGCCCAATGAGACCTTGTCATGGCCTGGGCGGCTTGACTCGGCGCCGATGTCCAAGATGTCCGCGCCCTCTTCTTGAAAACGCAGGGCCTGCCTTACCACCGCTGAGTTATCGCCGGCCAGCCCGTCCCCTGAGAAAGAGTCGGGGGTGACATTGATGATGCCCATCACGTAAGTGCGGACGCCCCAAGCCAACGTTTCACCGTTGGCCACAGTCAAATCGCTGAGGGGTGTCTGGGCTTTCGGCATGGACTGATGACTCCTCTCTGTCTGAACGTCATATACGTCTTAGAATGGCCCTCATTTTATCACCGACGGCCATGTTGAGACTCCTTGTTCATCGTTCCGCGGGTCTGCTACGATTAACCGGGCTCTACCAGACGTAATATGCGGCGAAATCTCCATAAATAGGCTAGGAGATTCGCTATCGGATATTCAGACAAGGCGGGAGGGGCTGTGACTGCGGGAAAACGGCCGATAGACGAGAAGATAGATGCTCTGGACACCATGCGCCAAGAGTCCCAAAAAGGCGGCGGCCAGGACCGGATAGACCAGCAACACAGCAGGGGTAAGTTGACCGCCCGCGAGCGTTTGAACCTGCTCATGGACGAAGGATCTTTCGAGGAAATGGACCCCTTTGTCACCCACCGCTCCACCGATTTCGGCCTGGGCGACCACAAGATCCTGGGCGACGCCGTGGTCACCGGCTACGGCCAGGTGGAAGGTCGGCAGGTCTTCGCCTTCGCCCAAGACTTCACCGTGATGGGCGGGTCGCTTTCCGAGGCTGTCAGTCTGAAAATCTGCAAAATGTTGGACCTCGCAGTGAAGTCCGGCTGTCCTGTGGTAGGGCTGAACGACTCAGGCGGGGCCCGCATCCAGGAAGGCGTGACCAGTCTGGCCGCCTATGGCGACATCTTTTTGCGCAACACCATGTACTCGGGTGTCATCCCCCAGATATCCGTCATCGTTGGGCCCTCGGCCGGCGGTGCGGTCTACTCCCCGGCAATTACCGACTTCGTTTTCATGGTCAAGGGCACCGGCCAGATGTATATCACCGGCCCCGATGTGATCAAGGCGGTGACCGGCGAAGAGGTGACTCACGAGGACCTGGGCGGCGCAGCGACCCATGCCACCCGTAGCGGAGTGGCCCAGTTCGTTTACGAGACCGAAGAGGAATGCATCAACGAGGTACGGCACCTGCTGAGCTTCCTGCCCAGCAACAACCTCGACGACGCCCCCCAAGAACCCACCGCTGACCCGCCGACTCGCCGGGAACCCGATTTGCGCTACCTGGTGCCAGACGACGCCAACCGCCCCTACGACATGCGGGAAATCATCTATAAGATCATCGACGATGAAGAGTTCATGGAGGTCCACCAGAACTTCGCCCCCAACGTAGTGGTGGGGTTCGCGCGCATGAATGGACACTCGATAGGTCTAGTGGGCAATCAGCCGGAGTATCTGGCCGGGGTTCTGGACATCAACGCATCGGCCAAGGCGGCCCGCTTCATCCGGTTCTGCGACTGCTTCAACATCCCTATCGTGACCTTGGTGGATGTCCCCGGGTTTATGCCTGGTGTCGACCAGGAATACGGTGGCATCATACGACACGGCGCCAAGTTGATCTTCGCCTATGCCGAGGCCACTGTACCTAAGATCGCCGTCATCACCCGCAAGGCCTATGGTGGCGCCTATATCGTTATGAGCAGCAAGCATCTGCGCTCGGACATCAACCTGGCCTGGCCCTCTGCGGAGATCGCCGTCATGGGAGCCGAGGGCGCCGTTAACATCATCTACCGTAGCGAGATAACCGAGGCCAAAGACCAGGACGCGAAGCGTCAGGAACTGATTAAGGAATATCAGGACCAATTCACCACGCCCTACATCGCCGCCAGCCGCGGGTTCCTGGACGATGTGATCGACCCCGCTGACACGCGGGTGCAGATTATTAAGGCGCTTGAGATGCTTCAAAATAAACGCGATAGCCTCCCGGCGAAGAAGCACGGGAATATACCGCTGTAGCGTAGTCGCCTAGGGTGGGGTGGGGACTTCGCACTAAACCACTCCGACGATGCAAGACCGACCCCAGCCCACCTCCAAGCCCAGTGATTTGTATTAGAATAGGTGGGTCCATTCAGACTCAGCTTAGGAGACATTCATGGAGTTCGGCGTTTTCTACCAGCTTCCTTGCGCGGTAGACCAGACTCCTGCCGTCCGCATCCAGGACACTATCGCCCAATGCCAACTGGCTGACGAACTGGGGTTCGACGCCGCCTGGTTGGCGGAATTGCACTTCAACCCTCGTTTCTCAGTGATGCCGGCCCCTTTCATGATTGGGTCGGCCATCGCCCAGACCACCAAACGCATCCGGATCGGCAACGCCATCAACCTGCTACCCCTTCACCAGCCGGTGCGGCTGGCTGAGGAGGCGGCGACCCTAGATGTCCTGTCCAACGGCCGGGCTATCTTTGGCGTGGGCCGCGGCTCCATGCCCACTCACTTCGAGGGCTACGGCGTCGACCAAGAGGAGGGACGCGAACGGTTCATTGAGGCCTTGGAGTTGGTACTGGGCTCGTGGGAGCAAGAAGATTTCACCTATGAGGGCAAGTACTATCAGGCCCATGGGTTTAGGGTGACGCCTAGGCCGATACAGCAGCCTTATCCGCCGGTGTACGTGGCCGCTAACAGCCCCGATACCTTTGGCATCGTGGGCTCCTTGGGCCACAACATCCTGGTGGCGCCCACCATCGTGACCACGGAGGGCGCCTTGGCCGGGTTGGCGTCCTACCGGGCCGAACTAGCTGAGAATGGGCACGACGCCGCTAAAGTGAAGGTCAACATCAATGTGCCCATGCACGTGGCCGCCACCGAGGAGGAAGCCAGGGCCGGGTTCATGCGTACTGTTGATAATTATTTGGATACGCTGCGGGACATAGGCCTGGCCCGAGGGGCGAGCAAAGGTTCCAGCCGTGCCGCTAGCCTGACGGCCGATAGCGTGATGGACGAATTTGCTGCCGTGGGGACGCCGGACCAGGTGTCCGCCAAGTTGGAGCAACTCAAAGAAATGTACGGGCCGCACGAATTCATGTGCTGGTTCAACGTCGGCGGCATGCTGCCCCACGCCGAGGTTGAGAATTCGATGAAGCTATTCGCCAAAAAGGTCATGCCCCGGTTCCAGTAGTCGATGAAGAGGTAAACGCCATGAACTCATCTGAGTCATTGTTCGAGCATGGCAGAAAGGCCCAGTCAGAGCAAGACGCTCCCCTTGCGGAGCGCATGCGGCCCCGTATCTTCGACGAGTTCGTGGGCCAGGACCAGATTGTCGACCCAGACCGGGTGTTACTAAAATCCATCGCCGCCGGCCGTCTGCCGTCCATAATCCTCTGGGGCCCGCCGGGGACGGGCAAGACCACTCTGGCCCGGTTGGCGGCCACGTCCACCCAGTCCGACTTTCAGCCGGTCAGCGCCGTTACCTCGGGTGTGGCCGACTTGCGGCGCATAGTGGCCGAGGCCAGAGACCGCAAGGGGATGCACCAGCAGTCCACTATCTTGTTCGTGGACGAGATACACCGGTTCAACAAGTCCCAGCAAGACGTCATCCTGCCCCATGTGGAGGACGGCACAATCACTTTCATCGGCGCGACCACAGAAAACCCGTCATTCGAGGTTATTGCACCGCTGTTGTCACGCTGCCAGGTGTTTGCGTTGCAGAGCCTGACTCTCGACCAAATGAAAGATATCGTCAACCGTGCGCTGGCCGACTCAGTGCGGGGTCTGGGCCCATTGAACGCAACTCTAGCTGAAGATGCCCTGGATCACTTAGTGAACATCGCCAACGGCGACGCGAGAATCGCCCTGAACGCTCTGGAGACGGCAGCATACGCGTTCACCCCAGGCGCCGACGGCAAGCGGCTGATCAATCTGGAGACCATCTCTGACGCCCTCCAACGGCGATCCCCCATGTACGATAAGGCAGGGGAGAGCCACTACGATACCATCTCTGCTTTCATCAAATCGGTGCGGGGGTCGTCGCCCGACGGCGCGCTGTACTGGCTGGCAAGGATGATCGAGTCGGGGGAAGATCCGCTGTTCATCGCCCGCCGCCTGGTCATATCGGCCTCTGAGGATATCGGCCTGGCCGAACCCCAGGCGCTGTCGGTGGCCATGGCTGCCCAGCAGGCGGTGCATTTCTTGGGCATGCCGGAGGGGCGCATCCCCCTGGCAGAGGCGACAGTTTACCTGGCCACCGCGCCCAAGAGCAACTCAGCCTACGCAGCGCTGAACCAGGCCATGCGGGACGTGAGGGAGCAGGCCAACGAGCCGGTGCCACTGCACCTTCGCAACGCCGTCACCGGGATGATGAAAGACATGGGGTACGGCAAGGACTACAAGTATTCCCACGATTTCGAGGGCCATTTCGAGGAGCAGGAGTATTTGCCGCCGTCACTCAAGGGACGGCGCTATTATCAGCCCAGTGAAGAAGGAGCGGAGCAAGAAATCGGAAAACGGCTCAGTCGATGGTGGGTCGGTAAACCGGACGGTCTCAGCAAAAGGGACTCAGATGATTAGATCGAAGTGAAGATTTGAACTTCCCGCTCCAGATGGTACGCCTCAGGTTGTGTGTCCGTGTCCACCGCGGCTTTAAGACGCCACGAGACGGTGGTATGCCCGTTCTGTACCGTGGGCAGGGCCCGTGTCGGCACGGGCAAACTGAAGGCCCAAACGTAAGGCCGCTCTGAAGTCAACTGAACATCGCTTTCTAGAGTCACCCGTTCCCAGACCGACTCGTCATCGCGATCACCCGCTTTCTCCGAGCTGTGCAATTCCATGCGAATATTTTTGGCCTGGTCCGTTACGTTCATCCGCGCCCGAAGTTCACCCTCCAAGTAGCCGCCGGCGCCGACCACGTCGTTCACCAACACCATTGCTAAGATGCAGCCCGCGAAAGTCGCCTCTTCGGTCAAGTCCGCGGCGCTACGGCCGGGATTGACCACTGGGGGCGTCAGCACCGTTATTTCCTTGGACTTGGTGACCGAGTTAGCGGACTCCGTCTCCAATCGGCCCGTTACTGCCCATGACACTTGGGCGATGGAACCGTGAACGGTGGGCGGTGCCTCTTTGGGTATCTGGAACCTGGCGTACCGGACGACGGACTCGGAACCGGCGATCTCCGTGTCGGCGATGAATGATTGAACCAACGGTTGTTTCAAAGCAGAGTGGGTTTCCAGCCTTCCTTGCCCACTATCAGGGGGCGGTCCTTTTTGCCACCACTGCTCGGTGCAGGTCAATTCCACCTGGCCGGACTCGATCTTGAGCGCCTTTTTCGACCGTATCGTCACTTTGATATCGACTGTACCGCCGGGGCGTGACGACCCGCCGGTTGTTTCGATTTCGAACTCCGCCGTGGGGCGGCGAAACCAAGAAAAAATACGTTCTAGAACCTGTGCACCTCCCTGCGTGTCTTCGATGCGCCTGCCGTCGAATCTATCCGTCCATTCTGGGGCGTGCATCTGAGAGCATGTTAATGGCGAATGGCGGTGTAGGCAACCCACCAGTTCGGCCGGTTCGGTTGGTTTCCTGTTTTTCGAGAAATTACTACCGTTCGGTTAGTCAAAGACGTGGTCCCGGAAAAAGGCGTAAACCACGTGTCCCACGGAGATGGCTAAGGCGGCACAGGCGATGTAAAACGTCCGTAATTGCAGTTTGCGGAACCGTTCATCGGGTAATCGGTCGGACAACTAGATCGCTCCCAGTGCCTGAATCACGTCATCGGAGCCGGTCACTTCCGACTGTCGGGGAAAGATGCGTGTGGTCAAAAATTCGTGGACATCAACGTCCGAGTCGGAACAGCAGTCCTCTACCACGATTAGGTTGTAGTCTAGGTCGGCCCCGTAACGGACCGTCGATAGCACTACGCCGCTGGTGGCGTAGCCGAAAATCACCAGGTCGTGAATGTCGTTCGCCCTCAGAGCCACGTCCAGGCCGGTGCCGTGTAGGGCGTTCACCCGGTGCTTCCCCACCACCACCTCTCCTTCGATCGGATGAACCGAAGGGTGGATAACATCCATTGGGTCAGGGACGGCGATCTGGCCAGAAGATTTCCGCTGGCTGAAGGTCTTGTTCCGCTGCCCAATCTCCGGGTAGCCCGGCCGGAACACGGTCGCACAGTAGCATACCATCACCCCGGCCTCCCGGGCTGCGGCCTGCACCGCGGCGGCCTTTTCGACCACGCCACGCTCGGTGGCATGGGGCAAAGTGTTCATCATCTCGGCATAGAAGTCGGCGATAAGCACTGCCGTATGGCCGCGTTTCAGGGTTAAGTCTGGCATGGCCAACCCCTATCCCTGCAGCTTCCGGACAACTTGGGAGGTGCGGGAGAGAGCCTCTTCCACGTAGTCGCTCGAGATGTGGCGGTGGGTTACCATGCGGACGGACCGCTCGCCGGGGTAGGAGACCAGCACTTCGGCGTCTTTCATAGCCTTGATGAAATGCGAGGCCGCGCCCACCTTCTCATCTATGTCGAAGATGACGATGTTGGTTTGGATGCTGTCGGCGTCAACGGTCAGGCCGTCGATGTTGGCTAGACCTTCGGCCAATCGGCGAGCATTCTGATGGTCTTCGGCCAGTCGGTCGATCATTGTGTCCAGGGCCACCAATCCGGCGGCGGCCAGGATACCGGCCTGACGCATGCCTCCGCCAACCATCTTGCGCCACCTGGTAGCTTCCCGGATGAAGCCCCCGGAGCCGACCAGCACCGAACCCACAGGGCAGCTCAGGGCTTTGGATAGACAGAAACTGGCGTCATCCACGTCGCGAGTCAGTTCCGCCACCGGGACTTCCAGGGCCACCGCGGCGTTGAATATGCGCGCTCCGTCCAGGTGCACCGCCACGCCGGACTCGTGGGCAACGTCGCAGACTGCCTTGGTTTCAGCGGGAGTCATGACCATGCCGCTGCACCGATTTTGGGTGTTCTCAAGGCAGATGATCTTAGTGGCGGCTACGTGTGGGTTGCCAGCGGGCCGGATATTGCGGGCAACGTCTTCGGCGTTGATGCCGCCGCTGGCGCTTTGTGGGATCAGTCTGGTTTGCACGCCGGCCAGGGCTGCCTGTCCCCCGCCTTCGTTCCAAAACATGTGGGCCTGGTCGCCCATAACGATCTCATCGCCGTGGTTGCAGTTGGTCAAGGTGGCCAAGAGGTTGCTCATGGTGCCGCTGGAGGTCAGAAGGCCGGCTTCATGCCCCAGCATGGCGGCGGAGCGTTCTTGTAGTTCATTTATGGACGGGTCTTCGCCGTAAACATCGTCGCCCACCTCGGCGTCGGCCATGGCTCGGCGCATCTCGTCGGTGGGTTTGGTGACTGTGTCGCTACGCAGATCGATCAACGCCATTTGAAAGCCCCTCCAAATATTGACTGTCAAAACTACTAGGTATTCTAGCAGTATTGCGCCTGCAACACGAATGGAGAACGCGGACGCTACGCCGCCGATATTCTTGCCAAAGACCCAGCGGTTACCTAAGATGGATGTATCCGATCTAAGGGCACTTGGAGGAGAGACCACCTTGCGACAAAGCGCTGTTTCGTTCGATGCAGATGGACTAACTTTCGAGGGCGTTGTAGCACAGCCAAATGATGGCACCGGCCCCTGGCCGGGCGTGGTTATCTGCCATCCTCATCCCCTCCACGGCGGTAACATGGACAACAATGTGGTCTTGGCCCTAGCTCTGGGTCTGGCCCAAGAGGGATTCGTCACCTTGCGGTTCAACTTCCGGGGTGTGGGCGGCAGCCAGGGTGAACACACCAAGGGCGAGAAAGAGTCAGAGGAAGTGCTGGGCGCTCTGGGGCTGATTAAGACCTGGCCGGACACCAATGGCAAGACCGGTCTGGCAGGCTATTCTTTCGGCACTTCAGTGATATTGGGGCATAGCGAACTGTACCCCAAGGCTGACGCCATCGCTCTGGTGTCCCCCCCATTCCGTGCGGTCAAGGGGACTCCCCTCAAAGAATCTAAAGTCCCTGCGTTGATTGTTACAGGAGATAGAGACCGGTTGGTGGACTCGACTCAATTGGATGCGGAGCTGGCCAATTTCAACAGCGCCCCTGAGTTCAAGCTATTCGACGGCGTGGACCATTTTTGGTACGGGCAGGAAGCCCGTTTGGTACCGGAAGTCGGCCGGTTCTTTTCTGAAAAACTAAAATAATTCTACCTTTGTGCAGCCACAAGGCGGACCCGGAGGCCTTACGTGAGCGCCGATATCCCCCGCATTCCCATCTACAAGGACTTTGTCCTGATCCAATTGGCGGCCCTGATATTCGTCATCGATCAGTTCAGCAAATTCTTGGTTCGGGACCAACTTAGTTTCCGAGAATCGTTCCCGGCCGACGGCTTCGTCCGATTCACCCACACCTTCAACACTGGCAGCGCCTTCGGCATATTTAGAGACCAGAACACGCCTCTGATCCTGGTCTCATTCCTGGGCATAGCCATCCTTATCATGATCTACCGCAGCCAACGGATGCCCACCGGTCTCTTGCGGCTGAGCCTGGGTCTGCAGATAGGCGGGGCGCTGGGGAACCTGGTAGACCGGCTGCGGTTGGGCCACGTGACCGATTTTGTGGATGTCGGCACCTGGCCGGTGTTCAACATGGCCGATGCATCCATCATAACTGGCTTGGTCATCCTGGCGTATATTTTCATCATAGCTGATTCCGGCGACAACGAAGATGGCAGTCTCATGAGCGACTACGCCTGGTGCCCGGTCTGCGACGGCGAGATGCGCACGTTGTTGGGCGGCGGATGGCGTTGTTCCACCTGCGGCGTTAGGGAGATGGTCATCGGAGAACCTTTGTACGGGGACCGTATGGTGGAGGAACTGACGGGAGACCAGAAGCTTTGACCACCAAGGCGGCAAAACACGAATTCAGGGTAGCAGCAGACGAGCCTCGTCTTGACCAATACCTCTCTGGACAGGATACCGGACTGAACCGCAGCCAACTACGGCGGCTGATCGTCGATGGACAGGTGATGGTTAACGGAGCGTCGGCCAAGCCTTCCCACAAAGTCAGGGCCGGCGACCTGGTCTCGCTGTCAGTGCCTCCGCCGAGAGAATCCAGCCTGGTAGCCCAAGATATTCCGGTCACCGTGGTCTACCAGGATGAGAACTTGGTCGTTATCGACAAGCCCGCTGGGCTCGCCGTTCACCCGGGACCAGGCCACCCAGACAAGACCCTGGTCAACGCCTTGCTGGCCATGTGCCCAGATATCCAGGGCATTGGAGGAGAGATTCGGCCGGGGATAGTCCACCGATTGGACAAGAACACCTCGGGGTTGATGGTGGCGGCCAAGACCCACCGGGCCCATAACGACCTATCGGCCCAGATCAAGGCCCGGCAGGTCACCAAGGGTTATCTGGCTTTGGTCGAGGGCGTGCCCAAACTCCCAGAGGGTAAGATCGATGTGCCGGTGGGACGCCACCCACGCCACCGCACCCGCATGGCCGTGGTGGTAGGTGGCAAAGAAGCCCGCACCAGCTACAAGGCGCGGGAACAATTCCGGTGCCATAGCCTGCTGGAGATTTACCTGGAGACAGGGCGCACCCACCAGATAAGAGTGCACATGGCCCACATCGGCCACCCCCTGGTAGGTGACACTGTTTACGGAAAGGCCAGCCCTTTAGTAGAGCGGCACTTCCTCCATGCCTTCCACCTAGGCTTCAGACACCCGGCCAACGGTGAGCCGCTGGAGTTCCAGACCGACCTGCCAGTAGACCTGTCCCTGGTTGTGGATGAGCTCCGTGAAGGTTAGTTAGATTGATTTTAAAGCCGTGGTTGCCGGGCGCGTGGGTTCTTCGGCAGGCTCAGGATGAGCGAAAGCGATGGATCCCACGCTGGCTTTCGCCAGAATGCCAGAATCCAGATTAGCTGCGTTAGAAAAATAGGCCTACGAGAACATCGTAGATTCCAGCCTTCGCTGGTATGACGGTTGGCTTCCAGCGAGCCCCGGGTTTCACCGATACCGCTGTGCCTGAGAGCCCACGATTACGGGTAGTGCGTGCTACAATAATCCCAGCCCATAAGTATTCCTTTGGAGGGTAAGATTGTCCGGAGAAGTCCGTGTTCGGTTCGCTCCCAGCCCCACAGGATTGCCTCATATAGGCAACATTCGGACGGCCCTCTTCAACTGGCTTTTTGCTCGCCACCACGGCGGTAAATTCATCGTCAGGGTTGAAGACACCGACCAGGTGCGTCTAGTACCGGGGTCCATCGAGGCCATGTTGGACGGCCTGCGTTGGCTGAACATCGATTGGGATGAGGGCCCCGAAGTCGGCGGCCCATACGGCCCGTATTTCCAATCGGAGCGGCTAGGGGCCTACCGCGATTTGGCCGAACGGCTAGTATCCGAAGGCACCGCCTACCGCTGTTATTGCGCCCAGAAACCGCCGGCCCAAGATAACGAATGGCAAAGGGACAGGCGCGTGTCGGCCAGCGCCGACTGTCAATGCCGGGACCTGAGCCAAGAAGAGATCAACAAACTAAGCAGCGGACAGGAATCGAATGTCGTCCGGTTCGCCATGCCCAAAGAAGGGGTAACCAGGGTAAACGACTTGATTCGAGGCAAGGTCGAGTGGCGCAACGAGACGCTGAACGACTTCATTATTATGAAGTCCGACGGCTTCCCCACCTACCACCTGGCTGTGGTGGCCGACGACCACCTGATGGAGATCAGCCACGTGATGCGGGCTGAGGAATGGCTGCCTAGCACTCCCCGCCACCTGCAGTTGTTTGAAGCCTTGGGGTTCGAGCCGCCCCAGTTCGCCCACCTGCCCATGATCATGGGCCCGGACCGGGCGAAGCTTTCCAAACGTCACGGCGCCACCGCCATCGGCGAGTACAAAGACGCCGGGATTTTGCCCGATGCTCTGATCAATTTCATGGTGTTGCTGGGATGGGCACTCGACGACAAGACGGACGTGGTGTCAACCCAAACCGTAATAGACAATTTCACTTTGGACCGGGTTACCAAGTCGTCGGCCATCTTCGACCAGGACAAGCTGCAATGGATGAACGGCGTGTACATCCGCGAGCTGACTCCGGAACAACTAGCCGGTGAGATGATCCCATTCTTGGAGCGTGATCTGCCTAAGGACATGCTCCCTGTGGACCAAGAATATCTGAGACAGATAGCTCCTCTGGTTCAAGGACGCATGAAAAATTTGGATGAGTCGGCTGATAGTACGTCGTACTTCTTCCAGGCCAACGAGCATTTCGACACCGAAACATTGGTGCAAAAGGGCATGGACCGGGACTTAACTCTGTCGGCCCTCGAGGCAGCACTAGATGACCTGGACTCCGCCGATGATTACGCGCCTGAGAAGCTGGAACAAATGCTGACCGCGACCGGAGAGAAACTGTCGTTGTCCCGCCGCCAGTTCTTTGGCGTGCTTCGCGTCGCCGCTACCGGTCGGGGCGTGTCACCGCCGCTGTTTGAGATGGTGGAAGTCCTGGGCAAGGACCGCACGGTGAGCCGGGTTAAGAACGCTCTTGAACGCTTCGGCGCCGCCGGTTAACGGGATGATACGCCTAAAATCTAACGGGCGCTATAAACACAGGATAAAAAAGAATGACACAGGCTGAAACCTCAGTTGACTTTGTGCGCGGCATAATCGCCAACGACAACAGGTCGGGTAAATTCGAAGGCCGGGTGATTACCCGCTTCCCCCCGGAACCCAATGGGCACCTCCACATCGGCCACGCCAAATCCATCTGCCTGAATTTTGGGTTGGCCGCGGATTTCGGCGGGGTCTGCAACCTGCGGTTTGACGACACCAACCCCTCCAAGGAAGAGGTAGAGTACGTTGAGTCTATCCAGGAAGATGTCCGCTGGCTGGGCTTCGACTGGGGCCAGAACCTCTTCTATGCCTCGGACTACTTCGACCAGTTATATGAATACGCCATTCAACTTATCGAGCAGGGTAAGGCGTACGTTTGCGACTTGACCGCCGATGAGATGCGGGAATACCGGGGAAACCTGACCGAGCCCGGCAGGGAGAGCCCCTACCGTAATCGCTCCATCAATGAGAACCTGGATTTGTTCTGGCGGATGCGGGCGGGCGGGTTCGATGAAGGCACACACACCCTACGGGCCAAGATAGACATGGCTTCGCCCAACCTGACCCTCCGCGACCCGGTGCTCTACCGGATCCTCAAAGAGACCCACTACCGCACTGGAGACGAGTGGCCCATCTATCCGATGTACGATTTCGCCCACGGCCAGTCCGACTCCATCGAGAACATCACCCACTCGGTGTGCACTTTGGAGTTCGAGGACCATCGTCCCCTCTACGACTGGTTCCTGGACGAGTTGGGGATATACCACTCCCAACAGATAGAGTTCGCCCGGCTGAACATCACCCACACGGTGCTCAGCAAACGCCGATTGATCCAACTGGTCGATGAGGGCTACGTCAACGGCTGGGACGACCCGCGCATGCCCACCATATCGGGGCTGCGCCGCCGGGGTTACACCCCTGAAGCCGTGCGGGAATTCTGCGACCGCATCGGCGTGGCCAAGCGGGACAACACGGTGGACATTGCCCTGCTTGAACACACGTTGCGGGATGACCTGAACAAGACGTCGCCCAGGGTCATGGCCGTGTTGGACCCGCTTAAGGTTGTGATCGAGAACTATCCAGAAGGCAGGTCTGAAAAGATCGTCTCGGCGAACAACCCGGAAGACATGAGCATGGGCGAGAGAAGCATCCCGTTCTCCCGGACCGTCTACATCGAGAAAGACGACTTCCGGGAAGAGCCTCCGCCCAAGTTCTACCGCCTGTCGCCAGGCCGGGAGGTCCGCCTCAAGGACGCCTACTACATCACCTGTACCGGAGTGGTAAAGGATGAGACCACGGGGGAGGTGGTCGAGCTGCGCGCCACCTACGATCCGGACACCTACGGCGGGACTTCAGCCGACGGACGGAAGGTTCGGGGCACGTCCCATTGGGTGTCGGCCGACCATGCCATAGACGCCGAAATACTTATCTATGACCACCTGTTCTCCACGGAAGACCCTGACGACGTTCCAGAGGGAGGAGACTTCAAAGACAACCTGAACCCAGAGTCGTTGGTGGTGGTATCGGCCAAACTGGAACAAGGTCTGCATAAGGCCAAGCCTGGAGAGAGGTTCCAGTTCTTGCGGCAAGGCTATTTCGTCGTCGACCCTGATTCCACGCCGGAAGCCCCCGTGTTCAACCGGACTGTGGCGCTGCGGGACACGTGGTCACGCATGGACCAGGCCCGCAAACAAGGCTAGTCGCCGGGCCATTAATTGACTTGGTAGACTTGCAGCCGGTGGCGGAGTGTGTCGGCTACGTAAAGACGGCCCTCGCCGTCTAGCTTCACCGCCGAGGGGCCCCAGAAAAACCCTTCCACACCAGCGGAAATCTCCCGATTGCGACGTACCGGCGGGTCCAAATCAGGAAACAAGGCTGCCTCTGACCGCAATTGACCTTCTTCGGGGTTCACCGCAAAGTAGTCAGCCGCCCATTTGGAATCGACCGACTCGCCTCGTAGTGTCGCGATCAGGCTGCCATCAGGGCCCAGAACTTTCACCCGTTCATTGCCCCAATCGGCGACATAGATGTTACCCTCTCCGTCCACTGTCAGGCCGGCTGGCCGGTGGACGGCGTCGCCTTCGGATAGAGCACCAAACTCTTCGACCAACACGCCGTCGGTGGTATAGCGCTGGATGCGGTCGTTGCCCCAGTCGGAGATATAGACATCTTCGGAATCGGTTAGAGCTATGCCCCATGGGCCCTCGAACTGGCCCGGCCCGGACCCCCGTTGGCCCCAGGCCGCGACGAACTTGCCGTCCTTGGTGAACTTCTGCACCCGGTGGTTGTAGCTTTCTGTCAGCCAAAGGTTGTCGTCGGCGTCGAAGGCTATGCAGGACGGATATTCAAACTGCCCGTCAGCTGAGCCCTTGGAGCCCCACTTGTCCAGGAATTTACCTTCACTGTCAAAGATGGTGATCCGCTGCAACGCCTCGTCGGCGACGTATACCCGGTCCTGGCTGTCGATGGCTATGGAACTGGGCCACCAGAACTCTCCATCCCCCTGTCCGCCGGTGCCGAAATCCCCGAACCACTCCTCGTCCAGGTTGCACATCGTCACTCGTTTGGAAGGCAGCCGGACGGTTGTCTCAGGGCCGGCCCGGTTCAGGACATAGATGACGCCCTCCGAGTTGATGGCCAGGTCTACGGGGTTAGTGAATCCACGCCCAGTAGCGGCCAAGAAGCCGATGGTGTGGCTGTATGTAAAAGTCTTGGTGGTGGTCATTTAAGGCTCGATAAAATTTTTGGTCGACTGTCAGAAACAGTTTTCGAATTTGTGATTTTGAGGCGTTAGCCGAAGAATCTCTTTTCGCGGTGAAGCCCAGTTCCATCTAATCAATGAGTCCCCTCGTTTTACTCAGGGCGACAACAGCACGTACGGTTGGATGGCTTAGAGCCATCGCATCCGGTAGGTATCTGCTCGTGGGGGTCTTATGCCATTTGGTACTCGCGGGTGGCTAGGATCAACTGGAGGAGGTCTACCACCCGTTGTTCCGAGCAAGCTACGGCGTCTGCGGGGGTAAAACTCACCTCGCCCAGAGAGGTGGCGAATTCGACCAGCCGCTGCCGGGTACTGTCCGTCACTTGGAGACCGCCTACTAATAGGAGGCACTTATCTACTAACTGGTCGGGCTGGTAGCTCTTTTGATTGTCCTTGAGTCGCTGGATCATGGCCTGGACTCCTGGCTGTACGATATCGCCGATGACCAGGGCAGATGAGTTGACCCGCTCCACCAAGGTGCCGGTGTCCACCCATTCGGTACCGGTGTGCCAGCCCTCAACTGTGGGCGGGTTCAGTATCTCCTGACCCATGAAGTTGGCGTCGCTGGCCAGGTTGGTGATGTCCCATTGGGGTGTCGTGTAGCTGCCGGCCAGGCGGGCGGTGCCCACCACCAACTCGGCCGGGCTCTTGATCTTGTCGTACCAGACGTCTTCCATCTTGAAATAGTCCGACATGAATAGGGCTCTCAACATCGATCGGATATCACCGCTGGATTTGCGGTACTCCTCGGCCAAGAAGGCGGTGGCCTCCTCGTTGGGTGTGTCGGAGACGAAATAGTTGTACAGCTTTCCGGCGATGAACCAACTGGTGGCGGGGCGCATGGCGATGATGTCGATGATGTCCCCGCCGTTGAAGTTGCCGGTGCGGCCCAGGAAATTCTTCTCGGTATCGTCGTGGTCTTCGGGCCGATACTCGAACTGCCAGTCGATGCGGCCGGAGGGCCAGATCGAGTCCCGGGAGGCCCGGACGCTCATGTATTCGTCGTTGGCGATGGTCCAGCCGGTGAAGGCCCTGGCGCAGTTCTTGACGTCGTCCTCGGTGTAGTTGCCGATGCCCATTGAGAAGAGCTCCAGCAGCTCCCGTCCGTAGTTCTCGTTGGGGGCGTCTTTGTGGTTGTCCTTGTTGTCCAGCCAGAAGATCATGGCCGGGTCACGGGACAGTTCCATCAATATATTGTGGAAGGAACCCAGACCGTGGCGCCGGAACGTGTCGGTCTGGTTGACCACACCCTTGGCGTGGTTCAACTTGCCGTAGGCGGTGGCGAAGAGTCCATGCCAGAACAGGGCGATCTTCTCCTCCAAGGGGCGCTTGGAGTTGATCATCTTGTACATCCAGTAGGCCTGGGCGCTCTCGAAGTACATCACGCTGTTCAGGTCCGGCTGGTACCTTCGGAACCGGTCGTCGTCCCAATCGGGGGAGTCTTCAGGGCGGAGCAACTCGTCAACCGTGGCTTCGTACCCCTTGGCCCGGTACTCTTCAAGCTCCTGAAGGGTGGCGCCGAAGCCGGCCCGCCGCAGCAGATGGGCCATGAGTCCTAGTCCCTGATCCGCCATTAGATGGCCTCCAAACAACAGCCGCAAACAGTAATTTATACGTCGAAGCGACCGGGTGCATTGTGATGAGCGATATCGAGTTGAGGTAGTATAGCATCTTCAAAATCGGCTGAGATAAGAGCCACCTTCCAAATGGTCAGTGAACATAATTATGAGACCTCAGGCATAAACTTGACTGTTGTATTAAATAAGTTTAATATTCCTCAAAATACTCATAAGAATTCCATTGAATTACCCTTGACAGGGCGCGGTTCTTTTACATTAATGTGCTAGTGGGTCAGCGGGAGAGAGAAGGGCGTGGGATGTTACCCGATGTTTGCTCAAAGCCGGTGGCCGAGGTTTTCGGATCAGCGGCTTTTTCCATTTAATTGGGAAACTAAGGATTAGAGGGAACCTAAGGATATCAGAGGAGCAAGAGAAAAATCGGCCGGCAAGAGGACTGCTGCAGGGAAACAAATCTAGAGCGTGCCCGGCAGAACAGATACAGGATCCCGATTCCACAGATCGGGTCAGGTTCGGGTCGAGAGTACTATTCTCTACAATTATCACAGAGTCTCTGACGAGACCTCCATGACAATCTTTGGCATATCCATATAACGACGGCGTCAGGTGGTGAAGGTACTGGGTTGGGCGGAACGTTCAATAATAATTGAATGAGGGGTTTGGGTGTAGCGATGATGTCGACAGCCGTAAAGATCATCAGTGACGGGGTTATCAAGATGGACGGCGGGTCCATGTTTGGCCAGGTGCCTAAGGTCGCCTGGGAGAGCAGCGTAGTCACTGACCGCAAGAACCGGATGACCTTAGGCCTGAATTGTTTGTTGTTGCAAGTCAGCGGACAAAATGTCCTGGTCGATACCGGTATAGGATCCAAAGAGATCGATCAAGACAAAGAGAACCTTGGGTTGGTGCCCAGCCGCTTGTTGAAGGGCTTAAAGGTCGCGGGTCTTACCCCCAAGGATATCAGCGCAGTGGTGCTTTCCCATCTGCATTTTGACCATTCGGGCGGTTGCACCCGGTTGGACCGGGCCGGCAACCTGGTGCCCACGTTCCCCAAGGCAAAATATTACGTCCAGGGAGCGTGTTGGGACGAGGCTTGCAACCCCAACGAACGCTGCCACGGCTCGCACCGCGGGGAGAATTTCCTCCCCATAGATGAGCGGGGCCAACTGGAATTGCTGGACGGTGATACCGAGATCATGCCCGGCCTGAACGTGATCGTCACCGACGGTCATGCACAAGGCCATCAGATGGTAATGTTCAACCATGGCGGCGAGCGGGTAGTGTTCCTGGGAGACATCGTTCCAACGCCCCATCATCTGAATCTAGTGGCAATTTCTGCATTTGACAGCTCCCCAGAGAAGACTCTGGAGCAGAAGCGAGACCTTTTGAGCCAGGCAGAGCGCGAGGGCTGGCTTTTGGTGTTCTCCCACGGCCACGATATCAAAGCGGGATATCTGGAACGCCGGGGCGAGATGGGCTACCTCAGGCCCGTTGATCTTTAAGCGAATTGGCTAACCATTAACCTCTTGGCAGCCTGACAACGGACGAGTCTGCTAAACGACTTCGCCGGCGACCCAGTCCCCATCCAGGCCGGTCAGTCGTGTGTCTGTTATGACGTTGCCCAGGTTTCGACTGTCCTTCGCCCTGACCCTCAGGTAATTGTCGGTGAGTCCGCTCCAAACCTCGCTCGAATCCTTCCCTTTAGCTGGCTCCCAGAGCACAGGCCTGGTCTGGCCCAGTGTTCTGCTGCGAAACTCCCTCACCGCCGCGGCCGCCAACTCCAGCATCTCCCGTGTCCGTTCTTTCTTCTGATCAACGGCCACCTGACCGTAGAAGTAGGCCGCCGACGTCCCAGGCCTGATGGAATAGGGAAAGACGTGCATATCGCTGAAACCGATGGATGCGGCAAAACTGTAGCTCTCCGCGAACTCCCTGACTCCTTCGCCCGGAAAGCCCACTATGAGGTCGGTGGTTATTCCTGCGTCCGGGAACTTCTCCCGCACCAAGTTAACTGTCGCCGCGAACCAGGCGGTGTCGTAGCGCCGGCGCATGGACCGCAGGATAGCGTCGCTGCCGCTTTGTAGCGGGATGTGGAAGTGAGGGCAGAGGCGAGGGTCTTTCCACAGGTCCAACAGCTCCGGGGTGATCTCCTGAGCTTGAAGGGAGGACACTCTCAGCCGGTCGATGGACGTTTCGGCCAGGACCCGTCTCAGTAATTCCGGTAGGTCGATTTCCGAGAAATCAAAGCCGTAGGTGCCCAGCTGGGTGCCGGTCAGAACCGCCTCCCGGCAGCCGGAGTTCGCCCGGCTATTGATCTCCGCGATGATCTCTCCTGGGGGAATACTCCGCTCCCGGCCCCGCACCTTGGGCACGATGCAGTAGGCGCAGACCTGGTCGCACCCTTCCTGAATCTTAACCATAGCTCGGCTTCGCCCCAGCGTAGCCTCAGGCTGGTTTTGCACGGAAGGACCGGCCGCGACGTTGAGCTTATTCGCCACCGTGGAAACTAAAGTCGGCTTGTCTCGGTTGTCCAAGACCAATGAGGCTGATTCCATGACGGAGGGTTCGTCTTTTGCGCGTTGAGCGTAGCATCCGGTGACAACCACCAGGGCGTCAGGGTTGTTGCGGCGGGCGCGGCGCAGGTACTGGCGGGCCTTGGAGTCGGAGTTGGCGGTCACAGTGCAGGAATTCAGCACCACAACGTCGGCCTGGGCCGCAGCTCGGACCACGGTGAACCCGGCCTGCTGGAACTTCTGGGCCAGCGATTGGCTGTCGGCCTGGTTCAATTTACAGCCGTGGGTGTGGATGGCGACTTTGGGGCTTTTCAAAGAGTTGGCTGGTTTCACCTTGAGAAGCCGCCGTCTATTTCTTCGAGTTCGTCGGGCTCGCCCACATCCAGGTCGCCTCGGAGCAGCGAACTGAGTAGGTCGCCGCCGGGAGCCATGTCCCAGAGGCGCTCTACAGCCCCGGTGACATCCTCCAGGGCCTGCGCCAGATGGTCGGCTCGGATGCGAGACTCGAGGACTTTCTCGGCGGTTTCACCGAAGGACGCGAGCTTGTCGAAAGCCTCACGGATGCGCCGGTCCCGGTTCTCGTCGCCCAATGCTTTGGCGTAGTCTTCAACGGCTTTCAAACCGTCCAACTCCTGGCTACGGCCAAGGGCCACGCCCTTCACCGCTAGCGTCAGACTGCCCCACAGCAATTCCTCGCAGCGTCCCCAGCGTCCTCCACGTATCTCATCCATGGCGCCTTGCAGCAGCCGCAGGCTCTGGCCCCGGTAGCGCACTATGCGGTCTTGGTCTTTCTTGTTCAGCTGTGGCATAGGATCGTCTAAAATTTTACCACCGCTCCAGCTTCACGATGAGCGTCTGATTATCCCAGGCGGAGATATCTGGAACGGGGGCACCAGGTTGGGGATAGGCACTTCGATCAAAACCGGCCTTTCCGCCTTCAGGGCGTTTCGCAGCGCCGGGCCCAGTTCTTGGTGGTCCGAAATTTGCATCCCCAGAGCGCCGTAGGACTCGGCCAGTTTGACGTAATCGGGATTGTGGATGCGGGTCCCGATGAACCGGCCTTTGAACCGGTTCTCCTGGTCGGCGTAGGAAGCGCCGTAAGACTCGTTGTTGAACACGATGGTCACCACGTTGATTCCCTCTTGAACAGCCGTGGCTAGTTCACTAGAAGCGTAGCCGAACCCGCCGTCACCGGACGTAGCCACCACCTGCCGGTTGGGGTTGCCCACCTTGGCGCCCAGGGCAGTCGGGAAGGCATACCCCAGTGTGGCGAAGTAGCTGGAAGTCAGATACGACCGAGGTGAGAGCGCTGGAAATGCCAGGTGACTCCAGTACCCGATCTCGGTGGTGCCGGCGACCATGATGGCGTCGTTATCCAGTTCCTGGCGCATCGTGTCGATGATCTCCACCTGGAGCGGGGCCATGGCCTGTATCTCGGTCCTGGTGGCGTCCCTGATTGCGTCGATGTCACCCTGAGTCCATTGGCTGGCGCGGCTTTTGCCGCCCAGTTCGGCCAGCAGGTCCTGCAGGGCCAAGCGCCCGTCGGCGGCCATGCCGGTGGTCGTAGGGATGTTGCGTCCGAGTTCTTCGGGATCGGCGTCGATCTGGATCAGCTTCTGATGAGGCTGGGGGCTCCAGTCCACCGGCGGCACCATGTGCATCCGGCTGCCGATGGCCAGGATAACGTCGGCCTGGGGAACCGCGTGGTGTCCGGCACCGTGGCCGTTGTAGATGGTCCCAAGAGACAAGGGGTTGTCCTCCGGTAATGCTCCCTTGCCCTCCGGGGTCGTTATCACCGGAGCGTTCAACGCTTGGGCCAGTTCCAGAAGTTCATGGGATAGGTCAGCCTCCCTCGCGCCACCCCCGGCCCATATTAGAGGCCTTTCGGCGTGGGCCAGCGCTTCCGCCGCTTCCTTGACCTCCTTCGGCTCCGGCCGGGTCTTGGGATGGACCTCCTGTTCCAAGAGTTCAATCTCAGTCTGGTCCGGTAGGATGTCCCAGGGGATTTCGATTTCCACCGGCCTTGGCCGTCCGGTAGTGAGTTGCTCCATGGCCTGGTGGACCAGACCTGGAATCTCTGAGCTTTCAGTGGTCCGGGCGCACCACTTGGTCAAGTGATTGAAGACGTCCAATTGCTCGCCGACCTCGTGGAGCGCGCCCCGGTTAACGCCCAGGTTGTAGCTCTCAATCTGCCCCGAGATTAACATCACCGGAGATGAGGATGCGAAGGCTGTACCCACGGCGGCGGCGGCGTTCAGCGCGCCTGGACCGGGAACTACCATGGCCACACCTGGCTTGCCGGTGGTGCGGGCGTAGCCGTCGGCCATGTAGGCGGCCGTCTGCTCGTGGCGTACCAGCACCAGCCGGATGGATGGCTCGTCGTAAAGCGCGTTGAAGGCCTCCATGATCTGGACGCCAGGCAGCGCGAATACCACTTCAACGCCCTCCCTTACCAGGGAGCGGGTCAGGGCCTGGGCGCCGGTCATCTGTGCCATGTTGAAACTCCAAACGCAGAAAGTTCAGCCCATCATAGCCCACCCGCCACGCCTGTCAACCGCGGTTGCCAATTCACGACTTCGATGGCAACATAGGTGCCTGCTGGCCCTTAGGAGAAGAAACCGTGACCATAGATTCCTTTCGCTTTGTCGGCTATCCTGTCCGGATCCACGCTGGGGCCAACGCCATAGGTAGTTTGGCCGCCGAAGTTGACCGGCTCAGGGCCCAACGCGTTCTGGTGGTCTGTGGGCAGTCGGTGGCCGAGAAAAGCGACTTGGTGGACCGAGTGAGAGTGGTTTTGGGTGACCGGGTGGCCGGGGTGTTTTCCGGCGGAAAAACCGGTTCTCCCGTGACCTCGGTTCTGGAGGGTGTTGCGGCGGCTCGGGAGGTCGACGCAGACGGCATAGTGGCCGTTGGCGGTGGCAGCGCAGTGGTCACCGCCCGGGGTATCACCATCCTGCTGGCCGAGAAGGGCACCGCCCAGGAACTGTGCACTCAATACCCTGAGGGCAAACCCCCGGTCAGTCCCCGGTTGAT